>ENA-OQCN01000333-OQCN01000333.1-human-gut-metagenome-genome-assembly--contig:-NODE-333-length-25216-cov-3.292718_pt1 | contig 25216 bp, 33 predicted proteins | sample MGYA00242497_ERZ504576 | MGnify/ENA primary metagenome ERZ504576 (study PRJEB26092, sample SAMD00036296) | human gut metagenome | host: Homo sapiens | study: EMG produced TPA metagenomics assembly of... | reverse complement strand
GCCGCTGCCGCACGCCGCAAGGCAGCCCGCACCCAGAACGCCAAGGCGGATGCCGCTGCATACAACTCCAAAAAGTAATATTTGTTTCGGAATATCCCGTCTGCTGAAAACGCAGCGGGATATTCTGCGTTCTGGCGCGTCTGCGGCTGGACAAGCCTTGACGGAGCCGTTATACTGTTAGATGGAAAGTTGTGTTTTGCATTTTCCGGAAGTTAAATGAAAGGAATCATCCTTCTATGCCATCTGCTGCTGTTCGCCGGCTCTCGCCTCTGCAATGGGCGGGGGTCGGTCTGGGCGGCTGTGCGGTGCTGCTGGCTCTTCTGGGGCTGCTTGCACCGGCCAGCGCCTTCTTTTTCCCGCTGCTCAGTCTCTGGGCCAGCGTGGGGCTCTTTGTTCTGGCCCTCTGCGTTCTCCGTGTGGCAGGCGCAGAGCTGGACTTCTTCCACAAAGCCGTCGTCTTCGGCATCTGGGCTGTGGCTGTCGTCTATTTTTACTGGACATTATCGAGCCGGAGCTTTGTATACGTCTGGGATTACGCCAACTACCTGCTCAAGCAGTACGACGCCGAAGCCGCCTTTGCCCAGAGTGCAGGCGCGGGCCTCGCATACATCTTCGGCTCCATGGCCGACGACTACACCAATTTCATCACCCTCTTCACCGAGTTCCCATTCTGCCTCACGAGCCACACCGGCGACGCTATTCCTTCAGTCAGGTGTTCTGCATCCTGCCGACCTGCTGGTGCTGCTGGCGGGCCTCGTCGTCAAGGTCGGCAGATCCTGAATGTGAAGAACCGGACGTACTATTTCCTCTTCGGGATGACCCTCACGGCGGCTTATCCCTTCCTGCGGATGAGCGCGGTGCTGGCCCAGCCGGACTGGTTCGGACTCATCTTCGCGTTTGCGATTCTTCTACTGACGCTGGATCTCCGATTCGACAAGCTGGAGCCGGTGCGGTTCGGCCTCATCTTCCTGGCCACTGCCGCCATCATCCTCGCCCGCCGGTGGTTCCTCTACTTTGTGGTGGGCTACTACTTCGCTTACGCGCTGCTGCTCATCGCGGGCTGTGTGCGGTTGGCGAAGGGCGGCGAAAAAAGCGCCGCCCTTGTTCGAATCAAAAACCTCGTCCTCTTCGGCCTTGCGTCCGTCGTGGCGATGGTCATCCTGCTCTGGCCGATGGTGTCCCACATCCTCGCCTACAACTACGCAGGCCGCTACTCCTATTATAACGGCGGCGGTCTGGCCCTCGAGGCGTTCTATCACATCGGCCGGATGGGCCTGTTCAACATTCTCCTCATGGTGCTGGGTCTCGCCTTTGCGGCGAAGCACAGAGCGCCCTCCCTGCCCTGTCTCGCCGGGTGTGAGCTGGTGGTGAGCATCCTGCTCTTCACCCGAGTGCAGAACACCGGCTCGCATCAGTTTCTGCTCTTCCTGCCGGGATACTTCATTCTCTTTCTGCTGGGTGCCGCCGCGCTGGCCGAGGGCATCACGCGCCGCCGGAACCTCAAGCTGGGGTGCTGGGCCTTCGTGCTGGTGCTGTCCATGTCAGTGCGGTGTTCGCCGCTGACTACGCTGGCCATGCCGAGTTTCGTCATCGAGCATTTCCCGATTCAAATTCCGGCCACCCAGTATTTCATCTCGCTGGACAAGCTCATCTACGATAGGAAGGACATCGGCCAGATACAGGCCATCGCCGACTGGATAGGTTCCCACTGCGCCGAGGGCGAAGTGAGCTACATGATACCCCACGATATGCTCTATAACCCCGACCACTTCAAGAACTGCCGCCTGCCGGACGCCCCCATCAACGACAAGCTGGCCTTCGGCTTCTCAGTCCCCGGCACCCACAACTTCCCCATGCAGTTCTTCGAGGCCAAATACGTTATCACCTGCGAGCCCTTCCCCCAGACTTACGTCGGCAGCGGCGAGATGTCCATCAAGCTCAACGACCGTTTTCTGGCGGTGCGGGACCAGTATTTCACCTTCGAAAAAAGCTTTGACATGGGCAATGGCACCACCTTTACCATCTGGAAGCGCACCGCTGCCCCCACCCGGGAGGAAGTGGAGTATTATCTGAGCGCTTTCGCTGAGGAAGACGCCCAGTACCCTGAAATGTTCTCCCAGGTGGCCGAAGCCTGGCTCACCGCTCACGGGCTGTGAGCTTGCCCTTTCTGCCGAAAACGTGTATAATTCGATTGATTGCTATAAAACCCGCAGCGCCGCCCGCCGGCCTGCTTACGTCATAAGGAGTACGCCACTATGGATAAGAAGAACACGCCTGAAGTGAAGCTGGGCCAGTACAAGGGCCTGGCTGTCACCCGTCACGTCCGCCCCGTCACCGACAAGACCGTGGACATCGAGCTTGTCCACCAGGCCCGGATGCACGCGGTCTACCACCCCACCACCGAACCTGCCAAGCGCGGCTTCCGCGCCCTGCTGGACTTTGCGGCTACATGATGGCAAGGAGATCCCCGACAGCCGGATGGAGAAGGTCATGGTCGTGCTGGGCGACGGCAAGCTGATGCCCGCCGCCGAGCAGGCCATCTACGGCCACCGTGCCGGCGAGGTGTTCCGCTTCGACTTTACTTACCCGCAGGACTTCCGTCTGCCGGAGCTGTCCGGCAAGACCGCACAGTTCGAGATCGAGCTCCGCTCTCTGGCCGAGAAAGTCACGCCCGCACCGGATGAGGCTTTCGCCAAGAGTCTGGGCTTCGACTCCCTCGATGCGCTGAAGGCGGACCTTCGCGCCAAAAAGCAGAAGATCCACGAGGAAGGGGCTGACCGCGCCGCCGGAAAGCAGCTGCTGGACATGGCCGGTGCCAACATGACCGTGGACCTGCCCGCCGAAATTCTCGACCGCACCGCCCAGAATGAGATGAAGCTGCTGAAAGAGCGCCTCTCCCGCAGCGGCATCACCCTCGAGCAGCACTGCAAGAACAGCCGCACCACCCCGGAAGCCCTCGAGAAGGACTACCGCGCACAGGCCGAGAGCCGCATCCGCTTCGTGCTGGCCGCAAAGGCCATCGCCGAGGCGGAAAACATCGTCGTCCACCCCGAGGAAGTCAACGCCGAGTACCGCCGCCTGTCCCAGCTGCAGGACACCCCCGAGGCGGAGATCCGGAAAGCCCTGCCCGAGGATACCATCGCCGCCGCGCTGGCCGCAAAGAAGGTGCAGCGCTTCCTGCTGGACAACGCACAGGTCACTACCGTGACCGATGCCCCCGAAAAGGAGTGATACCGCTATGGGTCTGTTTACCCGTTATGCAATGGACGCCCTGATGAAGACCTCCCACCCCGAGGTCATCCGCCGTCAGTGCTGGAATCTCCACCCCCACCGCACCCCTGCACGGCCTGCAAGGACATCTGCCCCTACGGCGATGCCATCTTCACCCGCCCCAACCTCGTTAAAGACTGGGACCCCTGCACCGACTGCGGCCTCTGCGTGTCCGCCTGCCGCTCGGGCTGTATTGTCCCTTCGCCGGAGCAGGTACAGCGGGACACCTCGCTGGCTGATACCGACAACGACACCCTCTGGCTGGGCTGCGAAAAAAGCACCCGCAAGAACACCACCGTCCGCACTTGCATCGCCTCCTTCTCGTGGGAAACACTGGCCTATCTGGCTCTGAACAAGAAGCTGGTCCTTGACCTGACCCCCTGCGGTGAGTGCGAGAACGACGTCTGCGCCGCCCAGCTTCGCAAGGAGCTGACCCGTCTGGTGGAGTTCCTCGGCCCCCAGCTCTTCGAGAGCCGGGTCACGCTGGCCTATGAGCAGGACGAAGCGCCCTACCATGTACAGGAGCTGAGCCGCCGGGAGATGTTCTCCCACATGACGGAGGCTCCCGTGCCGGCACCAAGAAGCTGCTGCAGATGCTGCCCGGCCTGCGCAGCGAGGAGGACAGCGCCGCCGACTTCCGCCTCATGCTCCACCAGCGGACGAAGCAGCTCAAGGCTGCTTCCGAGACGCCGCTTCGCTACGGTTGGTATCTGCCGAACTTCACCCAGAAGTGCTTCGGCTGCGGCAAGTGCGAGAAAGCCTGCCGCTCCGGCGCACTCAAGCTCGAGGATATGCCCGACGGCCAGACCCGCATCGTCGTCACGCCCTGGAAGTGCAGCGAGTGCGGCGTCTGCGTCGCGGCCTGCTCCAACAGCGGCATCGACGGCATGAAGCTGCGCCAGCTCACCACCCTCGGCCCGGTGAGCGTCTACAAATGCAGCAAGACCCTCTGTGCTGACTGCGGCAAGCCCATCGCACCGAACAGCTCCGAGGGCATCTGCTCGGTCTGCCGCATCAAGCGCCGCACCAAGCAGCGTCAGGAGGAGGCCGCAGCCCGCGCCAAGGAGGCGGATCGCCGAGCGCGAGCCCGCAAGGCAGCGGAGGAAGCTGCAAAGGCCGCTGCCGCAGAGCTGGCCGCTGAAAATGCAGCAAATGCTTCCGGTGCCGCCGCAGCCGAAACGGCAGCGGTTCCCGTCTCTGCCGCACCTGCCGCTGCGGCGGCAACAGCTGTTTCTGTTGCAGAAACAGCATCTGCACCCGAAAAGGATTGACGCGGCCGCAAATCAATGCTATACTCAGTCATGACCACACTGTTTGGTGGCCGGGACTGTTACAAAGGAGTAACGGATGGATTTCCGTTGCTCTTTTTTCATAAAAAACGGTCCATTTGTCCGTTGCCGGGAAACAGCGGACACCGCACAACGCGATGCTGTCTTTTGTACAGCAGAAACAAGAAAAGAGGGAATTTATGATGAACACTTCCATCTCCCGCCGTCAGTTCCTGAAGGCCAGCGGCCTGGCAGCCGCCGGTGCCTGCGCAGCCGGCCTGCTGACTGGCTGCGGCGGCTCTTCCTCCGGCAGCGCTTCCGGCGCAGCCTCTTCCGGTTCCGGCTCCAGCTACACCATCCTGTACAACAGCCAGCCCGCTACCCTGAACTACCTGACCACCGGCACTGACCTTGAGATGGTCGTGGGCGCAAACTGCGTGGATACGCTGGTCGAGTACGACAACAAGGGCGTCATGCGCGAAGGCCTGGCCACCAGCTGGGACTGGGATGTCGACACCCTAACCTGGACGTTCCATCTGCGTGAGGAGAACTGGGTGGACTGCAACGGCGAGGTCGTGGCCCCCGTCACTGCACAGGACTTCGTGGACGCTCTGAAGTACGTCCTGACCCCGGATTACGCCGCCTCCAACGTGGGCCTCGTCACCGCTTACATCGCAGGCGCTGACGACTACTACAACTACCACGTCTATCTGAACAACGCCAACACCGGCGTCGTGGACGATGACGGCACCACCTACACCGTGGACGGCAGCGGCGTCGTCACCGTGACTGCCCCCGACTCTGACCCCGCCACCTACGCACCGGTGGACTTCGACGCCGTGGGTGTCACCGCTGTGGATGACCACACCCTGACCTACACCCTGACCTACGACTTCCCGGGCTTCCTGAGCCTGCTGTGCTATCTGCCCTACGAGCCCGCTTACGGCCCGCTGCTGGAAGAGACCGGTGACCAGTTCGCTACCAGCGCAGAGACCACCTACAGCTGCGGTGCTTCTATCTGGCCGCCTACGAGTCTCTGGAGACCTGGGTCATGAAGAAGAACCCCGAGAACTACGACGCTGACAATGTCTTCATCGACACCATCAGCCGCATCTACAACGCCGAGGCCAGCGTCAACGGCCCCGAAATGATCAAGCGCGGCGAGATTGACGAGGCCACCATCGGCTCCGACATCCTCGACAGCTGGCTGTCCGACGACACCACCAAGGACATGGTGTCCATGGACCGCCCCAACACCAACTACACTTACTTCTATATGTTCAACTTCATGCCCTTCTCCCACGAGTTCTCCAACTGGAGCGTGGAGGGCATGGATGCCGAGTACGAGCCGGAGAACTGGGCCAAGGCCATCAACAACACCAACTTCCGCAAGTCCTTCCTCTACGGCATCAACAACTCTGTCACGCTGGCCGTCAAGGCACCCGAGGGCTACGACAACTACAAGCTGAACACCATCACGCCCCCCAGCTTCTGTGCCAACGCTGACGGCGTGGACTACCTCAAGTGCGGCGACCTGGCCAACATCACCGAGTTCTTCGACGAGGCCAAGGCCAAGGAATACCGCGACGCTGCCATCCCGGAGCTGACCGCTGCTGGTGTGACCTTCCCCATCAAGGTGCAGATGCCCTACAATCCCTCTTCCACCGACTGGGACAAGCAGTGCCAGGTGTTCAAACAGCAGCTCGAGGGTGTGCTGAACGACGGTTTCGATTTCATCGACATCGTCATCACTGCCGGCCCCTCCGACAGCTTCCTGTCCAGCGTCCGCCGCAACGGCAAGTTCGCTTTCCTGCAGTGCAACTGGGGCGCTGACTACTCCGACCCCCAGACCGAGACCGACCCCTTCTATCAGGCCGAGGGAGCACGCGGCAGCCGCTACGCCTTCCTGCGCACCGGCGTCGAGGACGGCTTCATCACCGGCGACACCGCGGACGCCGTCATGAACTACATGAAGGCCATCGAAGAGGCTGTCAAGATCACCGACGACATCAACGCCCGCTACGATGCCTTCGCCAACGCCGAGGCTTCCCTCATCAACAATGCCCTCGTCGTCCCCATGGGCATGAGCATCCCGCCCTACATTGCCACCCGTCTGAACTACTGGGAGGGCCAGTACGCTTCCACCGGCTTCTCCAACAAACGTCTGAAGGGCATCCACGTCCTCGACCACTACATCTCCATGAGCGAGTACGAAGCCAACCGCGACGCCCGCTAAGACTTTTTTGAGTCGGTCTGCTCCAAAGCTCTCCCGTTTTCCCACGGGAAAGCGGAGAGCTTTTCGTTTCTGAAGCTTCTTACATGAATTTTTGTAACGAACTTTGCTAAATCACTTTCCAAAAGTGGTTTTTTGTTGTATTCTATTCCTATCCGACATTCATTTTATAAAAGAGAGGGGTGCGCACAGATATGCTCAAATATCTGGCGAAACGCATCGGGCGCTCGATACTGACCCTGTTTATTATCGTCACGCTCGTTTTCTGCCTTTTGCGGCTGATGCCGGTGGAAGGCTATTTTGCTAACTACGAAAAAATGACCGAGGCCCAGATACAGGCCGGCTTACAGTCCATGGGCCTGCTGGACCCGCTGCCGGTGCAGATCGGCCGCTTCTGGGTCAATATGCTCCACGGCGACCTCGGCGTGAGCCATATCTATAAGGTCAACGCCTCCGTCACCAGCATCCTCGCTAAGAAGCTGCCCATCTCCATCCAGATGGGCGTGTACGCCATGCTGCTGAGCCTTGTCATCGGCATCCCGATGGGCCTGTTCATGGGCCGCTTCAAGAGCCGCTGGCCCGATAAGATTGGCACGGCCATCATCGTCCTCATCCAGGCTGTGCCTGCGGCAGTGTATTATCTGTACATCCAGATGTACGGCACCACCGCGCTGAACGTGGGCCTGCTCTTCGACGCTTCCAACTGGAAATACTGGGTGCTGCCCGTCTGCTCCATGAGTCTGGGCAACGTGGCGTTCTACGCCATGTGGCTGCGCCGGTACATGGTGGACGAGAGCAACAAGGACTATGTCCGCCTTGCCCGTGCCAAGGGCGTGAGTGAAAACAACATCGCCCTGCGCCACATCTTCCGCAACGCAATGGTGCCGCTGGTGCAGTATATTCCCTCCGCCTTTCTGAACACTGTGGTCGGCTCTATCTACATCGAAAGCCTCTACAGCATCCCGGGCATGGGCGGCCTGCTGGTCACCTGTGTCCAGCGCCACGACAACACGATGGTGCAGGGCATCGTTCTGCTCTACGCCTGCGTGGGCATCATCGGCCTGATTCTGGGCGACCTGCTCATGGTGCTCATTGACCCCCGCATCAGCTTTGGCAAGAAAGAAGGTGGCCGATAATGCTTTTCCGTATGAAAGATGAAAAAGCACACCAGCTCGAGGCAGAGCTGGATAAGTTACAGGCGGACGGCCCCGCCGCATGGGCAAAGCTGCCCGAAGAAGAGCTGTTCACCCCCGCCGGGTTCAGCGAAGAGCGGGCCGAGGCCACGTCCTACTCCAACTACAGCTACTGGGGCAGCACCTTCCGCGCCTTCTTCAAGAACCGCGTGGCCGTGCTGCTGCTCGTCGCCCTCATCGCCGTGGTGGCGTTTGCATTTTTGCAGCCCTACCTGCCCGGTCAGGTAGACCCCAACCTCTGCGCCGTGGACCCCGTCACCGGCATCCAGTACCGCAACATCGCCCCCGGTGAAAAGGCTTCATCTGGGGTTCCAACGCCATCGGCCAGGACCTCTGGGCCCGCATCTGGGCCGGTGCCCGCACCAGCCTGACCATCGCTTTCTTCGTGGCCCTCATCGAGGCCGTGGTGGGCATCACGGTGGGTGTGCTCTGGGGCTATGTCCGTCAGCTGGACTTCTTCTTCACCGAGCTGTACAACATCTGCGACAATGTGCCTTCCACCATCATCCTGATCCTCATTTCCTACGTCGCCAGCCCCAGCGTCAAGACGCTGATCCTGGGCATGTCCATCACGGGCTGGATCGCCATGGCGCGCTTTATCCGCAACCAGATTCTCATCATCCGTGACCGTGACTACAACGTGGCATCCCGCTGCATCGGCACCCCCACCTCCCGCATCGTGGTGCGCAACCTGCTGCCCTACCTCGTGTCGGTCATCATGCTCCGCATGGCCCTGACCATCCCCGCCGCCATCGGCAGTGAGGTCTTCATCACCTACATCGGCCTCGGCCTCTCTGTCGAGGTGCCTTCTCTGGGCAACCTCATCAACGATGGCCGCAAGGTCATGATGCAGGCTGGCCTGCGCTATCAGCTGCTCTACCCCACCATCATCCTCAGCTTCGTCACCATCGCGTTCTACCTCATCGGCAACGCCTTCTCTGACGCAGCCGACCCCAAGAACCATCTGCAGTAAGGAGGAACAGGCATGAAAAAGAATGAACTGATCCTCTCTGTGCGGGATCTCAACATCAAATTCAATCTGCGTGGAAAGATCCTCCACGCCATCCGGGGCATCGACCTCGATGTCTACCACGCGAAGTCCTCGCCATCGTGGGCGAATCCGGCTCGGGCAAGAGCGTGTTCACCAAGTCCTTCATGGGCCTGCTGGACTCCAACGGCTCTATCACTTCCGGCACCATCGACTACTTCGGTGCGACGACCACCAGCCCATCCGGCTCTCCGAGTTGAAAAAGGAGAAGGACTGGCTGAAAGTCCGCGGCCACGAGATCGCCATGATCATGCAGGACCCCATGACCAGCCTGAACCCCCTGAAGACCATCGGCGACCAGATCATGGAGGCCGTGGAGCTCCATCAGGGCCTCAAGGGCGCTGCCGCCAGGGAGAAGACCCTCGAGTACCTGCGGGATGTCGGCATCGCGACCCGGAAGTGCGCTTCAAGCAGTATCCCCACGAGTTCTCGGGCGGTATGCGCCAGCGCGTCGTCATCGCCATCGCTGTGGCCTGCAATCCGCAGATCCTTATCTGCGATGAGCCCACGACGGCTCTGGACGTGACCATTCAGGCCCAGATCCTCGAGCTGCTGAAGGAGATGCGGGTCAAATATAACCTCACCATCATCCTCATCACCCATGACCTCGGCGTCGTGGCCAACATCGCTGACCGTGTGGCCGTCATGTATGCCGGCGACATCGTGGAGATCGGCACTTCGGACGAAATTTACTACGATCCCCGCCACCCCTACACCTGGGCGCTGCTGTCCAGTATGCCCCAGATGGGCGTGAAGGGCGAAGACCTGTTCAACATTCAGGGTACGCCCCCGAACCTCTTCACGGAAATTCACGGCGACGCTTTCGCGCCCCGCAACCCTTTGGCGCTGAAGATCGACTTCGTCAAGCGTCCCCCTTATTTTGATGTCAGCACGACCCACCGGGCCAAGACGTGGCTTCTCGACCCCCGCGCACCCAAGATAGAACCGCCCGCCGCTGTGCGGATGCTGCAAGAGGAGGGCAAATAACATGGCAGACGAACGCGAAGTTCTGGTCGAGGTAAAAAACCTCGAAGTGACCTACGGCTCCGGCCGCAAGGCTTACAAGGCCGTCAAGAACGCAAATTTCACCATCTATAAAGGCGAGACCTTCGGTCTGGTGGGCGAGTCCGGCTCGGGCAAGACCACCATTGGCCGGGCTATCATGCGCATCCTGCCCACCTCGGGCGGCGAGGTGTTCTATAAGGGCCAGAAGATAAACGGCAAGATCTCCCACGCGCTGGACAAGCAGGTCATCAAGGAAATTCAGATGATATTCCAGGACCCCCAGTCCTCCCTGAACGAGCGCGCCAAGGTGAGCTACATCGTAGGCGAGGGCCTGATGAACGTCCGGCCCGACCTCTCCGCCGCCGAGCGGGACGAAAAAGTCCGTCAGGCGCTGCTGGATGTGGGCCTGCTGCCCGAGTTTGCGTCCCGCTTCCCCCACGAGTTCTCGGGCGGCCAGCGCCAGCGCATCGGCATCGCCCGGGCTCTCATCGTGGAGCCGGAATTCATCATCGCCGACGAGCCCATCTCGGCACTGGATATGTCCATCCGCGCCCAGGTCCTGAACCTTCTGCGCCATCTGCAGAAAGAGCGCGGCATCACCTACCTCTTCATCGCCCATGACCTCTCCGTCATGCGCTACATCTCCGACCGCATCGCCGTCATCCACAAGGGCGACATCGTGGAGCTGGCCGACGCCGAAGAGCTGGTGACCCACGCCATCCACCCCTATACCCGCAGCCTGCTGTCGGCCATCCCCATGCCCAGCCCCCGCCGCGAGCGGCAGAAAAAGCTGCTGGTCTATGACCCCTCCATGCACGACTACTCCACGGAGGCTCCCCAGTGGCGGGAGCTTCGGCCCCGTCACTGGGTGCTCTGCAGCGCCTCCGAGGCCGAAGACTGGTGCCGGGAATTGTAAACTTTTTCTTGCGTTTTTCTCATTGTGGCCTCTCTGTTTATTGACTTTTGTTCTCTGCTCTACTACAATAACAGGAGTGGCTTTGTAACAATACGAAACAAAACATTGGCCCCTGCGCGGGTCTACAAACATAAAGGAATGAGAAATTGATGACGACGCAGAATCCTGTTTACGCATCCCAGGCCAAACCCTGGCTCAAATACTACGCTCAGAAGTACATCGACCAGACCCTGCCCACCCTTTCAGCATTCGATTATGTCTGCAACCGGAACCGGAACCATCTGAACGATACGGCACTGGACTACTATGCCGGAAGTTCACCTACGCCGACCTCATCGTCAATGTCAAAAAGACTGCTGCCGCCCTGCGGGCGTCGGGGTCAAAAAGGGCGACATCGTGACGGTGGTCAGCGTCATGACCCCTGAGGTCATCGCTCTGTTCTACGCCGCCGACATGGTCGGCGCTACCCTGAACCTTGTGGACCCCCGCTACAGCGTCGAGGGCATCCATGAGTATATCGAAGAGGTGGATTCCCACCTTCTCGTCTGCCTGAACGTCGTGTACGAGCGCTGCCGTCAGGCCGCAAAGCGCACCAACGTGGAAAAGGTCATCGTCCTCTCTCCGGCCGACTCTCTGCCCCCGGTGATGGCCGTAGGTTACAAGCTGACCACCCCCGACAAGAACAAATATGCTTCCAATGTCATCCGCTGGAAGCAGTTCATCAAGGGCGGCGAGGGCCAGAGCACCGCTGCGGAGCCCTATGACCCCGACCACGCCTGCGTCGTCGTCCACACCGGCGGCACCACCGGCTCCCCTAAAGGCGTCATGCTCACCGACAACTGTTTCAACGCTCTGGCGCAGCAGTTCCGCGCCTACGACAAGCTGTTCCACCGGGGCCAGAAGCTCATGAACATCATGCCCCCCTTCATCGCCTACGGCTACGCCTGCGGCGTCCATCTGCCGCTGGTGTTGGGCTTCACGGTCATCATCATCCCCAACCTCGACCCGGCCAAGCTGGGCAGTCTGGTGCTGAAGTACAAGCCCGAGCATATGTTCGGCGTGCCGGCCCACTATCAGCAGCTGGCCGCAGACCCCAAGCTGCGGGATAAGGACCTTTCCTTCATTCTGAACTACGCCGCCGGCGGCGATGCCATCGCCCGGGGCGCAGAGCAGACCGTCAACGACTTCCTCGCCGCCCATGGCGTCCGCTACCCGATGGCAAAGGGCTACGGCATGACCGAGGTATCCTCTGCCGCTACCGTGGCTGCCGGCGCAGACAACAAGCCCGGCAGCGTCGGCATCCCGATGGTCAACACCATCATCGCCGCCTTTGAGCCGGGTACTGACAGGGAACTGCCCATCGGTGAGCGCGGCGAGCTGTGCATCTCCGGTCCCACCACCATGAAGGGCTACTACAATAAGGCTGACGAGACGGCATGATCCTTCGCCGCCACCCGGATGGCCGCATCTGGGTCCACACCGGCGACATCGGCTATCTGGACGAGGACGGCTTCGTCTACCTCGACTCCCGCATCAAGCGCCTCATCATCCGCCACGACGGCTTCAAAGTCTTCCCCTCCATGATCGAGAACGTCGTCAGCCGCCACCCCGCTGTGCATCAGTGCTCTGTGGTGGCTGCACCGACAAGGACCATGTGCAGGGCCGTCTGCCTTTCGTCTACATTGTGCTCAAGGCCGACACCACTGCCAAGAAAAAGCAAGTGATCCGGGAGCTGGAGCGGATGTGCGCCGAGGAGCTGCCCGAATACGTCCAGCCCGTGGCCTACAAGTTTATTTCCAGTATGCCCATGACCCCTGTGGGCAAGGTCGATTACCGTCAGCTCGAAGCTGACATCTCCCCCCGCGACTATTGATTTCCATGAAAGGACTCTTCTGCCATGAACAAGCGTTTTGCAAGTCTGGCGGTCTCTGCCCTGCTGCTCGTCTCCCTGCTCAGTGTCCCTGCGCTGGCCGAGGGGACCGAGGCCGCTGCGGACACCGTCAGCGATGATCATGTCATCGTCACCCTGAACCCAGAGGCTGCCCTGCAGCCCGAGACTCCGGCGGAAGCCGCGGCTTCTGCCACCGAGACGGCTCAGGCTGACCCTGCCCCTTCTGCGGACGACGCAGAGGAGCAGTGACCGCTGCAGAGGCCGAGGTCAAGGCCGATGACACCAAAGAGGAAGACAAGGACGAGCAGCTCACCTACGTCGCACTGGGCGACAGCATCGTGGCCGGCGTCGGCCTGGCCGATGTCCAGTACAGTGCGCGCTCCGGCTACAGCGTCGATATGACTCCCAACTTTCAGGGCTACTCTCCCAACTGCTATGTCGGCAAGGTGGCTGCAGCTCTCGGCCTCGACCGTGACCACGCCATCAACCTCGGCCTGCCGGCCCTGACGGCTCCCGACCTCGCGGACATGATCCGGTACGGCAAGATGCCCCAGATGAACATGGCGTCCGGCTGCGAGTACAACTACCCTGAGTTCCAGGACTACATCCGCAAGGCCGACGTCGTCTCCGTCCAGATCGGCTCCAACGACGCTTCGTCCCCTGCATCGTGGCTCTGGGCAACGCCACCAACTGGAAGAGCGAAAAACTGGCCGCTACCATTCTGGCCGGCGACCTGCGCAATGAAGGTTCCGGCTCCACCATGTCCGCCATCTACCGCAGCATCAAGGCGATGAACCTGACCAAGGCCGAGAGGGACGCCACCTGGAACCTGCTCTTCTCCGGCATGAGCAAGATCTGCGACGAGACTTACCCCAAGACCACCGCAGCCCTCATCTCCATCGTGCAGGAGATCCGCAATCTCAACCCGGATGCCCAGATCATCCTCGTGGGCTACACCAACCTGTGCCGCTCATCCCCTGCTGGCGCAGCTACTTCAACAAGCTGAACAAGTTTGAGAAGCAGATCGCCAAGACTTATAACTTGACTTATGTGGCCATCCCCAACACGGAGACCACCCTCGACGTGCATCCCACCATCAAGGGCCACCAGACATCGCCAACAAGCTCGTGAACGCCATCGAGAATCCGTAATCAACAAATACAGCAAAGCCCCCGTTTCCAGCTGGAAGCGGGGGCTTTTTCCTACAATACGTTATGCGGCCAGAGCCTTTTTGATGTTTTCAAAGACGGTGTCGCTGTCCTCACAGCAGACCATGACCACCTCGCCGGTGGGGACAGTCGCCACGCGGGCGGCAGAAGCGATCTGGTACTGGTCTTCGAGGTAATGCTCCATGGACTTCTGCTGGCTCTGGACATAGGCATCCATCGCATCCACCACGTCCTGCGTCTTGCCCTCGGCGGGCTTGACGATGGCCACGCCGTAGACGCTGACCATCATGCCGGACACTGAGGCGGCGAAGTCGTCGTACATATCGTCCTCGAGGCCCAGCAGAGGCATCATCATGTTGGCCACCTCATCGGAGAGCTGGTCGGCCTCATACTCGGCGCTGTAGCCGTACTGGGCCGTGAACTTGCCATCCTCGCCTTTGGTGAATATCATCTCATACTTGTTGTCCTCGTCGCTGCGGGCGTCGTGGAGGATCTGGGTGTAATCTTTCTTCGCGGCAGAAGACGCGCTGCCGGAGCTGCCCGACGCGCCGCAGCCCACCAGAGCCAGCAGCATGACGCCGGCCATCAGACAAGCAATGATACGTTTCATATTCAATTTATCCTTTCGTTCGCAGGGTGAGGTTTTCGGTGTGCAGTGATAGTATTTGATGTTTTATCCCTGCTATTCGGTAAACGACCCACGGCGGGCGAAAATTGCACCCACAAGTGTAACAGTTCTATGAACGCTTACAGCATCATGGCCTCAAGGTCACCGTGATTGACGGGCGTCGAGAGGATGATCTGGGTGCTGGTGGTACCCAGCTTCTGGAACTGTAAGATAAGATGCTCCAGCTGGGGCATACTGCCGCAGCTCACCTTGATGAGGAAGGTGTAAGCGCCCGTGACGTGGTAGCACTGCAGCACCTCTTTGCTGTTCTTCATCAGCTCCACCAGCTCGTCCCGCTGGGACGGGGCCACCGAGAGGCTGATGAGAGCATCCACATAGACCCGGTCAGACGGGCGGTTGAGCATCACGGTATAGCCGCTGATGATGCCGTCCGTTTCCAGCTTGTGGATGCGGCTGGAGACAGCGGGACTGGTCAGCGCCACCTTTTCGGCGATCTCCTTCACCGGCATACGGGCGTTCTTTGCGAGGAGGGCGAGAATCTTGCGGTCCAAATCGTCCATAGGAAAAGTACTCCTTTTGAAATATGTTACATTACATAAATTTTTTTGAAAGTAAAGTTTTATTGTTGTAGCAATAGCACAAACTGTGCAAAAATCAGTTTTCGTTTTGCCGTCTTTAATTATATAAAGTTTTTGTCAAAAAGTAAAGTGCTAAATTAAAGCGAAACCAAATTTTTGCATTTGACAAGAAAACAAATTCGGGTATAATACATACTGCAAGGCAGCGTCACTGAAGTTCTGATGTACCGCCGGGGATCCCGGTGTTCGGGTACGATATGTTGCCGACTGATCACGCGATTCACCACTTTATATACTTTCCCACCCCTCTATACACAAAAACCCGCTGCCAGGCGGGTTTTTGTGTTTTATACAGGTTTTTATGGTTCTGCCAAGCTCTCCCTTAGGGAGAGCCTTTTTAACTGTATCTTACACGCAAAGGCCCCCATCTGGCAGATGCCGGATGGGGGCCTTTGGCTGTTTATACTTGAAAAGGGGAGGATAGCCTGATCATTCTTCGGTGCGGGTCTTCTTGAGCAGGCTCAGGATGACCGCACCCACGACGCTGCCGACCGCCAGAGCCACACAGTACATCACAGCGTGGTCAACGACCGGGAAGACGAAGATGCCGCCGTGAGGGGCGCGGAGAGCGCAGCCAAAGGTCATGGACAGCGCACCGGAGAGGGCTGCACCGATGACACAGCTGGGCAGGACGCGCAGCGGGTCAGCGGCAGCGTAAGGGATAGCGCCCTCGGTGACGAAGCAGAGGCCCATGATGTAGTTGACGATGCCGTTGCGGCGCTCGTCGGGAGTCCACTTCTTGGGGCAGAAAGTGGTGGAGAGGGCGATGGCGATGGGAGCACCATGCCGCCCACCATGACAGCGGCCATGACCTCATAGTTGCCGGAGGCGAGAGCTGCGGTGCCGAAGACGTAAGCCGCCTTGTTGAAGGGGCCGCCCATGTCGATACTCATCATACCGGCCACGATAGCACCAGCAGGACCTTGGAGGTCCCGCCCATGGCGTTCAGCCAGTTGGTCATGGCGGTGTTGATCATGCCCATGATAGGGTTGATACCGCACATGACCACGCCCACGATGAGGATGCCGCCCAGCGGGTAGATGAGCATGGGACGGATGCCGTTCAGGCTGGCGGGGAGCTTTTCGGTGATTTTCTTGAGGAACTCCACCACATAACCGGCCACGAAACCAGCCAGCAGAGCGGCCAGGAAGCCGCCGGAGATGCCGGTGGTCTCACCGGCGGCGATACCGGCGAAGTTGGTGCCGTTCATGGCCAGCACGCCGCCTGCGAAGCCGACAGCCAGACCCGGACGGTCTGCGATGGACATGGCGATGAAGCCCGCCAGGATGGGGAGCATATAGCTGAAGGCCGCAGAACCCACCGTCTTGAAGAAGGCGGCCAGCGGAGTGTTCATGCCGAAGTTGGAGGGGTCAATGCTGTAATCGTCCAGCAGGAAGGCCAGCGCTATCATGATGCCGCCGCCCACCACGAAGGGCAGCATATGGGAGACGCCGTTCATCAGGTTCTTGTAGAGCTGCGGCCAAAGCTGTCGGAGGCAGAAGCGTCCTCCGAGGCCTGTGCGCCGCCCTTAGCGTGGAACTCCGGCACCTCGCCGGAGGTTATCTTATGGATGAGCTCTTCAGGCTTGTGGATGCCGTCGTCCACGCGGGTGAAGAGGACCGGCTTGCCGTCGAAGCGGGCTGTCTCGATCTTCTTCTCCGCCGCCACGATGATGCCGTCGCAGTTTGCAATTTCATCTTTCGTCAGGATGTTCTTTGCGCCGTCGGAGCCGTTGGTCTCGACTTTGATGGTCACGCCCATCTTGGCACCGGCCTTGTTCAGGCTTCAGCGGCCATGTAGGTGTGGGCGATGCCGTTGACACAGGCGGTGACGGCCAGCACACGGTAGCCCGCCTGCTCGATCTCCTGGTCGGTGAAGCTCTCGTCGCCGAACTGGGCTTCTTCCTGCGCGTCGATGGCGGCGAGGAAGTCTTCCGGGGTCTTGGCGGTGCGCAGCTTCTCCACGAAGTCCTCGTTCATGAGCATCTGCATCATACGGGCCAGCATATCCACGTGGAGGCTGCCGTTCTTGGGGGCTGCGATGGCAAACAGCAGGTCGGTCTTGCCGTCGTCCTCGGCATTATACTGCACCGGGGTCTTGAGGCGGAGGGCCGCCAGACTGGGCCGGGTCACGCAGTCGCACTTGGCATGGGGGACGGTGATGCCGTTATCAACATAGGTCGAGCCCTCGTCCTCGCGCTCATACAGGCCCTTTTTGTAGGCTTCCTTGTCTCTGATGTTGCCGTGGGTCGCCTGCAGCTCCACCAGACGGTCGATGATCTGGCTGCGGTCCTGCTGGGCTTCGTCCAGCGCGATGGACTGTGCCGTGAACAATTCCGTGATTCGCATAGTGTGTCTCCTCTCCTTGTTTCCTTCTATCGCTCAAATCGTCGCCAGCAGAGCGTCGATTTTTTCCTTCTTTGCCAGCCCGAGGCTGAACGCAGTGGCACTGCCGCAGGCAGTACCCAGACGCAGGCTTCCAGATAGCTGCCGCTGCGCAGGTAGCCTGCCACGAAACCGGCCACCATGCTGTCGCCTGCGCCCACGCTGTTGACCACCTTGCCCTTGGGCGTGCCGATGCGGTGGACCTCGCCCTTCTCGTCCAGCAGGAGCGCACCGTCACCGGCCATGCTCACCAGTACGTTCCGGGCGCCCTTTTCCTGCAGGGTGCGGGCGGCAGCGGTGATGTCGGCGTCGGTGGTGAGAGTGCGGCCCACGATCTCACCCAGCTCATGATTATTGGGCTTGATGAGGAAGGGTGATACTGCAGCACATTCACCAGCAGGTCGCGGGTCGCGTCCACCACCGTATGCACACCGTGGCCTTCCAGACGGGCCAGCAGACGCTCGTAGGTAGTCTGGGGCAGGCTGGACGGGATGCTCCCCGCCAGAATGAGGATGTCGCCCTCGGCCAGCTTATCGAGCTGTGCTTCCAGCTGCTCCATGGCGCTCTCAGGGATGTCCGGGCCTGCGCCGTTCAGCTCAGTCTCCTGCCCCGCCTTTATCTTGACGTTGATGCGGGTCATGCCCTGCTCGAGGTGGATAAAATCGGTGTTGATGCCCTGCGCGGCCAGACCCCGCTCGAGCCACGCACCCGTCTCACCAGCCACAAAGCCCAGCGCCGTGTTCCGGCAGCCCAGCTCGGCCAGTACACCGGACACGTTGATGCCCTTGCCGCCCAGCACGCAGTCCTCGCTTTTGGCGCGGTTCACCTCGCCCACTTCCAGCGGCGTGTCCAGCCGCACGACGTAGTCGATGGCCGGGTTGAATGTCACGGTATAGATCATTCTGTTGCCTCCTTTACCAGAGTGAATTGTCTGTATTTCGGATTCGGACAATGATTCGTCAGGATAGCGCCGCCGGACAGCTCGGCGATGACCGCCGGGTAGATGCGGGCGAACTTCGAGTCATCCACGAGGAACCAGGCTTCTCTCGCCCGGCGCACGACCGTGGCCTTGACAGCCGCTTCCTCGGGGTCAGGTGTCGTGAATCCTGCGTCCAGCGCCACGCCGTTTGCCCCCAGGAACGCTTTCGTGAAGTTGTACTGCTGCAGGCTGTGGAGAGCCGCAGCGCCGATGATGGCCTCCGTCTCGGGCCGCAGCAGACCGCCCACCAGAAAGACCTTGCAGCCCTTCTGGGCCAGCAGACGGGCGTGAGCGACGCCGTTGGTGACGTACCGGGCGTCCAGCGCCGGGCCGCTCAGCTCCCGGGCCAACGCCAGCGTGGTGCTTCCGGCGTCCAGAAAGACGAAATCCTCTGCGGTGATGAGGGCCACTGCCGCCTTTGCGATGCACTTTTTCTGGACGACGGCCAGCGTTTCCTTTGCGGCCATCGTCGGCTCGTCGGCGAGGAACTGGCTGTCCGGCAGGGTCGCGCCGCCGTGTACCTTGTTCACCTTGCCCATCCTGTCCAGCTCGTTCAAATCGCGGCGGATGGTGGACTCGCTGGCATCCAGCGCCTCGCAGAGTTCCTGCACCGTCGCGGTGCGCTGCTGGCTCAGCAGCTTCATGATGCGGGAAAGCCGCTCCTCTGCCAACATCTTCATCCCTCCTGTTGCACGTTTCTGCTTGTGTTTGAATCGTTTTGACTGTTTCTGTCTGTATTATAGCAAATACTCCGTCAAAATCAATCACTTTCCGTCAGTTTATCTGCCAAAATATTTCCGTCAAAATCATGCATTCTGCACAAGAAGTGGGATACAACCCATAAAAGAGCACAAAAAATCCGCTCCGGAGCGGTCAGCTTCGGGGCGGATGACGGTTTTGTGGTTTGATTTGACCGTTTTTGACGGTTTTGGTTTTGCCGGAAATGATTTTTCCTTCCGGGTCTGATGCGATTTAGGCGTCCGAACGGGCGTAAGCGTTCTTCATGCCGCTGCTCAGCTCGAAGAGGACCTTATCCAGCGTATCGGAAGCCCGCTTCTTCAGCTCGGCAGCGATGGCGGTGTTGGCCTCCTCCCGCAGGGCGGCGCGCTGGCTTTCCTCGGCAGAAGCGATTTTCTTATCGTACTGGTTCAGCAGTGCGCGGCTGGCGGAGAGGGCGCCCTCCTCGTACCGCTCCACATGGATGAGGCTCTTGGCGTAGGAGGCATCGGCCATAGCGGCGATCATCCGGCTCACCCAGTAGAAGCTGTCGGTGGAGACTTCACCGGTGGTGCAGGCCAGATAGGCCGGGGTGCGCTCGACGTTGGCGTAGAACGGCACCATGGTATTGAAGGCATTGGAGGCGTAGGCGATCCACTCCACAGCGCGGATGTCTTCCGGCACATCAGGCCGCATCTGGATGAGGCCATGAAGTCGTTGCGGTTGATGCCGATGGAGCGGTAAGCTCCCTTCATGCTCTTGTCGCCGTAGCTGGCGTAGGGGTCGAAGGGAGTCCCCTGATAGTGGGAGGACAGCACATACTTCACATCCTCCGGGGTCAACTTCCGCTCCGGCACCATGCACCAGGGCAGGTCGTCCGAGCGGGGGCCGTAGTCAGCGGCAGGGCCGTCCCAGACCCAGGTGTTGGGGTTGAGGTGGCGGAGCATGAACCATGCGCGGGGGGTGTTGTAAACGTGGTCGGCGTCGTCGTGGCTGCCGAAGGCGTCACGCGGGTTCAGACGGCCATCCAGCGAGAGGTCGAGGTGATTGTCCCGGATGAACTCCCTCAGGTCGGCAGAGCAGAGATAATTCTCCTGTGCGCCGAAAGCGTCGTCGAGGTCGAAGGCGTCGATGCCCAGCTGGTTCGGCATGACCACATAGGAGTCATCCGGCACACGGCGGGCCATCCAGTGGTGGCCGCCAATGGTCTCCAGCCACCAGATCTCGTCCACATCCTGGAAAGCGATGCCGTTCATCTCATAGGTGCCGTACTCTTCCAGCAGCTTGCCCAGACGGAGCACGCCCTCGCGGGCAGAATGGATGTAAGGCAGGACGAGGTAAACAATATCTTCCTCGCCGATGCGCCGGGGACTTCCGGCTGGCCGTCCCCGGCGGGCTGATAGACCACCAGCGGGTCTGCGCCCAGAACGCGGGGGTTGGAGGTGATCGTCTCGGTGGCGGTCATGCCGACGTTGGCGGCGTTGACGCCCGAAGCAGCCCAGATGCCCTTGCCCTCCACGGCGTTGGGCATGGCGGTCATCCGCAGGGCATTGCCCGGCAGGGGAATTTCTACATGAGAGATGACCGACTTGTAAACAGCCGGGTGCTCCTCCGGCCGAACGACAACGAACTTTTTTGCGGTGAAGTGGCCGGAGCCGGAATCGTCGTTCCGGGCGATCATGGTAGAGCCGTCATACGAGCTTTTTTGCCGACAAGGATGGTAGTACAAGCCATAGCTGTTATCCTCCAAAATTTTACATTCTGTATGTATAGTGCTTATTTATACAGTTTCGCAGGCGCGTTTGTTCTGCAAAACCCATTGTATCGCGTTTGGCCTCCGGGCGCAAGCCCTTACATTTCGCCAATGTAGCAAAGCGCGGCTGACGCTTGCCGTCCCGCTCCACCTCTTCGGCCCACATAGCCGCCGGGCGCACCCAGAGCCCGCCCTCGCCGTACAGGGGACGGTAGACCACCATCTCCTCTTCGGTCTCGCTGTGGCGGGCCATCCCGATGACCTGATATTCGTTGCCCTTGAAGTGCCGGTAACGGCCCGGCTTGATGTCGTATTGGAACTGGTACATAAAAACTCCTTACAAAAAGCCCGGCCGCAGACTGGTCTGCGCCGGACTTTTCCACTTGCTTCACCTGCGGGTGGAATGATTCGTAAATGTCTGGGCCATCTGCCGTCCGACGCCGGGGGTGTTCTCCAGCTGGTCAGGGGTGGCCTCTTTGACGGCACCCACGCTCTTGAACTGGGTCATCAGGCTTGGCCGTCTTGGGGCCGACGCCCGGCACCTCGGTGAGGGTGGACGAATAGCTCTTCTGCTTCATCTGCTGCTTGCGGTAGGCGTTGGCGAAGCGGTGCGTCTCGTCCTGAATGGCCGTGACGAAGGTGAACGTCCCGCGGTTCATGTTGATGGCGATCTCCCGGCCTTCGCTGTCCACGATGGCGCGGGTGCGGTGGTGGTCGTCCTTCACCATGCCGTAGAGGGGTACATCGGCCAGTGCCGTCCCGGCCAGTGCGGCCTTCGCGGCGCTCACCTGCCCCCTGCCGCCGTCCATCAGCAGCAGGTCAGGCTTCTGGCCGAAGTAGTTGCTGCTCGGCTCGCCGTTTACGGCCATTTCGGAATACTTTTCGTATTCAGCCGCACGGCGGGAGACGGTCTCCGCCAGCGAGGCGTAGTCATCGGTCCCTGCAACGGTCTTCATCTTGAACTTCCGGTAGCCCGCCTTGTAGGGCTTGCCGTCCCGGAACGTCACCATGCCGCAGACGCTGGTGCCGTCGCCCCAGTTGGAAATATCGTAGCTCTCGATGGTGCGGGGGGGCTCGGGCAGGCCCAGCACCTGCGCCAGCTCATCCAGAAGCTTTTCCTCCCGGGCATAGCGGCCGCTCTCGCGGGCCAGCCGCTCGACGGCGTTGGTGTGGGCCATCTCGACGAGGTGCGCCTTATCACCCCGCTGAGGGACATAGAGCTGCACCTCGCTGCCCCGCTTCTCGTTGAGGGCCTGCTGCAAAGCGTCCACATCCGGCGGCAGCTCGTCCACGGCAATGACTTTCGGAATCTGTTCATCGTCGAGGTAGTACCGGGGCAGAAATTCCTCCCGCACCGCCGCGATGTCGGCGGTATCGTGGAACAGAAACTCCCGTTTGTCGGTCAGCCGCCCCTCCCGGAAGCGGAGGACAGCCGCGCAGACGCTGCCGGGCGTACCCGCCAGCGCTACCACGTCCATTTCCACGTCGGGGTCAACCACGACCTTCTGCCTGCCGTCACCTTGGTAATGGCGGCGATCTGGTCGCGGATGAGGCCGCTGTCTCAAATTCCAGCCGGTCAGAGGCTTCCAGCATCCGCTCGTTGAGGGTTTTCAGAATATCCTTTTTGCCGTAGCGGATGAGGTGGACAGCGCTTTTGACGGCCTGCTCGTAGTTTTCACGGCTTATCTTGCCGCTGCACACCGCCATGCACTTGCCGATGTGGGCGTTCAGGCAGGGACGGCCCCGGCCAATTTCCTGCGGGAACCGCCGACTGCACCGGGGCAGCAGAAAAGCATCCATCGCCGTCTCGGCCATCTGACGGGCCGCAAAGCTCGAGGTATAAGGCCGATATACTCCGCGCCGTCATCCTCTTTTTGCAGCGTGAACGACAGCCGCGGCCACTCGTCCTTTGTCACCTTGATATAGCTGTAGCCCTTGTCGTCCTTGAGCAGGATGTTGTACTTCGGGGTGTGGGCTTTTATCTGGCTTGCTTCCAGCACCAGCGCCTCGAACTCGCTCTGGCAGACGATGACGTCGAACGCGTAGGCGTGGGCGATCATCTGGCTGACCTTGTTGTCGTGAGGCACACCCTCCCGGAAATACTGGCTCACCCGGATGCGCAGACGCTTGGCCTTGCGATATAGATGATGGTGCCGCTTTTGTCCCGGATGATATAGACGCCCGGCAGAAGCGGCAGCATACAGGCCTTTTTGTAAGTTCTGCCTTGGTCATCAGGTGTTATGCCGGCCTTTCTGCATCATCTCGGTCTTGGCAATATTCGACACCGCCAGCGCCAGACCGCACACGTCGAGGGCCACGCTCCACCACTTGGGCTTCCGCTCCGAGGTGAGCAGAAGGGTGATATTGACGATGAGCGTCACCAGATAGACACCAAAAAAGCAGTACCACGCTTGCCGGAATCACAGAACTCGCCAAACTTGAACAGTGCTTCTTTCGTCGAATCTTTCATGAGGCTGCCTCCTTTGTTCTGATGCATCATACCAAAAAAAGCGGCAAGGATGACCCCCGCCGCTCATACACGAAATGGAACTGAATTACTCTGCGAAGCCGGACTCCACCAGCTTGATGAGGCCATCGACAGCAGCCTGCTCGTCTGCGCCATCAGCGATGATGCGGATGGTGGTGCCGCCCACGATGCCCAGAGACAGGACGCCCAGCAGGCTCTTAGCGTTCACGCGGCGCTCTTCCTTCTCGACCCAGATGGAAGACTTGAACTCGTTGGCCTTCTGAATAAAGAAGTTGCCGGACGGGCGTGCAGACCAACCTGATTTTCAACGGTAACTTCTTTGACGTACATAGTAAAACGCTCCTATCTATTATCGTTCTGGGGAATGCAATTATGTTTTGCGCCTGTTGCGTTGTGATTATTTTAACGCAAAGCGAAACCGTTGTACAGACCCCAGACGCATTTTTGGCGGTTTTCCCAAGGATGAGGGGGCATTTTCCACCTTTTATACAAATACAACAAAATTATTCCCCCAGTGTTGGCGGGGTAATACAAAAGTTTTCAACATTTTTTCGACGGAGGGTCAGCACTCCGACTGTTTTTGTGCTTATCCGGCAGAGTATGACGTTTGCCGCAGACTCCGCTCAACCCTCGTACTGCATCCACAGCAGCGCGCATTTCTTACAACAGAAGGATATTCCGCAGGGTCAAATTCCATGTCTTTTTCGCCTGTGAATTTCCATCCCATCCGACGATAGAGAGCAATGGCGCGGGCGTGGTGTCCAGCACGCTCAGGCGGGGATGCTCATACTCTTCCAGCTTTTTGCGGGCGAAATCCAGCATTTTCTGGCCGATGCCCTTTCCCCGGGCATTCCCAGACACAAAGAGATGCTCAATGCGGCCGGTCTTGTGGTCTACGCTCACCATGCCGTCCGGCACATCTTTCGTCGTGTGCAGGTAGCAGGCCCAGCCGCCTTTTTTCTCCGCCTTGAGCTGAGCGAGAAACTCCTCTTCTGTCAGGCTTGCACAATACTCTTCCGTCCAGTTTCCGGCGCAGACAGCGCGGCGTCCCTCCGCAAACAGCTTTGCCGCAGCGGCAAACTGTTCTTCCGTCTTGACGAGGCGGACATTCTCGCCCCGCTTCCACTTGGGCAGCTCGGTGATGGGGTGGCTCTCGCACCACTGCTCATACAGCTCCGGGCGGCGCAGACGGGTGCGCTCCCGGCTCTTTTCGCCCCGCCATGCGTCGATCTTCTGGTGGTCGCCTCCCAGCAGAACGTCGGGTACAGCGCGGCCCTCCCAGACCTCGGGGCGGGTGTACTGGGGGTATTCCAGCAGGCCGTCCCAGTAGCTCTCTTCCTCGTAGCCCTTCTGCTCCGCCAGAACGCCGGGCTTGAGGCGGAGGACGCTGTCGGCCACCACGAGGCTGGCCAGCTCGCCGCCGGTGAGGATATAGTCGCCAATCGAGATCTCTTCGTCCGCAAACGCTTCAATGACGCGCTCGTCGATGCCCTCATAGTGGCCGCAGACCAGCGTCAGGTTATCGTACTGGGCCAGCCTGCGGGCGTGCTCTTCGGTGTAACGCTGACCGCCCGCCGTCAAGAACACGATATGCGGGGCCGGGCGTCCCTGTTCCGCTACCTCTTTCTGGACGGCG
>ENA-OQCN01000332-OQCN01000332.1-human-gut-metagenome-genome-assembly--contig:-NODE-332-length-25221-cov-6.062644_pt1 | contig 25221 bp, 35 predicted proteins | sample MGYA00242497_ERZ504576 | MGnify/ENA primary metagenome ERZ504576 (study PRJEB26092, sample SAMD00036296) | human gut metagenome | host: Homo sapiens | study: EMG produced TPA metagenomics assembly of... | reverse complement strand
GTAAAATCAAAAGATTCTGGAGCTGTTAAGAAACTGTTCGGATTAAAAGAAAATCAGCGTTTAATTCTTAATGGATCATATGTCGAACTGGGTACTCAGACTGATATTATGTATTGGTTTAGAAAAGATGATGTGCTTTCTATAGAAGTAGAGGAAAATGATCATAAATGGATGTGTCAGTATGATAAAGTTGGAAATTTGATTTCAGAAAGTCAGGGACCTTTATCTGAAAGAGATTCATTTCTTACAAAAAAATTTGAGTATATATCGGCAGAAAGATTAGGACCTCGCCGTTATTATGACACGATAGAAAATGAAAACTCTTTGCATTCGGAAATTGGAGTGAAAGGTGAAAAAACCGCAGTATGCTTGTATGAGAAAGGGAGTGATGTAAAAGTTTATTCAAATATGAAGCATAGTTCAGAAACAAGTGAACGACTTGAATTGCAGATAAATGCGTGGTTATCAGAAATCTCGCCAAACATAAAGGTAAATGTAATTCCTTATTTAGATGTGAATTTAATGGGAGTGAGATATTCGACAAGTAACAGTTTAGGAGAAGAGTCTACAAATGCATTAAACATGGGATTTGGAGTTTCATATTCGTTACCTATTATTGTTGCATTATTAAGTGCAAGGGAGGGAGACATACTTGTGCTTGAGAATCCAGAAGCACATTTACATCCACGTGGTCAGAGAAAAATTGGTGAATTAGTTGCTTTAGCTGCTGCTAATGGTGTCCAAATTTTTATGGAAACACATAGCGATCATGTTTTAAATGGAATTCGATTAAGTGTTCGCAATAAAAAAATATCATCTGATAAGGTAAAAATAAACTATTTTTATGAATATTTATCAGAAGAAGGAATTCAAAAACATGAAAAAACATCTCCGGAGATTTTAGAAGATGGCAGTTTATCGAATTGGCCGGAGGGATTTTTTGATGAGTGGGATAAAGCAATTGATGAATTATTTTAAGAGGAATATAAATGGTATTTAATGAGATTTCTTTGAAACAACAGGTTGCAAAATTACCATTAACTGAGCAATTTTCGGGCTTTTTAAAAGTGTGTCAAGAATTGAAACATAGGAATAAGGACAATGACTTCTATTATACGGATGAATTAATGACAGAAGAAATTGCTAATGAATATACGATACATGATTGGTTGAAAGATCGAAATGTGCCTCAAAAAGATAAGCAGTTTTTTAGATCTCTGATTCAGAGAGGACATAGAATAGAAACAGGAGATTTCCTTGAGAGTGAACTGATTGTAGAACTAGAAAATGAAGGTTCTATTTCTGCTAAGGGTGCTTTAATGGCATATGAATGGGATAGCTACATAGTTAGTTTGTTATCATCTGAATTATGGGAAAAGGAATGGATGGAGGGAAAATATGTATCCATTAATGACGAAGAAGATGAAGCAGTCAAAGTAAGAAATTGTGGGATTTTGGATCATGTAGATCAATTGATTACAAGTGAAAGGGAACGACAGTCATTAATTATTTCTTCAGGAGCTGAGCTATGGGAAAAAAGAGAACAATTATATCCACATTTAATTTTTTGCAAAGAGGTGAAAAGGCAATTAGAAGAAGCTCGTGTTTCAATACAAATTCAAACTATCATGAAAAGAATTCAGATTTTAGAGGATTATTTCGCAACATATGAAGGAGTGTTTGATAAAAATGAAGTTGGTTTTGGATGCAGGACAGAATCCGAGTCGGTGAAGAAAGATAAAGAATTAAATGAGTATAGAAAATTTGTAACACCATATGGAAAAGAAGAATATTTTTATTGGCATATAAGTTTTCCGGGAAATTATCCAGGCAGAATACATTTTTTACCAGACCCGGAACATAGAGTGGGGATTGTTGGATATATAGGAAAGCATTTGCCAACCTCCAAATTTTCGACCATTTAATGTAGCAATTATGTTACATCCTCCCCACCTATTTTGTGACAATTATATAACGTCCTCTATACAGAAATATGCGGTTTTAAGCCATTTTCGTGGCAAAAAAGCCGCATATTTTTGTAGCAATGACTTGACATCCTCGGGGATACTTTGCGTTTCAGGGAGTATTCCTGAAATATGAGAAATATAAAATTTTTATAACCATTATCAGAGGGAAGCTGATATAATAAGTGCAGTAATGCCAGAACGGGATGTGAGGATAACGAGAATGGGACTTATTAATATAACTTCAGATAGAAAAAATGTAACTTTGGATTCGGATATGATTCTTTATATTATAATGCATGGAAAAATTGCGGAGATTCATATAGTTGGGGGAAGAGTATACGAGACGCGGGTTACCTTGAAAATCTGGAAGGATTATTAAAGGAAGAATTTGTAAAAATACACAGAGGCTGTATTGTGTCTGTAAAGGCTGTCCACGATGTGACGGATATGGTAAATCTCAGCGATGGAGAAGAATTGTTATATACTGTTCGTAAGAAAAAACAAATAGTGTTTGAGATTCAGGAAAAGCAGAAAAAAATGATTCACGCTTTGGGAAAAAAAGGTATTCCGGCTACAGAAGAAGAATATTGCCGCCATTATAGTTCTTTTGAATATCTGCCTATTGCATTTACGGATATAGAAATGGTGTTTAATGAAGAAAGACATGCGGTAGACTGGATTTTCCGTTATGCAAATCAGGAACTTGCCAGATTAGAAAAGCTTCCACTGGATCAGCTGTTGGGAAAATCTTTTGGAAGTCTGTTTGCCAATATGGATTCGAAATGGCTGCGAAGTTATGAACGTTCGGCACTTTATGGAGAAGTATTGGAACTTATGGATTATAGCCCGGAGATAGACACCAACCTGAAGGTAATCTGTTTTCCTACCTTTAAGGGACATTGTGGCTGTATCTTGTTTGATCTGGATAGGATTAAGGCAGTTGATACTAGCAACAATGTTCATAAAATATGGAATACATACCTGAGAAGTTATACAAAATAACTATAGATATCCTCTTAATTAACGCAAATTCCAGATGCGCGGAACCACCCTTTGCAATCGTTCGTACTTATTGTTTTTAAGGCCGCTTTTACAGCCTCAGGTAGTTCAGCAGCAACACGGACTTTCCTCTTTCTGAGAAAGGATTTCATTTTTGACCACATTTTTTCAATAGGGTTCAAATCTGGACTGTATGGTGGCAAATATAGATAGGAGATCCCTGCCTTGTCTAAAAGTTCCGTCACTATTTTGACATGATGAGAACGCATGTTATCCATGATTACAACATCGTCTCTCTCAAGGCTCGGTATCAATTGTTTTCCCATATATTCACGAAATCGTTGTGCAGTTGTTCCACCTTGGTACGTAGTATATACCAGACTGCCGTTAAGCCGGATGGATGACAAAAACAGATGTTCCGGCAGGCGTGTTGATCGGAGTAGCATCCATGGCACGTTTCCCATGTACTGCATGTGCATAGTGTCTTGTGAGGTTTGTATTAATACCGCTTTCATCGAGATATATTTGATGTTCTGCATTTGCACCAGATATAGTTTCTATCCATTGACTGCGTTTTCTCTGCACATCGGGGACGCTCCTGTTCTTTTGCATGCAAGACTTTTTCTTATAAGTGTAACCTTGTTTTATCAGAAAACGCCTGACGGCTTCATCGCCTACAGGTAAATGAAGCGTTTCGACAATCTCCTTCATTGTGATATCCGGTTGTTCTTGCACAAGTTCCAGAATATCGTGGTGCTGTTTTTCTGTAAGAATTGTTTTCCGGCCTCTCATCTGCGTTCTGGTCTCATAACTGCCAGTGCGTGCACGCTCTTCTACAAGACGGTATACGGTGCTTTCATTTACTGAAAAATATTTTGCAATTTCCCTGGCATTGTGAGTTTTATCCCAGGCTTCCAATACTAGTTTTCTAGCTTCATTGTGTAGCATACTATCATCTCCTACACTATATTTTATCACCGCTGTAAAGGGACTGCATTATTTAAGAGGTTTGCTATAGTTGTGGTAACAATAGAAGAAATACTATGCTTTTTCATAAAAAAATAAAGTGCAGCTACAAGTCTGGTATTTGTTTAGGACTGTGGGGCTGTGGTATTTTCTGCTGTTATCCGGAAAATTTATCGCTGTAATGGATATGCATGTCTTCCCAGTCCGTGAACAGTACATAGAACACTTTTCCATATTGCTGGCTTTCTACGATTCTTCCGTGATCAAGTACAGAAAGATTGGATCCATCAGCTTTGCGAAGATGAAAGTGAATATAGTCATTTTCATTACCGCTATCAATCTGTTCCCAGATGCTGGATTCTATCATCTGTTGTTCATCTTCACGAATCAGATTGCGGAAACTTTTCTTTGTAAGTCTAAAGAGTTCGTCCATATCTTTATATCCGGTCATATGCAGGAATTCGTGGTTTGCATAAAAGAGTTCATCATCATCTTTATCTGCTTTGTATATGATAAATGCACCCGGAAGGTGTTCAGATACATCTTTAAATGCGAATCCCAGCTGTTTACGGACTCCGGACTGAAGTCCTTCCCTGTAAGCCATACATCCATTTTTTCCGTGAAGTTTTATTGCATAAAGAGCAGCATCTGCACAGCGCATGAGCTGTGAATGGCTGGATGCAATGTTGGATATTCTGCGTATCCAAGAGAAATATTAAATGGCTGTTCTTTTCCCTTGTATGAGAATGTCTTTGGAAGCCTGGTGAATTGCAGCAGCAGCTCTTTTGCATCTTCACATGTATAATTTGGCAAAAGGAGGCAAAACTCATCCCCACCGTTTCTTCCCAGTAATGTATCAGGTGGGAAAAAGGTTTTCATGCTGTCTGCCAGACTCTTTAATGCCTTGTCTCCATAGGCGTGTCCATAGATATCATTAATAAATTTAAAATCATCAATATCAAGAAGGGCAGATACAAAGTGTGTTTTCGGGTTTCGATCTATCATCTTTTCTGCTTCTTCGTCAAATCCACAGCGGTTGTAAATACCTGTAAGAGAATCTGTGTGTGCCAGTATCTGAAATTTGTTTTTGTTTTCTTTTGATACTAACCATACCCGGGTAAGCCCTGACAGAAGTAAGGTAATAGCGGTAAAAATCGTACTGACTGTTACTATTAATGTATTGTTTCTCCATCCGTTTTCAGGAGTTACTTCAAATTTCCAGTTTTCTTTCCCTATTGTAAAATTATAAGAAGCCGGAAGCGTCATGTGACCATCTGACTGGTAAACGACTTTATAGGCGCTGCTCCAGGGAGCCTCTGTTTTTGAAGTCTGTATTTATATCCAAAATTGGAAAGTGCACGTATCGAGTTTGAAAAAATATCAGGAACACGCAGGATAACAATGGTAAATCCCCAGAAATACTCCTGTCCGTTCTTATCTTTCAGGTAGACCGGATTGCGGACTGCAATTCCATAACTGCCCTGTTTCAATTCGAAGGGACCTTGTGTAATGATTGTATGGTTGTCTTTTGCGTAACAGGAAATTCTGCTGCGGTCTTTATCATGGAGCAGATCAATTTTACCTGCCTCATTTCCCTCAGCAGGATAAATATCTGTTACAACTCCCTCCGGAGCAAACTGTATACTTTCAACAGAATCAGATATGAGATTTCCTGCAATCGTATCAAATTGATTGATCTCTCCATTTTCACTGATCAAAACCTGCTTCAGAGTATCTGTGATCTTCATTCCATTTGTAATCTCATTTTTAATACGTTCACCGTAGGTTGATACATTCAATTGTGCGGTTGTGTGTCTCTGTTCTTTTTCGTGAGTGTCTGTTTTGTATACAATGAAAACAACAAGGCACATACCCAGTAACAGAACGATAAGAGGCACAAGATTTTTTTTCTTCACCTGATTTACCTCATTTAGATGTCGGATATTTTTATGATGGGATATTATAGCACAAAATTTGAAAAATTGAATGGATTTTCATAAATTTCACTGCTTGACTTTGCAGAAAAAAACAGATATAATGCAGACATTGACGCAGACAATGGAGTTCGCGAGAGCTTCCGTTGGCTGCGTTTTTTTACTGGACTAAATTAGTGAAGACTAACAGGCGGAAAAGGAGGAAGAAACAATGAGGCTTACCCCGAAGGAACAGGAAAAACTCATGCTCCATATGGCCGGAAATCTGGCGAAGGAGAGGAAGGAACGCGGACTGAAACTGAATTATGTGGAAGCATTGGCTTATATCAGCTCAGAGCTTCTGGAGCTGGCTCGTGACGGAAAAACTGTTGTAGAGCTTATGCAGCTTGGAACCAGGATCCTCACAAAAGGCGATGTGATGGAGGGTGTGGCAGATATGCTTGGTGAAGTACAGGTTGAGGCAACATTTCCTGACGGAACAAAACTTGTGACTGTACATAACCCGATTCAGTAAGGAGGAATTGACATGAAGATTGGCGAAATCATTCCCGCAGACAGAGAGATCGTACTTAATGAAGGGAAAAAGACCACAAAGATCATGGTTGCCAACAAAGGTGACCGTCCTGTACAGGTAGGCTCTCATTTTCACTTTTTCGAAGTAAACAAATGCCTTTCTTTTGACCGTGAGGCTGCATATGGTTATCATCTGGATATTCCATCCGGTACTTCTGTCCGCTTTGAGCCGGGAGAAGAAAAAGAAGTGCAGCTGACTGAGATGGGCGGCAGAAAACGCGTATTTGGTCTGAATGACCTGACAAGAGCAAGAGCAGCAGAGGACACGAAAAAGGCCTCCATGGAAAAGGCAGCATTAAAGGGATTCTTATAAGGAGGGACACAAATGAGCGTAAAAATTTCCGGTGAAAAATATGCAATGATGTACGGCCCTACAACTGGTGACAAAGTAAGACTTGCAGACACCAGCCTTGTAGTGGAGGTTGAGAAAGATTACACCACATATGGCGATGAAGTAAAATTCGGCGGCGGTAAAACTATCCGTGACGGAATGGGACAGTCTGTAAAAACCTGCAGCCGTGACGGTGATCTGGATCTTGTTATCACCAATGCCTGATCGTGGATACCACAGGAATCATCAAGGCAGATATCGGAATCAAAGATGGAAAGATCGCAGGAATCGGTAAAGCGGGAAACCCGGATATCATGGATGGGGTGACACCTGGAATGACTGTCGGAGCATCCACAGAGGCACTGGCAGGTGAAGGAATGATCGTTACAGCCGGTGGTATTGATACCCATATCCATTTCATCAGTCCGCAGCAGATCGACTGTGCATTGTACAGCGGTGTTACAACCATGATCGGAGGAGGAACAGGCCCTGCAGACGGAACCAATGCAACTACCTGCACACCTGGACCATGGAATCTTCGTATGATGCTGAAAGCAGCAGAGGAATATCCGATGAACCTTGGATTCCTTGGAAAAGGAAACTGCTCCGATGAAGCTCCGCTGATCGAGCAGGTAAAAGCCGGTGCCATGGGACTGAAGATCCATGAAGACTGGGGTGCAACACCGGCAGTTATTGATCACTGCCTGAATGTTGCAGATGAGTATGATGTACAGGTTGCCATTCATACAGATACTCTGAATGAAGGCGGCTGTGTGGAAGATACACTTGCAGCTATTGGCGGAAGAACGATCCATACATATCATACAGAAGGTGCAGGCGGAGGACATGCACCAGATATCATCCGCGCCGCAGCAGCAGGAAATGTTCTGCCATCTTCGACCAATCCTACTATGCCATATACAGTAAATACCCTGGATGAGCATCTGGACATGCTGATGGTATGCCATCATCTTGATAAAAAAATTCCGGAGGATGTGGCTTTTGCAGATTCCCGTATCCGCCCTGAGACTATTGCAGCAGAGGATGTCCTTCATGACATGGGAATTTTCAGCATGATGAGTTCCGATTCCCAGGCTATGGGCCGTGTAGGTGAGGTAATCACACGTACCTGGCAGACAGCCAGCAAAATGAAAGATGAGCGTGGTGCCCTTCCGGAAGATGAAGGTAAAGGAAATGATAATTTCCGAGTAAAACGCTACATTGCAAAATATACCATCAATCCTGCTATCACACATGGAATTTCCGGCTATGTAGGCTCTGTTGAGAAAGGAAAATTCGCAGATCTTGTTCTGTGGAATCCTGCATTTTTCGGAGCAAAACCGGATATTATCATCAAAGGCGGCATGATCATTGCATCCAAGATGGGTGATGCCAACGCATCCATTCCGACTACACAGCCGGTAATGTATCAGCCGATGTTTGCAGCGCATGGAAAAGCAAAAAACGAAGCGTGTCTTACCTTTGTTTCCCAGGCTGCATATGAGGCAGGAATCAAAGAAGCCTATGGCCTGGAAAAAACAGTGGTTCCTGTAAAGGGATGCAGAACTATCGCCAAGAAGGATATGGTATTTAACAGCCGTACACCGAAGATCACAGTAGATCCGGAAACATACGAGGTAACAGTAGACGGAGAGACAATTACATCCAGACCTGCGGAAAAACTTCCGCTTACACAGCTCTACAATCTGTTCTGAAAAAATATAACATGCAACATTTGTCCGGGTACAGTCTTGCAGTGCTCATAAAGTTATGCTGTGGCTGTCCCTCCGGGCAGACAGACTTTAACATAGGGAGGAAAACAGATGTTAGGAGTATGCCTTTTATTCGTAGGAATCGTTCTGATCAATAATGGAATGTGCACCTTATATAACGTAGACGGAAAATCCACAGCTGTCATGAATATTTTTACAGGTGGACTATCTCTGTTTATCAATTTTGTGAATCTTGTACAGGGAAACTATTATGCGGCAGGAACAGGACTTCTGTTCTGCTTCACTTACCTGTTTGTAGCTTTTTCCAGGATACTGAAACTGAGTCCGATCCCGTTTGCATGGTTTTCTACATTTGTGGCTGTCAATGCAGTGGTATTTGGAACTATTGAAGGATTTCTGGGAAGCAAAACTCTGGGGATCACACCGGATATCCGCTGGGCAGGAATCTGGTATCTCTGGGCGATTCTCTGGGGAACTGCTTTGTAGAAGATATCATGGGAAAAAAACTCGGAAAATTTGTTCCGGTGCTTCAGGTGATCGAAGGCGTAATTACGGCCTGGGTGCCGGGAGTGATGCTGCTCCTTGGAGTATGGTAAGAATAGAGGAGAAAATATATGCTTTGTGAAAAAATTCTGGGAAAACTAAAGGATTTTGATCTGATCGGAAAAACGGTGGAATATGTGGATATTGAGTGGCATGAAGCATTTAAAAAGATCCACAGAAAAACTACAGACAGTGGTCGGGAGGTAGGAATCCGGCTGGATGATTCTGTGCTCACAAGAGGACTTTTTCAGGATGATGTGATCTATTCGGATGAAAATCTGGTGATCGCAGTAAATACACCACCCTGCGAAGTGATAGAGGTATCTCTGAAGCCGGGGCACGAGAAATATGTGGCAAAAGTCTGCTACGAGATCGGAAACCGCCATGCACCGCTTTTCTGGGGAGATCAGGAAAATACATTTATTACGATCTACAATGAGCCGATGATGGTCATGCTGGAAAAGCTTCACGGTGTAAAGGCAGAGAAAAAGACAGTGAAGCTGGATTTTGACCGCAGGATCTCAGCTGCCATCCATAATCATCATCACTGAGGAAATTATATGGATAAAATAAAAGAAATCCGCCGTTTTTTTCTTTTGCAGGTAAATGATGCTCTTTTTCCGATAGGAGGTTATTCACATTCCCAGGGTCTGGAAACCTATATCCAGCAGGGCATTGTGCACGATGAAAAAACAGCGGCAGATATATCAGAAGAAAACTGAAATTGAACCTGGCCTGCACCGATCTTCTTGGAGTACGTCTGGCTTACGAGTCTGCACTGAAGGAAAATGTGGCGGCACTGGATGATTTGGAGGAGATCCTCGGGGCATCCAGGATTCCCATGGAGCAGAGGGAAGCATCCAGAAAAATGGGATCCCGTTTTACAAAGACGATCTGTAAACTGCCCCAGGAAAATATTCCCATGGAAAAAAGGAAAATCTTTGAAGAATATCTGGAAGCCCGGAGGGGGAAGCCTGTAAGCCATTGCTGCGCGTATGGGGTTTTTTGTGCAGCAATGGGAATCGAAGAAGAAGAAACCTTGTATCATTATCTCTATGCCCAGACCTCTGCAATGGTGACAAACTGTGTAAAAACCATTCCGCTGAGTCAGAGTGCAGGCAGAAGCTTCTCTGCGGATGTTATGAAGAGTTTGAGGATATACTATCCTATATTTCGGACTGTACGGAAGAGGATCTCTGTCTGTCAGCACCAGGATTCGATATTCGGGGAATCCAGCACGAGAAGCTTTATTCCAGACTTTATATGTCGTAAACAGAGAGGAGTAATTTTTTATGTCATATGTAAAAATCGGTGTTGCCGGACCGGTAGGTTCCGGTAAAACAGCTTTGATCGAGGCTTTGTCAAGAAAAATGGCGAAAGATTACAGCATTGGTGTTATTACGAATGACATTTACACCAAAGAAGATGCTCAGTTTCTTGCAAAAAACAGTGTACTTCCGGTAGAGCGCATTATTGGTGTGGAGACAGGAGGATGTCCTCATACTGCTATCCGCGAGGATGCGTCCATGAATCTTGAAGCTGTAGATGAGATGATGGAGCGTTTTCCGGATATCCAGCTCCTTTTTATTGAGAGCGGAGGAGATAACCTTTCTGCTACATTCAGTCCGGAACTTGTAGATGCTACGATCTTTGTTATTGATGTGGCTGAGGGAGACAAGATCCCGAGAAAAGGCGGCCCTGGAATCACAAGGTCAGATCTTCTGGTGATCAACAAGATCGATCTTGCACCTTATGTAGGAGCAAGTCTTGAAGTTATGGATCGGGATTCCAGAAAAATGAGAGGAGAAAGACCGTTTGTTTTCACAAATATCCGTGGTGATGAACAGGTAGATACTGTTGTGGAATGGATCAAAAAAATGTGCTTCTGGAAGACATGTAGGAAAGGCGGGCTGATCTTTGGCAGAAAATAAATTCGGAAAACTTTCCAGATTGTCTCTGAAAACCGGTATCAGAGAAGAAAAAACCATCGTGGAAGATGTGGCTTTTACAGCCCCTATAAGATCATGAATCCTTTTCCGAAGAAAAACGGCGGGATCTCTGTTATGCCGCTCTGCGCTTCAGCGGGGATCATGGAAGGAGACAGGCAGGAGTTTGATTTTTTTGTGGCAGAAGGAACGGAACTGGAATTTCTGTCCCAGTCCTTTGATAAAGTCCACAGGATGAAAGATGGGGAAGCTATCCGTCATGTAAAGGCGAATGTGGAGAAAAATGCGGTTTTTTATTATTATCCGCAGCCGGTGATCCCCTATGCTCAGTCTGCTTTTGACAGCACCATGGAATTTGATCTGGCAGATGAAAGCTCCGGACTTTTTCTGCTGGAGATCATCTCCTGTGGAAGAAAGGCTTCTGCTGAGCGGTTCCTGTATCGTAAATTTGCCTCCAGGGTAAATATCAGACGTGCGGGGCGACTGATCTATCGCGATAATACCCGCTATGAGCCTGATAAAATGGACATGGAAGGGCTTGGCATGTATGAAGGATATACGCACATGGCCAATATTTTTCTGAGTGGACCGGCCTGTGATATGCAGGAAAAAATATGGGAAGTTCTGGAAAATGAGAAGGAATGTGCCGGTGGTGTAACACAGTTGGTTCATGGAGATCTTGCTGTCCGTATTCTGGGACATCGGGCACAGAAGCTGCAGGAAACAGCAGAGGAAATAAAGGCGATTTTTGAAGAAGCAAATAGTGGTAATGAGTAAGAAAACGCTGCAGAAATTGGTGGAATATTTCTGTGGCGTTTTTTTGTGGCGCAAATATCTGTTTTGCAGCAGATTGACATGGAATACCTGAAAAGTTATAATCGAACGGACAGAAGGCTGAGAACAGTCTTGATATGAACAGACAGAATCCGGGAGCTTTTCCGGAATGTGAAGTTACAGGAGGAGTAAAAACGTGACAGACCAGGAACGTTTTATGAAAGAGGCAATCCGCCAGGCAAAAAAGGCCCGTGCATTGGAGGAAGTACCGATTGGCTGTGTGATCGTACATGAGGGAAAGATCATAGCTAGGGGATATAACCGCCGGAATACAGATAAAAATACCTTATCCCACGCAGAACTCAATGCTATCCGAAAAGCCAGCAAAAAGCTGGGAGACTGGCGTCTGGAGGGATGCACCATGTATGTAACTCTGGAACCCTGTCAGATGTGTTCCGGTGCACTGGTACAGTCCAGGATCGACGAGGTGGTGATTGGCTGTATGAACCCGAAAGCAGGCTGTGCCGGATCTGTGATGAATCTTCTTCAGATCGAAGGCTTTAATCATCAGGTAAAGATCACCGAAGGGGTGTTGGAAGAGGAATGCTCCGAAATGCTTTCCGCATTTTCAGGGAACTGAGGGAAAAAAAGAAGCAGGCAAAAATTTTGAAAAAACAGGAAGCAGAGCGCCTTGCTGGGCAGCAGATGCAGGAAGGACAGGTGTAGCAGATATTTTCTCTTGACAGAATTACAGGGAAATATCAAAATAAAATTATAAATGAGATTCCGGAGAAAGGGGTTTCATTCAGATAAAACGAGAGCTGTCCGGATTGGATCAGCAGAAAATGGAGGACCGCAAAATGGAACTTGAAGTTTTAAGAAAAGACATGGTAACAGCGATGAAGGCAAAGGATAAGGTAACGAAGGAAGCAGTTTCCGCACTGATCGCAGCAGTAAAAAAAGCTGCCATTGATGAGGGATGCCGTGATGACATCAAAGGAGAGCTTGTGGACAGAGTTATCCTGAAAGAACTGAAAACAGCAAAAGAGCAGATCGATACCTGCCCGGCAGAACGTACAGATCTCAAAGAGGAGTATCAGGCAAGATATGATATCATTGCGAAATATGCTCCGAAGCAGATGGATGAAGCAGAGATCAAGGCTTATATCGAGGAGAAATTTGCAGATGTTCTGGCAACAGGAAATAAAGGCCAGATCATGAAAGCAGTTATGGGAGATCTGAAGGGAAAGGCAGACGGTAAGCTGATCAATCAGGTAGTTGCCGGATATTGTAAATAAAATAACAGTACAAAAAATCCCGCCGGATCAGTCATAAATGACGAACCGGCGGGAATGCTGTTTATATAGAGATCATTATAATCTTTATTTACGCGCGCCGCACCTCGGAATGGTCTCACAGACGTTACCTCTACAGTTAACTCAGCCCAGGCACCCTCACGGCACACAAGAGCTTCTGCTTAGTGCTGCTGCATTCCTGCCCTGACACGGTTCACAGATTCCTGTTGCGTAAGACCCAAACGTCAACGCCACTTATAGAGGGCTGCTCCACAAGATACAAGCCTCAGATTGGCATCACCCCTGCTGTAGCGGATTGCAGGTACAGGGCACCGCTATCTCCCCGGCTGCGCGGAATTTAATTATAGACTCTTAAACCGGATTTGTCAAGGTACAGACCAAAATAAATCAGTTCATATTAAGCGTACAGTACTGTATAGCCCCGTTTTTGGTGTTGCGGAGGGTAAAGCTGATATAGGCAGACTGTTTCGCGGAAAGGCTTCCGACACGGAGGGTGGAGGAGGAAACTCCACTGTTATGGGCATTGTAATTAGTACTGTACTGTGTATAGGTTCTGTTGTTATTAAAAGAAACGCCGGTGATCTTCCAGCCATTTGCGGCAGTGCATTTCATGACAGCACTCTTCTGTGCCTTGTTGGTGTAACGGAAAGCATTATGTCCGGAGTTTTTGAATTTTCCGGCAAGGTTGCCTTTTACGCCTGTGATGGAGATGAATTTCAGTGGGTTGACATAACGAAGAACCTTGATGGTGGAAGTGTAGGTTTTGTTTCCAACCTTGAAGGAAATCTTTCCTGTTCCGGGCTTTTTAACGGCAAACCCGATATTGTAGAAATGATCGGAGTAATTGGAGGATTTTACACCCTTGCGGAAAGCCTCCGTTGTACTTTTGCAGCTGCTGGAACTGAAGGAATCCAGTGAGATCACCGATCCTCCTTTGGACACTTTAACATTGGATTTGAGAATGGTCTGTCCGGCCGGAATATTGTTGATTGAGATTTCATCGTATCCCAGCTCCTTTCCGGATGTGGGCATGTAAACAATCCGGGTCTTGGAATAATTGATTGCTGCGCTGGCGGCAAGAGGAGTCATGGCACATACCATGACTGCGGTCAATAAAGCGCAGGATAGTTTTTTGAGGATTTTTTTCATATGAGGCTCCTTTCTTGATAGAATTTTCTGTAAACACACAAAACTTACTGATAATTTAATTCTACGATGGGATGCGGATAAAGTCAACCAATAATGTTGTATGTTTGGGCTTTTTTGGCTATTGTACACTGCCTGAAAATGCTTTATAATATTATACTGTGTAAAACTCTGTGAAAAGAGAGAATACGATAGTTGTTCTGCAGAAATAGAGCAGGTGTAATATCTGTTTTACATGCGGGCAGCAACAAATAAAATGTGCACATAAAAGTGCACAGAATGGAGGACGCTATGATTAAAAGAATCGGTCTGCTGACAAGTGGTGGTGACTGTCAGGCACTGAACGCAACTATGAGAGGCGTTGTGAAGGGTCTGAGCAACAGCGTTGAGAACCTTGAAGTTTATGGATTTGATGACGGATATAAGGGACTGATCTACGGGAAATATCGTATGCTTACAGCTAAGGACTTTTCCGGGATACTGACTCAGGGCGGAACTATTCTCGGAACATCCAGACAGCCGTTCAAACTGATGCGCGTACCGGATGAGAAGGGACTGGATAAGGTTGAGGCCATGAAACAGACTTATTATAAGCTCTGCCTTGACTGTCTTGTGATCCTCGGCGGAAACGGCACACAGAAAACAGCCAATCTTCTCCGTGAAGAGGGACTGAATATCATCCATCTTCCGAAGACCATTGATAACGATATCTGGGGCACAGACATGACATTCGGTTTCCAGAGTGCACTGGAGATCGCAACCAATGCCATTGACTGCATCCATACAACAGCAGCATCCCACGGACGCGTATTTATCGTTGAGATCATGGGCCACAAGGTAGGAAGCCTTACACTGAATGCAGGTGTTGCAGGCGGTGCAGACGTTATCCTGATCCCGGAGATTCCATACGATATCAACAAGGTTGCAGAAGCCATCCAGAAACGTAACAAGGCAGGCAAGCGTTTCACCATTCTTGCAGTAGCTGAGGGAGCCATTTCCAAAGAAGATGCGGAGCTTCCGAAGAAGAAATACAAAGAGAAACTGACAGAGAGAGTGAAGAAATATCCGTCTGTATCCTATGAGATCGCAGATCAGATCCAGGCAGTAACCGGAAGTGAGGTACGTATCACAGTTCCGGGACATATGCAGCGAGGCGGAGAACCATGTGCATATGACCGCGTTCTCTCCACAAGGATCGGTGCAGGCGCAGCACAGGCCATCATGGATGAGGAATATGGTATCATGATCGGTGTTATCAACGGAAAGATCAAACGTGTTCCTCTTGCTGAATGTGCAGGCAAGCTGAAGATGGTATCACCGAAAGATCAGCTTGTAAAAGCAGCCAAACAGATTGGAATCAGTTTGGTGATTAATTATAAGTCATATGGCCGCCGCGGAAGTCTTTCCGCGGCGACTGTGGCGAAGAGAAGGAGTGTTTTATGAGTTATACTGCTCTTTACCGTAAATTTCGTCCTGATAATTTCGACGACGTAAAAGGCCAGGATCATATCGTGACAACACTGACCAACCAGATCAAGGCCAACCGTATCGGACACGCATACCTGTTCTGCGGAACCAGAGGTACCGGTAAGACTACGGTTGCGAAGATCCTGGCGAAGGCAGTAAACTGCGAACATCCTGTAAACGGCAGTCCATGCAATGAATGTGCCATGTGCAAGGCCATCCAGGCAGGAACTGCAATGAATGTGATCGAGATCGATGCCGCATCCAACAATGGTGTTGACAACATCCGTGAGATCCGCGAGGAGGTGGCTTATCGTCCTACAGAGGGGAAATACAAGGTTTACATCATTGACGAGGTGCATATGCTCTCAACAGGAGCATTTAACGCTCTTCTGAAAACACTGGAAGAGCCTCCTTCCTACGTTATTTTTATCCTTGCAACAACAGAAGCACATAAGATCCCGATCACCATTTTATCCAGATGTCAGCGTTACGATTTTCACAGAATCTCCATTGATACCATAGCAGCCAGGCTTTCCGAACTTCTGAAAGCCGAAGGTGTGGAAGCAGAGGAGAAGGCAGTGCGCTATGTGGCAAAAAAAGGTGACGGTTCCATGCGAGATGCTTTAAGTCTTCTGGATCAGTGCATCTCTTTTTATCTGGGACAGGTGCTTACCTATGATAAAGTCCTGGATGTGCTGGGAGCTGTAGATACCGAGGTATTCAGCAAGCTTCTCCGAAAAGTTCTCGGAGGTGATGTGACAGGTTCCATCCATGTTTTAGAGGATCTGATCACAGGAGGCCGTGAGCTTGGACAGTTTGTGACGGATTTTACCTGGTATATGCGCAATCTCCTTCTTGTGAAAACTTCCGGGAATCCGGAAGATGCGATCGATGTTTCTTCTGAAAATCTGAAGCTTCTTAAGGAAGAGAGTGAGATGACAGATGTGGAGACACTGATGCGGTATATCCGTATTTTCTCTGATCTGTCCAACCAGATCCGTTTTGCAAGCCAGAAGCGTGTACTGGTGGAGATCGCACTGATCAAGCTTTGCAGGCCGGCTATGGAGACTAATCTGGACTCCGTTCTGGACCGCATCCGTGTTCTGGAGAAACAGATCGAAGAGCGTCCTGTTCAGCAGGTGATCGTCCGCGATGGTGGTGCCGGAGCAGTACAGGAAGCGGGAATGGCAGCAGGCAGTGCAGTGCAGAGTCATCAGCGGCACCACAGAAAGCAGCACCGGAGGATCTTCAGAAGATCGTTGCAGGATGGCGTGCCATTGTGGGGCAGACAACAGGACTTTTCAAACAGTCGCTGCAGAGAGCAATCCCCAAGTATAACGGAGAGACCGGAGATCCAGTACTTTTTGTGGAATTTCAGGATTTTCTGGGACAGAATTATGTGGATAATCCGGAAGCACAGCAGGAGCTTCAGGATATTATCGCAGCCCGCACAGGAAAAAAAATTGAGATACATATGCTGGTAGCTAATAAACATCAGCATACCAATCTTGCACAGATCACAGTAGACGATGCACTCCGGGAGAACATCCACATGGATGTTGTAGTGGAAGAAGACCCGGACGACAAAGTATAAATTAAAAGAATCAGGAGGATTTTTTTATGGCAAAAAGAGGTGGATTCCCAGGTATGGGTATGCCGGGAAATATGAACAATCTTATGAAGCAGGCGCAGAAAATGCAGCGCCAGATGGAAGAGAACCAGAAGGCTCTTGAAGAGAAGGAATTCACAGCAACAGTAGGCGGCGGAGCTGTTTCCGTTACTGTTTCCGGAAAACGTGAAGTGACAAAAGTTACACTTTCCGAAGAAGCTGTAGATCCGGATGATATCGAGATGCTTGAGGATATGATCGCAGCAGCAACAAACGAAGCTCTTCGCCAGGTTGAGTCGGAGTCAGCAGCAGTTATGTCCAAACTGACAGGCGGTCTTGGCGGAATGGGCGGAGGTCTTCCTTTCTGATGGAATATTACAGCAGCCATATCAATAAACTTATTGAGCAGCTATCCCATCTTCCGGGAATCGGAGCCAAATCCGCACAGCGTCTTGCGTTTCATATCATGAACATGCCAAAAGACCAGGTGGAGCAGCTGACTTCTTCCATTACGGATGCAAGGCTGAATGTTCAGTACTGCAAATGCTGCTACACACTGACAGACCAGGAACTTTGTCCCATCTGTGCCAACCAGAAGCGTGATCACAGCACCATCATGGTAGTTGAAAATACAAGAGATCTGGCAGCTTACGAAAAAACCGGCAAATTTGACGGTGTTTACCACGTGCTTCACGGTGCGATTTCACCAATGCTGGGAATAGGGCCGGACGATATCAAACTGAAGGAGCTGATGAAACGTCTTCAGGGAGATGTACAAGAAGTTATCATAGCAACCAATTCCAGTCTGGAAGGCGAGACAACAGCGATGTATATCAGCAAGCTGATCAAGCCTACAGGGATCAAGGTCAGCCGTATTGCCAGCGGAGTTCCGGTGGGCGGCGACCTGGAATACATTGATGAAGTGACACTTCTCCGCGCACTTGAGGGGAGAGTAGAACTTTAAATGAATGCGGAATCCGAATATATGATTGACTGAGCGGTATTTCCGTACCGGAGGAGGTGAGACGGTGGCAAAAAGAAAGCAACTTCTTCAGACGTGGCAGCGCGTGCCGGGGTTTCTCAGGCAACCGTATCCATGGTGTTGAACAGGAAATATAATGTTTCTTTTTCCAGGAAAACAGTGGAACGTGTGGAACAGGCAGCAAAAGAACTGGGCTATGAGCTGCCGGGCCACCGGAAGCGGAAGGACAGCCCGAAAGAAAAACTGATCGTTGTTTTCTGCCCTACGCTCACAAGTCCTTATTATGTACTGCTTCTTCAGGGAATCGAGTCCGTGGCCAATGCACAGGGATACGGAGTGTTTATCTGTAATACCCAGAGAGACGCAGGACTGGAAGAGAAATATCTCCGGATGATGCGGACCATGCAGCCCTGTGGGATCATCTATACCTGCAATCCTCATCCTGATTTTCAGCATCAGGTGGAAAAGATTGCAAAAGAGATTCCGCTGGTCATCATCAGTAACAAAGAAAAAACAACCACAGTGGATGCCATTAATCAGGATAATTCCGTAGTAGGAAAAATGATGGCCAGACATCTTCTGGATCTTGGACACACGGACGTGGCTTTTATCACGCCGCCTCTTACCAAACGGCAGTGGCAGCGCTCTAAAAGAGTAGAAGGTTTTGTACGCGAATTTGAGAAAGAAGGAAAAAAGATCATGTGATCATCAAGGTGGCAGATGAATCCAATGACAGAAAGATCCCCCGTATGGATTCTGAGTATGCCATGGGATATGATCTGACCATGGAACTGCTCCATGAAGGAAAAAAATTCACAGCGATTGCAGGCCAGAATGATATGATGCTATCGGAGCCATTGATGCGCTCCGTGAGATGCGCCTTCATGTACCAAAAGACGTTTCGGTTATTGGCTGTGATAATATTTTTTATTCCGGTATCCAAAGAATCTCGCTGACGACTATTGATCATTTTGTTGCGCTGAAAGGCCGTGATGCCTGTGATATCGTTATCCGGAAGATTGATATGAATGATAAATTCTATTTTGATGAAAGACCTGCAAGTCTTTACAATATTGAGTATACTCCGAAGCTGATCATGCGCCGGACAACGGGGTATGCAAAGGTGGATTGAGATAGGTCTGCCAGCAGAAAAATAAATAATGGCGCATAAATTATTAATAATAATATATAGAGAGACTTCCGCAAGTACATTTAATTGTAAAAGTTAAAAAAACCGATATTTACAGCAATATATGAGGGTTTGGAAAATGGATGTAAGCTGTTATGGGTGAAAAAATTGACAGGCTCTGTTTAATAAAATACTACTTTATTAATAAAAATATTTATTAATAAAAAATAAGAGCCTTGACCCTCACAATGAGTTTGTTATAATGAAATCATCAAGAAAAAGAACGAACGTAAACAGGAGGAAAAAACAATGAAATTTTTTATCGACACAGCTAAAGTAGAGGATATCAGAGAAGCTAATGACATGGGAGTTATCTGTGGTGTTACAACCAACCCGTCCCTTATTGCAAAAGAGGGAAGAGACTTCAACGAAGTAATCAAAGAGATCACAACTATCGTTGACGGACCGATCAGCGGTGAGGTTAAAGCTACAACAACAGATGCTGAGGGCATGATCCGTGAGGGACGTGAGATCGCAGCAATCCATCCGAACATGGTTGTTAAGATTCCGATGACAACAGAAGGACTGAAAGCGGTTAAAGTGCTTTCTTCTGAGGGAATCAAGACAAACGTTACTCTGATCTTTTCCGCTAACCAGGCACTTCTTGCAGCAAGAGCAGGTGCTACATATGTATCTCCGTTCCTTGGAAGACTGGACGACATCTCTACAGATGGTGTTGAGCTGATCCAGCAGATCGCTGAGATGTTTGCGGTTGCAGATATCCCGACAGAGATCATTGCAGCAAGTGTTCGTCATCCAATGCACGTAACAGCATGTGCACTTGCAGGTGCTGACATTGCTACTGTACCGTTCAAGGTAATCGAGCAGATGACACATCATCCGCTGACAGATGCCGGTATCGCTAAATTCCAGGCTGACTACAAAGCAGTATTCGGTGAGTAATTAACTGGAAGCTCTTTTATATATAAACACTCCGGCATGACCGGAGCACCAAAAAAGGAGACATTTATAACATGGATAAGTTAGAACTTCAGAAAGTTGCCAACGAAGTCCGCAAGGATATCGTAACAGCAGTCCATGCAGCAAAGGCCGGACATCCGGGTGGATCCCTTTCTGCAGCAGATGTGTTTACTTACTTATATTTCGAGGAGATGAACATCGACCCGAAGGATCCTAAGAAAGCAGACCGTGACCGTTTTGTTCTTTCCAAAGGACATACAGCACCAGGACTTTACTCTGTACTTGCAGAGAGAGGATACTTCCCGAAAGAAGACCTGAAAACACTTCGTCATCTTGGTTCCTACCTTCAGGGACATCCGGATATGAAACATATCCCGGGCGTTGATATGTCAAGCGGTTCCCTTGGACAGGGTATCTCTGCAGCAGTAGGTATGGCTCTTTCCGCTAAACTGAGCAATGATGATTATCGTGTATATACATTGCTTGGAGATGGTGAGATTGAGGAAGGACAGGTATGGGAGGCTGCTATGTTTGCAGGATTCCGTAAACTGGACAACCTGGTTGTGATCGTGGACAATAACGGACTTCAGATCGACGGTGATATTGCAGATGTATGCTCCCCGTACCCGATTGACAAGAAATTCGAAGCTTTCAATTTCCATGTGATCAATGTTGCTGACGGCAACGATATGGATCAGCTGAAAGCTGCTTTTGATGAGGCAAGAGCTACCAAAGGTATGCCGACAGCTATCATCATGAAGACCGTAAAAGGCAAGGGCGTTTCCTACATGGAAAACGCAGTAGGCTGGCACGGAAAGGCTCCGAATGACGAGCAGTATGCACAGGCAATGGAAGATCTGGAGAAGGTAGGTGAAGCGTTATGTCAGAAGTAAAGAAAATCGCAACAAGAGCAAGCTACGGCAGTGCCCTTGTAGAATTAGGTAAAAAACACGAGAATCTTATCGTTCTGGACGCTGACCTTGCTGCAGCTACACAGACAGGTATGTTCAAGAAAGAATTTCCGGAGCGTCATATTGACTGTGGTATCGCAGAGTGCAACATGATGGGTATTGCGGCAGGAATTGCTTCCACAGGCAAGGTTCCTTTTGCAAGTACATTTGCCATGTTTGCAGCCGGACGTGCTTATGAGCAGGTTCGCAACTCCATCGGATATCCGAAGCTTAATGTAAAGATCGGAGCAACTCACGGCGGTATTTCCGTAGGTGAGGACGGTGCCACACATCAGTGCCTTGAGGACTTTGCACTTATGAGAGTAATTCCTGGAATGGTTGTTGCAAGCCCGTCTGATGATATCGAGGCCAAGGCTATGGTTGAGGCCGCTTATGAGCATCAGGGACCGGTATACATGAGGTTTGGACGTCTTGCAGTTCCGGTTATCAATGACAGACCGGATTATAAATTTGAGCTTGGTAAAGGTATTGTTCTCCGCGAGGGAAAAGATCTTACCATCATTGCAAACGGACTTTGCGTTGCTCCTGCTCTTGAGGCAGCTGAGAAGCTTGCAGCAGACGGAATCGATGCAAAAGTTATCAATATCCACACCATTAAACCTCTTGATGAGGAGCTTGTTGTTGCAGCTGCCAAAGAAACAGGCAAAGTTGTAACTGTTGAGGAGCACTCTATCATTGGCGGACTTGGCGGAGCTGTATGCGAGTGTCTGGCTGAGAAGGCTCCTGTACCGGTTAAACGTATCGGAATCCACGATGTATTCGGTGAGTCCGGCCCGGCGGCAGAGCTTCTTCATAAATATGGTCTTGATGCAGAGGGTATCTACAGCCAGATTAAAGACTTTGCTTAAAATCAGTTTGAGGATGTCCGCTTTATAAATCAACAGGAGATCATATCTGTCTCTGCGGGAAGGATTTTTAAGATCCCTCCGGCAATGACATCTGCCAGTGCTACTACGGTGGAGAGCCGTGTTGTCTGCAGAGTGAGATGTTCCAGCATTCCGGCAATGTTCACAATGCCTGTGATGTGGATATCTCCAACAGGCGGAAGATTTTTCTGAACACCAGCACCTGGGTACAGTGCACCATTTCCAATGGTCACATAGCCCAGGTGCTTTTTTTGTCCAAGGGAAGCATCAATAGCAATGACCAGGGCATGCGGGTGGAGCTGTCCGATAAGCCTGGAGCTTTTTTCAAGATTCAAGGCATGTACCGGGTCGGAGAGCGTTCCGTAGACAAAGATCCGCGGACTTCGTGGGGATGAAGCAGATGTCCTATATATGGGCCTAAGCAATCACCGGTGATCCGGTCACTGCCAATGCATAAAAAAACAATCTCAGTCCATTTTTTGGGACAGTGAAGAATGCATTTTTTTAAAAGATATGCAATTTCTCCGGAAGAACCGGTTTTATTTGAATCAATGTAAAAAGCCATGGGGAACCTCGATTCTTTTCTTTTCTCTTCATCTTATCCCGAAAATGGGAAAAATATGCACGCTGCAGAATCTGTCGGTAAATTATGGGAAAAGTATCTTATATTGTGCTAAATTCCGCGTTTTTGCTGTGATATGCTGTATCCGAAGGGGTGATATAAGATGATTGAGGTCATTTATAAAGAGGAACAGGCAGAACAGGATGGAGCACAGGAAACCTTTGCCATGCCGAGAAACGTCCGGCAGATTGGACTTGCCAACGGGAATTACAGGATTTATGTGGAAGATTATGTATATACATTTCTGAAGAGGCTGTCGGAAGAGGAGGGAGAGAGGGGAAAAGCAGCTGTTCTCACAGGTGAGATCAAATGGACGGCAGATATGACCTGTGTTTTTGTAAAAGGAGGACTGGCTGCGGACGAGATGGAAGCTACGGTGGAACATATTGATTTTTCAGAAGAGATATGGCAGAAACTGCAGGAAAACAAAGAAAAGTATTTTCCGGATCAGGAAATTGTTGGATGGTTTTTTGCACAGCATCAGGTGGCTGTGGAGATTACAGATTTGCTGGTGAAAGCACATTTAAGGTATTTTGGAGGAGAAAAGATACTGATGCTGATGGAACCGGTGGAATGTGATGAGGCATTTTTTCGTTATGATGGCGGAACGATGGTGAAGGTAGAGGGCTATTATATCTATTATGAAAAAAATTCTCAGATGCAGACGTATATGATAGAAAGAAATCAGAATGTCGGACCGGAAACATCTGAGAAAGTAGAGGATAAAGCTGTCCGGAATTTTCGTAAGATTATAGACAGCAAAAAACCGGAAGAACGGGAGGAGGAAAAGACTTCCGTTTTTTCTTATGCAGCAACGGTGTGTCTGGCTCTGGCAGTGCTGGCAACCGGAGTGGCATTTTTTCAGAACCGGCAGAAAAGTTCCGGGATTCCGGAGGATGTGGCAACCGCTTCCGCAGTAATCGCTCAGATAACACCAGAAGAGGCCGAGACTAATAGTACGGATGCAGAGTTGTCCGGTGAAGTGGTAACGGAACCGGAAAAGTCAGAGCCTTCAGGTGAGAGTGTGCCGATTACTGCCGCAGTGACCCCAAAAACAGACCAGCTATCTGCAACGGAGCCACTTTCTGACGCTGAAAAAAATGATATTACGCAGACACCGGTGCCGGCAGTGACAGAAAAAGCACAGACACAGACAGAAAATAATTCAGGAAGTACAGGAGCAGAAAAAAACAAAAAATTATGCAGAAAAGAAAATTGAAAAAAATAGAAAAGTTGGTTCAAAAGCGGATGTTGCTGTTTTCAATTTCGACCAGGAGTAGCAGAAAACTCGGACTTTCTTATGAAAATTTAAAGGAATGGAATCCTCGGATTATATATGGGAAAATTTCCGGATATGGAGAAAAAGGTCCGTGGAAAAGTAAGCCGGGTCAAGATCTTTTAGCGCAAAGTCTTTCGGGAGTGACATGGCTTAATGGAAATGCCGAGAACGCACCTACGCCGCTTGGCTTGTCTCTGGCGGATATGTTTGCAGGGCAGCATCTTGTTCAGGGAATACTTGCAGCGTTGATAAAAAGAGAAAAAACAGGCGAAGGCGTTTGCATAAGCGTAAACCTTATGGAATCCATTCTTGATATCCAATTTGAGATGTTTACGGCATATTTGAATAATGGACATAAAACACCGCAGAGAAGTCGCGTAAATAATGCAAATGCGTATATTGGAGCACCGTATGGAATTTATGAGACGAAAGAAGGTTATCTGGCATTAGCGATGGCATCTATTGTAGTGCTTGGGCGTTTGCTGGAGTGCAAAGCACTTGAAAAGTATGAGAATCCTGTAGAATGGGCGACGAAGCGTGATGAAATAAAGGCAATACTGAAAGAACATTTGAAAACACAGACAGCTGATTATTGGTTAGAAATACTGGAAGCAAATGATATTTGGTGTGCAAAAGTTATGAATTGGGAAGAACTTTTTGCAACAGAGGGATTTAAAACGCTTGATATGATTCAGACTATAAGAAAAGATGATGAGCCAGTATTTGAGACAACTCGATGTCCAATTAGGATAGACGGAATAAAATACTTTTGTGACAGACCGGCACCGGAAGTCGGAGAAGATAATAAATTATTATTATAAAATAAAGAAGGGAGTGGCAGTAAAATGGAACAGGAAATTTATTATGAAGATTATGAAGTTGGTGCGGAAAGGGTGACGATAGGAAAAACAATCACAGAAGCCGATGTCGTCATTCACGCTGGTCAAGTAGGTGACTTTTTTCCACATCATATGGATGCAGAATGGTGTAAAACAACTGAATTTGGACAGAGAATTGCACATGGAACTCTTACATTTTCAGTTGGTGTTAGGATTAAACCGCAACAGTTGGATTAAATTCCGGTGGG
>ENA-OQCN01000330-OQCN01000330.1-human-gut-metagenome-genome-assembly--contig:-NODE-330-length-25265-cov-4.376124_pt1 | contig 25265 bp, 39 predicted proteins | sample MGYA00242497_ERZ504576 | MGnify/ENA primary metagenome ERZ504576 (study PRJEB26092, sample SAMD00036296) | human gut metagenome | host: Homo sapiens | study: EMG produced TPA metagenomics assembly of... | reverse complement strand
CTGGAACGGCTGGGCTGCTCGGGTATTTCACCCGGCTTTTCACTACGGCAGAGGTCGGCGTCAGCAAGCATGAGCGACAATTTACCTGCTGGCCGCCGAGGCCCTGCACGCCGCGCCGGCGGAAACGCTCGTCTTTGAGGACAGTCTCTACGCCCTGAAAACCGCGAAGGCCGCGGGTTTTTACACAATCGGCGTCTACGATGCCGACGGCGAGACCGACCAGGCCGGGCTGCAAATGGCAGCGGATCTGTATGTGAGAGATTTGCACGAAGCCGTGTTGCTGTAGAAAAAAGCATCCCACAGCGGTACACCGGGGGCACCACCTTGTGCCGCTTTATAAAACCTTGCTGTATACAAAAAGGAAAGGAAGTTATCACCATGAGAACAGCATTGACCATTGCCGGAAGTGATTCCAGCGGAGGCGCCGGTATCCAGGCAGACATCAAGACCATGACCGCCAACGGCGTTTTTGCCTGTGCGCAGTCACGGCCCTGACCGCCCAGAACACCACCGGCGTGACCGACATTTTTGACTCGACCCCGCATTTTCTGGCGGAGCAGCTCGACGCAGTGTTTACCGACATCTTCCCCGATGCCGTCAAGATCGGCATGGTATCCTCGGCAGAGCTGATCGAAACGATTGCGGCAAAATTGAAGGAATACGGCGCAAAGCACATCGTCGTGGACCCCGTCATGGTCGCAACATCCGGCGCAAAGCTGTTGCGTGACGACGCCGTGGCCGCGCTGTGCGAAAAGCTCCTGCCGCTGGCCGAGGTCCTGACGCCGAACATCCCCGAGGCGGAGATCCTCTCCGGCATGACCATTCAAAACGCCGCCGATATGGAGCGGGCCGCACAGACCATCAGCGAAAAGTACGGCTGTGCGGTGCTCTGCAAGGGCGGGCACCAGATCAACGACGCCGACGACCTGCTTTGGCGCGGCGGCGCGGGTAAGTGGTTCAAGGGACGCCGCATCGACAACCCCAACACCCACGGCACCGGCTGCACGCTGTCCAGCGCCATGCGTCGAATCTCGCGAAGGGCTATGACCTTGACACGTCGGTGGAGCGCGCAAAGGCGTACATCTCGGGCGCACTGGCCGCTATGCTTGACCTCGGCCACGGCTCCGGCCCGATGAACCACATGTTCGCACTGAAGGGGGATTTTGTCGAATGAAAAAGACTCTACCTTTCAGAACGGCTGATCTGGTTCGGCGCGGGCGTCTCGCTGGCCGAGATCCTGACCGGCACCGCCTTTGCGCCGCTGGGTATGGCAAAGGGCTTTGCAGCCATTCTGCTCGGGCATATCATCGGCTGCGCCATGATGCTGCTGGCGGGTCTCATCGGCGGGCGCACGGGCCGCAGCGCTATGGAAACCGTAAAAATGAGCTTCGGCCAGAAGGGCGGCCTGCTGTTTGCGTTCCTGAACGTTTTGCAGCTCGTCGGCTGGACGGCCATCATGATCTATGACGGTGCACTGGCCGTCGGCGGCATTTTTGCGATTGGCCGCTGGGTCTGGTGCCTTGTCATCGGTGCGCTGATTATCGTGTGGATCGCCGTCGGCGTGACCGATTTGGGCTGGATCAACAAAATTACGATGGCTGCTTTGTTTATTCTGACGCTGGTGCTGTGCAAGGTCATCTTCTTCTCCGGCAACGCATGGTCGGCATTGACGGCGAGAGCCTGACCTTCGGTGCGGCGGTGGAGCTGGCCGTGGCGATGCCGTTGTCCTGGCTGCCGCTCATCAGCGACTACACCCGCGACGCCGAGAAGCCGACCCAGGCGACCTGGGTCAGCGTGCTGGTCTACGGCGCGGTATCCTGCTGGATGTACGTCATCGGCATGGGCGCGGCCATCTTTACCGGCGAGTATGACATTGCCGTCATCATGGTCAAGGCCGGGCTCGGCATTGCCGCGCTGATCATTCTGGTTTTCTCCACGGTCACGACGACCTTCCTCGATGCGTGGAGCGCGGGCATCTCTGCCGAGAGCCTGTCCGCAAAGCTCAACGGCAAAAAGACCGCCATTGCCGTGACGGTCATCGGCACGGCGGCGGCCATCCTTTTCCCGATGGACGACATCACGGGCTTTCTGTACTGATCGGCTCGGTGTTCGCGCCGATGATCGCCGTGCAGATCGCAGACCACTTTATTTTGCACCGGGACCGCTTTGCCGTGGCTGCCGACGCGCGCAACCTTGTTATCTGGCTCGTGGGCTTTATCGCTACCGCCTGCTGATGGGCGTTGACACGCCGGTGGGCTACACGCTGCCCGACATGGTGCTGACCGTAGTGCTGTGCCTGCTGGCCGAAAAAGCAAAACCTACCAAGCAAATGTAAAAGCGCGAAGGACGCGCTGTAAACAGCAAAATAGCACCCTGTATTTTGCGAAACCTGTCCTGTTTTGGAGCACGGGCGCAGCTATAATGGTAGCATCATCAGCAAGAAAACCCGCTGATGACGACCCTTATCGCTGCCGCTTTTTTTGCGGCCCAATGTGTTCTGAAGGAGGAACAAGAGTATGGGATTCATTATTGCTGCCGCTGTTGCCGCGGCCGTCATTGCCTTCTGCTTTCTCTGCTACAAGAAGGCCCCGCCGACCCAGGCCATCGTCGTGACAGGCTTCGGCCTCTCCCGCCCGAAGGTCGTCTGCGGGCGCGGCGTCTTTGTGCTGCCCATTGTGCAGCGCGCAGACCGCCTGAACATGCGCCTGTTGAAAATCGACGTGAAAACGCCGGAAACGGGCGTTAAAACCAAGGAGGGCGTCTCCCTCTGGCTCGACAGCGTCGTCACCGTCCAGGTCTACAGCGAGAACTCCACCGTCTCGGACGAGGAGGTCCGCAACGCCGGATATGACGACATCCGCAAGTACATCAATTCCCGCCAGCAGTCCGCGATCTCGAACTTCCTCGGCATGGACGAGGCGCACATCAATGAAAAGATCAACGATGTGCTGCAGGGCAACCTGCGTGAGATCGTGTCCGAGATGACCGTGGACCAGATCCTGACAAACCGCAAGCAGATGGCCGTCAGCGTCGTGGAGAACGCACGCCCCGACCTGGCAAGATGGGCTTGGAGGTCGTGACCTTCAACGTGCAGGACGTCAAGGACGCCGTGGACGCATGGGCCACAACCACGGCGTTATTGAAGCATCGGCGTCGAGCAGGAGGAGCTTGTGAAAAAGCGTGCCTCCATCGCCAAGGCCGAGGCCGAGCGCGACGTCTCCTGCGCGAAGGCTGCCGCCGCCATGGCCGCGAACGAGAAGGAGATCGAAGCTCAGACCGCCATTGCCCAGCGCAACAACGAGCTGGAGCTGGCAAAGTCCAAGCTGAAGGCCGAGGCTGACAAGCGCCGCCGACGCGAACGCCGCCGGTATGATCCAGACGAACCTGCGCGCCAAGGAGGTCAAGGAGTCCGAGGCCGATGCCGAGATCGCCCGCCAGAAGAAGATGGTCGACCTGGCCGCCCAGGAGGCCGAGGTCCAGCAGCGCAAGCTGGATGCCGAGGTCCGCAAGCAGGCCGACGCCGAGCTGTACCGCCGCCAGAAGGAGGCCGAGGCCCAGAAGTATGAGGCCGAGCGTGCCGCCGAGGCGCGAAGTTGCCAAGCAGCAGGAGGCCGAGGGCATCGCGCTGGTCGGCAAGGCCGAGGCGGAGGCATCCGCCAGAAGGGCCTGGCAGAGGCCGAAGCGATGAAGCAGAAGGCCGAAGCCTACAAGCAGTACAACGACGCCGCTGTGGCCGAAATGATGATCAAGGTCCTGCCTGAAATTGCCAGGAGCGTCGCGCAGCCCCTGTCCAGCATCGACAAGGTGTCCATCATCGGCGGCGATGCGTCCGGCGTGTCGGGTGTCTCCGGCAATGTGCCGGTGCTGATGGCCCAGACGATGGAGCCATGAAGGAGGCCACCGGCATCGACATGCGCGACATTGTCCGCGCCAACAGCATCGAGGCCAAGACGGACCGGAACATTACGATCAAGACCGAGGACGAGGAATAAACGGGAAGCAGAGCGGTAGGGGCCGCACACGTGCGGCCCGCAGCTTACCGAAAGGCGCTTGTATTCCTTACACAGCCGGGCCGGGCATGCCCGGCCCCTACTGAGCAATAAAAGAAAGAAACGGGATGTCACTTTTGCGGGCATCCCGTTTCTTTCTTTTGCCGGTATTTGCAAGCGGCGCGGAGGGTGTGCTATAATAAGACGGAAATTTACTGCAAGGGGAGAACAGCCATGCTGCATCTGTACTGGGGCGACGGCAAGGGCAAGACTACCGCCGCCATGGGGCTGGCGCTGCGGGCGCTGGGCCATGGCCGCAGGGTGGTCATCCTGCAATTTTTAAAAGACGGCTCCAGCGGCGAAATTGAAATGCTGCGCCGCTGCGGGGCGGTCGTCTACGCCTGCCCCAACGCGAAATTTACCTGGCTTATGACCGACGCAGAGCGCGCCGAGGCACGCCGGACGAACACCAGGACGTTACAGACGATTTTACAGGGCAGCTTTGACCTGCTGGTGCTGGACGAAGCCTGTGCCGCCTGCAAAAATGACCTTGTGGAGGAAGCTCTGCTGCGGGAGGCCGCCGCCCGCGCCGAACAGGGGGCAGAGGTCGTGTTGACCGGGCGTGAGCCCGCCGCCTGGATGCAGGACGCCGCCGACTACTCCACCGAGCTGCGCGCCGTCAAGCACCCCTACACCCGAGGCATCGCCGCGCGCGAGGGCGTTGAATACTGATACATACGGAAAAGGCCCCGCCGCTCCCTCGCCATGAGAGCGGCGGGGCTTTCCCGTCCAAAAGAAAATTATAGAAGCAAACAGAAGATGGCGTTTTTAAGTGGTCTGCTTTTTGTCATTCCGTCAGCACAACTGCCACGTCGTTGACGTTTGTGCCGGTGGGGCCGGTCATGATCAGACCGCCAACGGCCTGTAAGGCGTGGTAGGCGTCGTTGTCGGCCAGCGCACGGGGCACGTCCAGGCCCGCCGCAGTGAGGGCGGCTAAGGCTTCGCCGTCCGCGTAGCCGCCCGCGGCATCGGTGGGACCGTCGGTGCCGTCGCTGCCCACCGAGAAAACACAGCATCCGCGCAGCCCGGCCAGCGCCGGGGCTGCGGCTAAGGCAAGCTCCTGATTGCGCCCGCCCAGCCCATGACCGGTCAGATGCACAACGGTCTCGCCGCCCGCGATAAAGGCCCGCCTGCGGCCCTGCCCTGCGTGGGTGCGGGCAATGCTTCCCAGAAGGCTGCCGGCCTCCCGGGCCTCACAGCAAAGGCAGTCTGTCAGCAAAACCGGCTCGTACCCTTCGGCGCGGCAGCGTCCGCAGCGGCACGGCACAGCTCCCGCACGCTGCCGGTGATTTTTGTGGTCACGTTGGGCAGCGTTTTGGGCGTTTCCTGCCGCAGCAGGGCCGCAGCAGCAGGGGAGAGCGCCAGCCGGTATTTTTCCGCAATGGCAGCAGCCTGCGCGCAGGTCGAGCTGTCCGGGCAGGCCGGGCCGCTGGCGATCATATCGAGCGGGTCGCCGAGAATGTCGCTGAGCACCACGCTGTACACCGCGGCGGGCGCACAGGCCAGCGCGAACCGCCCGCCCTTGACGGCAGACAGCCGCTTGCGGATCGTGTTGATCTCAACAATATCCGCACCGCAGGCCAAAAGCGCCTGTGTGATGGCCTGCAGCTCCTCAGCGGGCAGCAACGGTTTTCAAACAGCGCGCTGCCGCCGCCGGAGAGCAGAAACAGCACGGTGTCGTCCGCCCGCAGACCGCTGACAAGCGCCAGCGCCCGCTGGGTGGCCGCAAAGCTGTTGTCGTCCGGCACCGGATGCCCTGCCTCGCAGCAGGTCACGCCGGGCAGCGGCCCCCTGACATGGCCGTATTTTGTGATGACGATCCCGCCGTCTACACAGCCCAGCACGGCCAGCGCCGCGTGGGCCATCTGCACGCGGCCTTTCCCGCCGCCACGAGAAATACACGCCCCTGCGGTTGAAAATGCTCCAAAGCGCGGCGCACCGCCTCATCCGGCAAAACGGACCGGATGGCCGCTGTCCAAATCGATTCTGCGCGTTGGCGCAAGAGCTGCTCCATTGTGTTGCTCCTTTCCTTTCGTAAAAGCAGGGGACAGCCGCCCGCACTCCCTGCGGTTTGTAGTACCGGGCGTTGTCAGGATATGCCCTGAATATTCTCTTATCCGCAGAGCATGACCTTGGCGGTGAAGGTGCCGTTCTGATGGGTAAAGGTACTGGTGCCGCCGGTTTTCTCCGCAATACGGGTGACGGACTGGATACCGATCCCGTTTTCCCTCCGCTTGGAGGAGCGGAAAACGCCGTTCTTTTCGTTGACCTCGCCGTCAAACGCATTTTCAACCTCGATCAGAAGGATCCGATCCGCATGCAGATAGGCGGTCAATTCGATCTGCCGCCTGCCCGGTGCGGTGCGAAGGCTTGCCTCCAGCGCATTTTCCAGCAGGTTGGAAAGCACGAGACACATATCGATCTCGTCAACCGGCAGTGTTTCCGGCAGGTCGAGTCTGGCGCGGAAGGGGATCTCATCGCGCTTTGCCATGGCGCAGTAATAGCCGACAACACTGTCAGCCGCACGGTTTTCACAGAAGCACATATCAAGATTCGGGATGCGGGAGACGGTCTTTGCAAGGTAGCTTTTCAGGTTCTCCAGGTCACCTGCCTCGGCCAGCGCAGAAATTTGATTTAATTGGTGGCGCATATCGTGCCGTGCCTGCCGCGCTTCCTCGATGGCGGTCCTGAGGTTTTCATAGCGCTGCTGCTGCATCGAAAGAAACTGGTTTTCCTGCTGCAGCTTCGCATTGCGGTTGAGACTGGTTGCCATCAGCAGGAAAACTGCATTGAAGCAGAACATAAAGACCAGAAGCGCACTGCTCAGCACAATATAGCCCTGCAGTACGCGGCCAGTCTGGAGCGTTGACTGATAGCGCGGATCATGAAAAGATTCAAAAGGATGAACGCCAGCGGCAGGACCCAGAACACATACCAGGTCTGCGCAAAATTGTCGTCCTCGACCATCGCACGCACCGTATGTGTCGCAGGATAATACGCGGCCAGCACGATGACCCAGCAAACGGCGTTATAGAACACGCAGGCGCCCAGGCAGAGCCACGGTCCGTCCGGCGGCAGCTGCAGATTCCGGATGATCGCGGCGCTGACGGCACGGGAGAGGCTGTTCACGCACGCGAACACCGCGCAGACGGACAGCGCAATCGTGCCGGATTTCCAGAGGGAGATGGTAAGCGTTCTGGTATACAGGCAGATCGCAGCCAGCGCGACCCCCGCAAGGGCAAGGAACGTAGAAGCCCCAAGCCGATAGCAGGCAAGCCCGCTGCCGATGCACAGGCACGCCATCAAGGGAAAAAGCCAGGCGGCCAGCCTTCCGGGGGACTGCTTCAGATAGGTTTTTACAGGGAAATATCCAAGCAAAAGGCCGGGGAGTACGACGAGAAGCTCCAAAACCGGACGCAGAATATCCTTCATTTCATACGCTCCCTTTGCAGCAGAAATTCCATAAACGCCTGCCGGGCAGGCTTTAAAAGCTCCTGACTGACATAGACGCTGCTGCCGTCTGTCATGCAGAAGGCACCGTCCCGAAAATCTGCGGCGTGCTCTAAATTGACGATCATGCCTCTGCCGCAGACGAAAAAGCGGGGATCTTTTTTCAGAGGCTCGGTGAACACCTTAAAGCTCTGGCGGGTGACCAGCGTTTTCAGGGCAGTCGTGCGGATGTTGATCAGATGTGCAAAATGCTCTGCCGAGATAATGTCCCGGTAGCAAAGACGGACATCGCTGCCGCTGACCTTCACCGTCAGGACCGGCTCGGGGCGGGGGAGTCTTGCAAGCATCTCGACCAGCAGGGCGGAAAGCTCCTCCTCGGAAAAGGGCTTCACGAGATAGTGAAGCGCACGGACCTGAAAGCCCTCCAGCGCGTGGTCGGTTGAGGTCGTGGTAAAAACCAGAAGGCAGTCTGTGTCCGTTTTGCGCAGTTCCTTGGCAGCGTCCATGCCGCTCATCCCGTGCATGTAAATATCCAGAAACGCGGCGGTAAAGCGCTGCTCTTTTTCTGCGGCGAGAAAGCTCTCGCCGCTTTCAAATTCCAATAGCTCCGCCTCGGCGCCGCACAGGCGCAGCTGCCGTGCAAGGCGCGTTTTCAGCTGTGCGCGCTCGGTCTCAAGATCATCCACAATTGCTATTCTCATGCCGGACTGGCTCCTTCCGGAAAGTTTCTATTTAAATTATAGCACATTATAGCACAACTTTCCGACTCCGGCACGGCGGAAAAACCCGATTTCGTGCCGGAATTGGGGCTTTCGTGCCAAAAGGCTTGAAAAGCCTGCACCGTTCCGTATACTGAAAGCAGAAACAGTCAACGACGGCAGAAAGGGGGCGGAGCGCTATGTACCACATTGCCGTGCTGACAAAGAGCGAAACGCAGGAGACCTTTTACAGAGAACAACTTTCACGGTTCTGCGCAGAGCGCGGTCTGTTTCCCAGGGTGGACTGCTACCGCGGGCAGGAGGTATTCTTTGAGGTCGCGCGCAAAAATGCGCCGACCAACGCTGTAATTTCCCTTCCGGGCGTGGATGGGCTGAATGCAGTGGAGCACCTGCGGGCGCTTTTCCCGAAAACGCGCATTATATGGTGCAGCGAGCTGGATTTTTCCCTGCATGCGTTCCGGCTGCGCGTAGACTACTTTCTGCTGGAGCCGATAACGGAAGAAGCATTCCGGCAGGGGCTTTATGTATGGGTAGAGGAAAAACAACCGTCTGCTTCGCCCCGAGCGGATCATAACCAACACAGCAAGGAGGATCACCGATGAAAAAGAGAAACCCGATTTATACTGCAGGCAGCTTCCTGCTGGCAGGAGCATTGACCCTGTCGATGGCAGCCTGCAGCGGAGCACAGCACCGGCGGAGGCCACGCAGACGCCTTCCGCCACAGCAACACCGGCTGCCACAGCCGCGCCTGCCGAGGAAACGACCCCTTCCGCGCCGGAATCCGACGCACTCCCCGTGAAGGCCTTGCAGCCCAAGCAGGTCGAGGAAAACCCCTACATGGCAAAGAGTGATGCGAACATCCATCACGACGGCTATAACACCGATTCAACCGACGAAATTCTGCCGCTCGGCATCTATCCGGAGATCCATGTTTCCTATGAAACGACAAACCCGAATGCGTCGCCCGCCATTTACTTTGACAGCTACGGCCATGCAGTCGTTCCGCTGCTCGGCGGCATCGCCATCCGCGATCTAAATGCGGAGGAGACAAAGACGCTCGGTTATTTTTCCCCGAAGCAGCATGACGGCGGCGGCTACCTGATCCAAAGCTCCTACACCTTCCTGGACGCTGAAAACCGTATCGTCTGCCCGACCAGCAACAACCATGTACTGATGCTCCGCGCAACGGACGAGGAGGGCAATGTCCTTCCCGAGTTTGAAAAGGTGCTTGACATCGACATCAAGGCGGCGGCAGAGGCCGCGCTCGGCAAGGAGCTGACGCAGAATCTTCTTTCCGTGGTATTTGACTACGACGGGAACCTCTGGTTCGCCACCGGCGGCTTCCGCATCTATCCCGAGCGCCAGCAGCAGGCGTTCTCGGCTATATCGCCCACTCGGCAATCGAAGCGATCCTCAACGGTGAGCAGACCGACCTGTCGAAGGCGGTTTTCGTCTACGAGCTGACGCCCGGCGAGGGCGCGGAGAACGGCATTGCCGCCTCCAAGGACGGCGCGGTCATTCTGACCAATAAGAATTGCTATCTGCTGCGCGCCAACAACGGTGTCGAGCTGTCTGGTGTACGCCGTATGAGAGCGTCGGCGCGAAGGTCAGCGGTGAAGGCGACAAGACCACCGGCGGCGGTCTTGCGTGGGGCGGCGGCTGCTCGCCGACGCTGACGCCGAACCTTGTGATGTTCACCGACAATGCAGACCCCGTAAATCTTCTTGCGCTCGACATGAAAACCGGTGAGGTCGTGGCAAAAACGCCGGTGCTCGATGATCTGCCCGATGCTATCAGGTGGCAATCGAAAACTCTGCAATCGTCTACGATGACGGCGCGGGCACGGTCAGCACGATTGTCTGCAACTGGTTCGGCGCGGGCAACGCAGGCCTTGCCGACCCCAACAACGATTCTTCGATCCAGAGCTACGCCAACATTTATGACCAGAACTGGCTGATGAAGGGCAATGCCATGATCGCCCCCGGCGTCGAGCGCGTGGACACCGTGAAAACCGACAGCGGCTACGAGATGAAGAGCATCTGGACCCGAAACGATCTGAGTGACACAGCGATCATGAAGCTCTCCACCGCAACGGGCTATATCTACGGCTATGTGCAGGATCTGACCACGGGTATGTGGCAGTACATCATTCTCGACTTTGCAACCGGCGAGACTGTCTTTACGATGGATGTTTCCAACAAGTACGGCTACAATAATATGGCCATTGGCATGTACACCGGCAACAGCGGAAATGCACTCTACTGTCCCACCGGCTATCTGGAGCTGCTCCGCCTGCAGGACCGCTTTGTCTACCTGCCGAGCTTCCGTACCGCGAGGTCGATCTCGATCAGGCGGCAAGAAATGTGCTTGCGCAGGATCAGTTTGCACAGGACGGCGGCGAAGGTACGGTTGCAAGCTGGCGCAATACCGCGGCCATCCGCAATGTGCACCCCAATACACGGTGGCCTTCCGCATGAACAACCTGTCCGGCAGCGCCTCCGATTTGACGCTCTACGCCTATGGCCCAGACGGCAAGCTGGCAAAGGTTGCCCCCGAGCTGTGGTCGATCACCGATGAGACCGGCGCGGCTGTGACGGAGCTGACGGACGGCGTACTCTATGAGCTGCGCGTGACCGTCGCTGACGGCGGTGATTTCGACCTGAGCGAAACGGAAAAGGAAATCAAGCTGTCCGTTGTGCTTGGAAAATAAGTGGGTTTTGAGAGGCTGCTGCACATTCCCCCAAAAAAGACCGAAGTAAAGCCATAAAATGCTTGGAGGTTCACACCGTCAAGCAGACAGAAAAACAGTATTCGTCTATCGTTCGCCTTTCCTTGTGGAAACGGCGAATTTTTCGTGCAAAGACGAAACAGCCAATGCACGATCATCTCCGAAGCATCGGGTGCAATGCAATCTTAACGCAATCTTAATATTCCGGCAGAAAAGCTTAACACCATCTTTAAACGGGCGGCGCTATACTGTATTGTACGAAAATTCTGCTGGAGTGTGATTTCTCTTGCCATTTCATCGGCGTTTAGCCTGTAAGCTCAATTACTTTCAGTCCATAATTCTGATGTTTGCAGCGGTTATCCTTATCGGGGCGGCCCTTCTGATGCTGCCGATTTCTGCGCAGGAGCGCACCGTCACCCCTTTCCATGAGGCATTATTCACAGCAACCTCCGCCGTCTGTGTCACAGGGCTGGTTGTGCGGGATACGGCTTCTCACTGGTCAGCGTTTGGTCAGGCCGTGTTGATGGTGCTGATTCAAATCGGCGGCTTGGGTGTGATCACAGTCGGCGCGTCTTTCTCGCTTTTATCAGGTCGGCGCATTTCCCTGTCCCAGCGCGGGCGGATGCAGGAGGCCATGTCTGCTCCAAAAGTCGGCGGCATTGTGCGGCTGACAGGCTTTGTGATCCGTACCTCTTTGATAATAGAAGGAATCGGCGCGCTTTGTATGCTCCCGGTTTTCTGCCGGGATTTCGGCGTTTCCGGGATATGGAAAGCCGTTTTTCATTCCGTCTCCGCTTTCTGCAATGCGGGCTTTGATTTAATGGGTACCCCCGACATGCCTTTTGTCTCGCTGACCGCATATCGCGCAGACCCGGTTATCAGCCTGACGATTTCCGCCTGATCGTTGTGGGCGGCATCGGCTTTCTGACATGGGATGACGTGCGGTGCAATCGGCTTTGCTTTCATCGCTATCGGCTGCAGAGCAAAGTTATTCTGACGTCGACAGCGCTCTTAATTTTGCTGCCAACGCTATACTTTTTCTGCTTTGAATTCAAAGGCAGCACTGCGGGAGCGGCTGCTGCTCTCGCTGTTCCAGTCCGTAACGCCCCGAACAGCGGGATTCAATACGGCAGACTATACGTCACTGTCCAGCAGCGGGCGCGGCCTTACCATTCTGCTGATGTTCATCGGCGGTTCACCGGGTTCTACGGCGGGCGGCATCAAGACAACAACGGCGGCAGTGCTTGCCGCCAATGCGTTTGCTGTATTCCGTAGGCAGAAAAGCCCCGAAATGTTCGGGCGGCGGATGGAAGAAAAAGCAGTCCATGATGCCGCAGCTATTTTTACACTGTATCTCATCCTTTCGCTGACGGGAGCGTTTGTCATCAGCACGGTGGAGACGCTGCCGCTGTCCGAATGTCTGTTTGAAACGACCTCGGCCATTGCTACCGTAGGGCTGTCTCTGGGGTTGACACCGCATCTTGGAATCGTCTCACAGGGGATTTTAATTTTCTTGATGTTCATTGGGCGCGTCGGCGGACTGACTATGATTTATGCAGCGCTCTCCGGCAGCAAAAGCAGCGCGGCACGGCTGCCGCAGGAACGCATCACCGTAGGATAAAGAAAGGTACATACCATGAAATCTATTTTACTGATCGGGTTGGGTCGATTTGGCCGCCACATCGCAGAGGAGCTGAACAAGCTCGGCCATGAGGTCATGGCGGTGGACGAAAACGAGGACCGCGTCAACGCCGTTCTGAGCATTGTGACCAACGCCCAAATCGGCGACAGCACCAACGCGGAATTCTTGGAGGCGTTGGGCGTCCGCAATTTTGATGTCTGTATTGTGGCGATCAGCGGAAACTTTCAGAGCTCGCTCGAAACCACTTCTCTGCTGAAGGAGCTGGGCGCAAAAATGGTCGTCTCCCGTGCGGAACGGGATGTGCAGGCTAAATTTCTGCTGCGCAACGGTGCGGATGAGGTGCTTTACCCGGAAAAGCAGCTGGCCAAGTGGGCGGCCATCCGCTATGGGTCCGACCATGTGCTGGATTATATCGAGCTGGACCAAGACCACGCCATTCTGGAAGTATCTGTGCCGTCCGCGTGGATCGGAAAGACCGTTGGCGACATCAATATCCGCAAGAAATACAGCATCAACATTCTGGGCATCAAGCGCAACGGGATTGCCGACGTCAACATTGACTCGGACACGGTTCTGCCCGGTGACGGCACATTGCTGGTGCTGGGCGAGGGCAAGGCCCTGAGTCGGTGCTTTCATATCTGATCGTTTGCAAGGGAAGTGGTTCATTTGAGAACGGCACTGCTGATTTTGCTGTTTCTGGCTGCAGGACTTTTTCTTGTTTTTATCGGTATCCGGTGTGATGCGTTCTGGCGCAGCGTTCGCCGCGCACAATTTGAGCGGCGTGAAGGCTTCCGGCGCTGGTAATGCCGCCCGAAATATGGTATGATACCCTTCAGAAGGAGGATTTGCTGTGAATATTAAAAAGCCATCTCCCGATACAATGAAAGAGCAGGCCGTCCGACAGGCAAAGGATCTTTTGATCACAGTGCTGATCCTGACCGCTGCAACCGGCATCGGCAATGTTTTCTGGTATTTCTCTTTTACCAAAAATATCATATCGGTGTATATTCTGGGGACATTGCTGACCTCGCTTTTTACCAAAAGCTATTTCTACGGCTTTTTAAGCTCGTTTTCCAGCGTGCTTCTTTTCAATTTTTGCTTTACAGAGCCCCGCCTGACGCTGCACGCATACGAGCGCGGCTACCCTGTCACCTTTGCCATTATGCTGATCGTTTCCATCATTACGGTCACATTGGCGATTCAGAATATCCGCAATGCCGAGGAGAAAGAGCGCGCTGCCGTTCGCGCCAAGAATGAACAGCTGCGCGCCGATTTGCTGCGCACGATTTCCCACGACCTGCGTACCCCGCTGACATCCATTTCCGGCAATGCCTCCAACCTCATCAGCAACTATGAGAAGATGGACGACCCCGCCCGCAAGCAAACGTTTCTGGACATCTACGACGACTCTATGTGGCTCATCAATCTGGTGGAGAACATTCTTTCCATCTCCCGCATTGAGGATGGGCGGATGAATCTGTCCATCTCTACAGAGTTAGTAAGTGAAGTGTTTGAAGAAGCCCTGCGCCATACCAACCGGCACAGTGCGCAGCACACGATTACTGTACAGATGGACGATGATCTGCTGCTGGCACACATGGATGCCAAGCTGGTTGTGCAGGTCCTGATCAATCTGGTGGATAATGCCATCAAATACACGCCTGCCGGGTCGCACATTGTCCTTTCCGCTGCGGCGCAGGGGGAAAGCGCCGTAATTCGGGTAAGCGATGACGGCCCCGGTATTCCCGACGAAGCAAAAGAAAAGGTCTTTGAAATGTTCTCCACCGGGGAAAAACGCATTTCGGACAGCCGCCGCAGCCTTGGGCTGGGACTGGCCTTATGCCGCACGATCATCGCAGCCCACGGCGGCACCATTACACTGTCCGACAATAAGCCGCACGGCTGCATCTTTACTTTTACACTGCCCCTTGGGGAGGTTTCTTTGCATGAATAAACCCTTGATTCTGGTTGTGGAGGACGATGCGCCTATCCGCAACCTGATTACCACGACACTGAAAACGCAGGATTACAAGTACATTGCGGCGGCTACTGCGTCCGAAGCACTCCAACAGGCAACGATCCATGCACCGGATGTGATGCTGTTGGATCTTGGTCTGCCTGATCTGGACGGTATCGAGGTGATTCGCCGTATTCGCAGTTGGTCTGCGATGCCCATCATCGTTATCAGTGCCCGCAGCGAGGACAGCGATAAAATCGAAGCCTTGGACAGCGGCGCCGACGACTACCTGACGAAACCGTTCTCGGTAGAGGAGCTGCTGGCGCGGCTGCGGGTAACGTTCCGCCGCATCTCGATGCTGCAAAACGCCGCCGGTTGTTCGGTTTTTACCAACGGTGATCTGCAAATTGATTTTGCGGCTGGCTGTGCCACCTTGAAAGGGCAGGAACTGCACCTGACGCCCATCGAGTACAGACTGCTCTGCGTCATGGCCAAGAATTGCGGCAAAGTGCTGACCCATACTTATATCACCCACGAAGTCTGGGGCAGTTCCTGGGACAATGACGTGGCCTCGCTGCGTGTTTTTATGGCTACGCTGCGCAAAAAGCTGGAATCCGAGCCGGATTCGCCGCAGTATATCCAGACGCATATCGGCATTGGATACAGAATGCTGAAGGTGTAAAGAGATTTAGCCGAAAGAGGTATAATAAAAACTTGGGAAAAGTGTGGAGCCTCCCTGTCCTTCGCTAAACTTTGATTTAGCGAAGTTATGTGGGGACGGATTTTACCCTATCGCTTTTGCTATGCGCCTATTGTCACTTGCATTTTTTTACGCAAAATAGAGGCAGCAAAGAACAAGAAGGATGGCCACAACGGTCATCCTTCTTGTTCTTTGCTGAAGGGACACCCTAAAACCCATTTTGCCGGAGCCCCGGCCCAGCGCAAAATCCCAGGTGGATACCCCTGCACCGGGTGTCTGCCGCTCACTTTTTCCGCGTGGCAATGTCCTGAAAGCAGAAATAGTCCGGTTGGTGGCGGGACTGGGTGTACTCAAACAGCAGACCGGCGGCGTTGAAGGTCTGGTTCACGACGACGGCCACGCAGCCATAGGTGCCCATGTCCAGCAGCTTTTCGTCGCGGGCGGTGGCGTGTTCCACCGTCATGCGGCGCTTGCTGGTGATGATCTGCATTCCCAGTATGTTCTCAATGTAATCGTAGATTGAGCTGGCCGCGATCTGCGGCGTCAGGCCGGGGACAAACTCCTTTAAAAAGTAGTTGACGTCGAGAATCAGCGCTTTGCCGTCGAGATACCGCACGCGTTCAATACTCCATAGCTCATCCCCAACCGAGAAACCGCTCTTGGCGGCAAGGCACTCATCGGCGATGACAGTCTCAAACTTCGTGACCTTCGTCACAGCGTGCAGACGGTTGCGGCGGGCGGTCTCCTGAAACGTCTCGATGCCGCCGATGGTAAACGTCGTTTTGCCCACCGGCTGGTAGATGACCCGCACGCCGCGCCCCTGCATGGTCTGCACATAGCCGTCGGCTACCAGCTCCGCCAATGCGCGTCGAACTGTGTTGCGGGAGCAGGCGTATTCCTCTATCAGCGTATTCTCGCTGGGCAGCAGCGATTGATAGGGGTAATCCTGCGCCTCGATGCGTTTTTGGATGCTGTGATAAATGCCTTCATATTTTGCCTTTGGCATGGTGTGTACCTCGCAGCTTGTTCAAACATTTACTTTAGTATACCGTCTTTTCGGCTAAATTTCAAGTGGGCAACTTGTGAGCAGTGCCGAAAACAGGCGTACTGCACTGCTTTTTTGCAAAAGCATATTGACTTGTATGAACAAGTTTGGTATTCTGTGGCTGTAAGGAGAACTTGTATGAACAAGTTCAAAGATGCCCGCTCTACCGGGCAAAAGGAGGAAAACACTATGGGTAAATACGAACAGGACGCGCGGCTGCTGCTTGAGTACGTCGGCGGCAAGGAGAACATTGCGGCGGTATCCCACTGCGTATCGCGTATGCGCTTTGTCCTCAACGACCCCGCCAAGGCGGACGTTGCCAAAATTGAAGCACTGAAATCCGCCAAGGGCACCTTCACCCAGGCGGGCCAGTTCCAGGTCATCATCGGCAACACGGTCAACGATTTCTACAATGATTTCATCGCGGTCTCCGGCATCGACGGTGTCTCCAAGGAGGCTGTCAAGAGCGCGGCCAAGCAGAACCAGAACGCCCTGCAAAAAGTTATGAGCGTGCTGGCCGAGATCTTCGCCCCGCTGATCCCTGCCATCATTACGGGCGGTCTGATTTTGGGCTTCCGCAACTGCATCGACAGCATCTATTTCTTCAATAACGGCACTCAGACCTTGTGCGACATCAGCCAGTTCTGGTCGGGCGTGGACAGCTTCCTCTGGCTGATCGGTGAGGCCGTTTTTCACATGCTGCCGGTCTGCATCTGCTGGTCCGTCACCAAAAAGATGGGCACGACCCAGAGCCTGGGCATCGTCCTCGGCCTGACGCTTGTTTCCGGCCAGCTGCTGACGCCTACGCCGTCGCGTCCACGGCAGCGGCGGACATCCCGAAATGGGATTTTGGCTTCTTCACCATCAACATGATCGGCTACCAGGCACAGGTCATTCCCGCCATGCTGGCCGCGTTCACGCTGGTGTATCTGGAAAAATTCTTCCGCAAGATCTGCCCGCCGGTCATCTCGATGATCGTTGTGCCGTTCTGCTCGCTGGTCCTGTCCGTCATCGTCGCTCATACCATCCTTGGCCCCATCGGTGGAAGATCGGCTCCGTCATCTCTGATGTTGTCTACGCCGGCATTTCCGGCTCCTTCCGCGTCATCTTTGGTGCTATCTTCGGCTTTGTCTACGCCCCGCTCGTCATCACCGGCCTGCACCACATGTCCAACGCCATTGATATGCAGCTGATTGCCGACTTCGGCGGCACGATGCTGTGGCCGATGATCGCTCTGTCCAACATTGCGCAGGGTTCTGCCGTCCTTGGCATGATCTACTTACAGCGCAAAAACGCGGACGCTCAGGAGGTCAACGTACCCTCCTGCATCTCCTGCTACCTCGGCGTTACCGAACCCGCTATGTTCGGCGTCAACCTCAAATTCCACTTCCCGTTCATCTGCGGCATGATCGGCTCGGCCATCGCGGCAGCTGTCTGCGTAGCTACTTCCACCACGGCCAACGCTATCGGCGTCGGCGGCATCCCCGGCATTCTGTCCATCCAGCCTGCTATATGCTCAGCTTTGCGCTGTGCATGGTCATTGCCATCGTTGTTCCCTTTGTGCTGACCGTCAGCGTCGGCAAAAAGAAAGGCATTGCCTGATTTTGTGAGGTGTGTACCATGAATGATTTTAAAGATAAAGTTGTCTACCAAATTTACCCGAAATCCTTCATGGACTCGAACGGTGACGGCTTCGGCGATTTGAAGGGCGTCACCGCGAAACTGGACTACCTCGCCGACCTCGGTGTTGATTACCTCTGCTGACGCCGTTCTTCCCCTCACCTCAGCGCGACAACGGCTATGATGTGGCCGACTACCGTGCCGTCGACCCGCGCTACGGCACGATGGAAGATCTGGAGGAGCTTATCCGCGAGGCGGACAGGCGCGGCATCGGCCTGATGCTGGACATGGTGTTCAACCACACCTCCACCGAGCACGAGTGGTTCAAAAAAGCACTGGCAGGCGACAAAAAGTACCAGGACTATTACATCTTCAAGGACGGCACGCCCGACCGTTACCCGACAAACTGGGTGTCGAAATTTGGCGGCCCCGCGTGGGAATACGTGCCGTGCCTTGGCAAATGGTATCTGCATCTTTACGACGTCATGCAAGCCGACCTGAACTGGGAGAACCCCGCCGTGCGGGAGGAAATGGCCGACATCCTGCGCTTCTGGAAGGCGAAAGGCATCAAGGGGTTCCGCTTTGACGTCATCAACGTCATTTCCAAGCCCAAATTTTACGAGAATGACTATGAGGGCGACGGCCGCCGCTTCTACACCGATGGCCGAAACGTCCACAAGTACCTGAAGGAGCTGGTCGCCGCGGGCGGCATCGACGGCATGATAACCGTTGGCGAAATGTCCTCCACCACGCTGGAAAACTGCATCGGCTACACCGCTGAGGGCAACCACGAGCTGACGATGTGCTTCAATTTCCACCACCTGAAGGTCGACTACAAGGACGGGCAAAAGTGGGAATTGAGGGAGCCTGATTACCTCGCCATGAAGAAACTGTTCCAGACCTGGCAGGAGGGGATGCAGGCTCACGGCGGCTGGAATGCGCTGTTCTGGTGCAACCACGACCAGCCCCGTGCGGTCAGCCGCTTTGGCAGCGACACGACCTACTGGAAGGAAAGCGCGAGATGCTGGCGGTGGCCATCCACTTTATGCGCGGCACACCGTACATTTATCAGGGTGAGGAGCTGGGCATGACGAACCCGCACTTCACGAAAATCGAGCAGTACCGCGACGTCGAGAGCCTCAACTACTACAGGATCCTGCGGGAGCAGGGCAAGACCGAGGCCGAGACGCTGGATATTATCGCCCAGCGCAGCCGCGACGACAGCCGCACCCCGATGCAGTGGGACGCGAGCGAGAACGCCGGGTTTACCACCGGTACGCCGTGGATCGGCATTGCCGACAACTACAAGGCCATCAACGCCGCTGCCCAAATGGACGCCCCGGATTCCATCCGCAGCTTTTACAAAACGCTGGTGGCCCTGCGCAAGAAAATGCCGGTCATCAGTGCGGGAAAAATCGAGTTCTTGTACCCCGACAACGCGGATTTGTTAGCCTATCGCCGGTACGACGGCGAGACGGAGCTGCTGGTTCTCTGCAACCTGCGGGAGCGGGAAATTGCCAAGCCCCTGCCCGTAGGCTGGACCGATGCCGAGAAACTGCTGGTAACTACCCCGACACCGCCGACACGCTGCGCCCCTATGAGTGCGTAGTGCTGAAAAAGTGAAGGCTGCCGTATTATCTTTTCGCTATTGGGAGTTGACCGTATCCTTTGCGATCGTAACCTCATAGTGAGCAAGACAAAAGCACTTTCCCTTATTTGCAATGCAAATATAAGGGAAAGTGCTTTTTTGTAAGGGCAAAATTCCGCGTTTATCGCAATTTTCAAAAAGAGTGCCCATCGAAACGGCATCTCTGGGATATAGCCGTTTGCGGATGTTGCTTGTGCATTCAAAACGCAAACTGCTATGATTCTGGCGATGGGTTCCAAATGAAAAATGCGAAGGCCATCTTTCACATGGAAAAATGACCTTCGCATTTTTTGAAATAGTGTCCTCAGGCGGATTCGAACCGCCGGCCTTTCGCTTAGGAGATGGACCCAGTGCATATATTCCCTATCAACAGGGATAAAGAAAATGCAGTTATATCAAGGCTTTTCTCCATGTTCTCTATAAACCTTGTACAAGCAAAATCAAGCAAAAACAAAGGATTTTAGCCCCCTATTGTTTGCACTCTGTTTGCAAAGGCGCGAAATTTGGCGTTAGCCAAAAGTTCAATTCCCGTCGAGACTTAATTATATTCATGGTATCGTGGACATAGTTTACCATACATAGAGGTTCATTACAAGAGGTATAGAGCCAGTAAAAGTGCCTGTTTTATCTTTTTCAGGAAAGGTAGAGCAGGCACTTTTTTTCATATCTAAACTTAGAAAGAAATGAGGTGAAATTATGAATACACAGATTATTGCCATAGCCAACCAAAAAGGTGGTGTCGGCAAAACAACCACTTGTGCCAATCTTGGAATTGGTCTGGCGCAGTCCGGGAAGAAAGTCCTTCTGATTGACGGAGACCCACAGGGAAGCCTGACCATCAGTTTGGGCAATCCTCAGCCTGATAAGCTGCCCTTTACACTGTCAGACGCTATGGGCCGTATTTTGATGGATGAACCAATTCGTCCCGGCGAGGGTATCCTGCACCACCCTGAGGGCGTAGACCTGATGCCTGCGGACATCCAGCTATCTGGTATGGAGGTATCTCTGGTAAACGCTATGAGCCGAGAAACCATTCTGCGACAATATCTGGACACGCTGAAGGGGCAATACTCCCATATCCTTATTGATTGCCAGCCTCCCTGGGTATGCTTACGGTCAATGCACTGGCTGCCGCTAATAGGGTTATAATCCCCGTCCAGGCAGAGTATCTTCCAGCTAAAGGTTTGGAGCAGCTTTTGCAAACTATCAATAAGGTTCGCAGACAAATCAATCCCAAGCTGCAAATTGATGGGATTCTGCTGACGATGGTAGACAGCCGAACCAACTTTGCCAAAGAAATCTCCGCTCTTCTGCGCGAAACCTATGGCAGTAAGATCAAGGTGTTTACATCAGAAATTCCTCATTCTGTCAGGGCTAAAGAAATCAGTGCTGAAGGAAAAAGCATTTATGCCCATGATCCTAATGGCAAAGTGGCTGAGGGCTACAAAAATCTGACGAAGGAGGTATTGAAACTTGAAAAGCAGCGCGAAAAAAATAGAGCTGGCCTCAGTAGATGACCTGTTTTCTACAGAAGAAAGTCGGCAAGACGAGCAACTGGAAAAAATTCAGGAAATTCCCCTATCTGAACTGCATCCGTTCAAGGATCACCCCTTCAAGGTCAAGGATGATGATGCAATGATAGAAACCGCAGACAGCATCAAAAAGTATGGTGTGTTGGTTCCTGCGATTGCCAGACCACTGCCTGATGGCGGTTATGAGCTGGTAGCCGGTCACAGACGCCGCAGAGCCAGCGAATTGGCCGGAAAAGAAACCATGCCTGTCATTGTGCGCGACTTGGATGACGATGCTGCCACAATTATTATGGTTGACAGCAATTTGCAGCGAGAAAATCTGCTCCCCAGTGAAAGGGCTTTTGCCTACAAAATGGAGCTGGAAGCCATTAAACATCAAGGAGCAAGAACAGACCTGACTTCTGTTCAAGTTGAACAGAAGTTGAGCGCCAGAGACCAGGTGGCAAAAGAAGCCGGTGAACGAAGCGGTATCCAGGTAATGCGATATGTTCGTTTGACTGAACTGATTCCAGAGCTTTTGGATATGGTGGATGAAAAGAAAATCGCATTTAACCCAGCCTATGAACTCTCTTTTTTGAAACCGGACGAACAGCAAATGCTGGTGGAAACAATGGACTATGAGCAGGCTACCCCTTCTCTCTCTCAGGCTCAGCGAATGAAAAAGTTCAGCCAGGAAGGGAAATTGTCAGAAGATGTGATGCTTGCCATCATGTCAGAGGAAAAAAAGGGTGATCTGGATAAAGTGACCTTGAGCAGCGATACCTTGCGAAAGTATTTCCCCAAAAGCTATACACCGGCCAAAATGCAGGAAACCATTATTAAACTGCTGGAACAATGGCAGAAAAAACGCCAACGAGATCAGGAACGATGAAGGGAGAGCCTATGAAAGATATTGCAGCAAGGGAACTGAAAGGCCACAACATTCTTGCAGTGGAGCGATTTTGGGACAGCACTTTCTGGATGATTGAGTTTACTGTCTTGCGCCCTACTGCTTATGGAGAACCTGGTGACGAAATGAGGCTTTTTCTCACAGAGGACGGGTATCAGTCAGCTCTGCAAAGCCAGCAGCGTCGAGAAATCAAAATTAAGAGATATGCCCATGTTATTGAGGGGCATATCCTCGACTTCAAGCCTAAAAAACACCGTCGTTCATAACCGATACAACGAAAGGAAAGGAATGAATATGTGTACTGTAAGAGAAATCCGAGAAGCTATTCAAGAAGATTGCCGCTCACAGCGTGATATGGAATCCACCGAGATTGACCGTGTTTTTCAAACCTTACCATTTTCTCAGGAAAGGGATCTGTTTGATAAACCACCAATGCCAAAACGCCCCTACCGACGCAAGAAAAAAGATACAGACAGACCCTAACCGCTGCCACAATTCTTTTATGAATTGCGGCTTTTTTCATACCTGAGAAATGAAAGGAGTGAAGTAAATGGCTGTTTTTCGTGTAGAACGCACTGGCGATTACACGGTTATGAGCAATTTTCATCTAAAAGACAAACGACTTTCTTTGAAGGCAAAGGGTCTCTTGTCGCAAATGTTATCTCTGCCTGATGACTGGGATTATACGCTGTCAGGACTCAGCTATATCAATCGAGAAAGCAAAGATGCAATCCGCTCTGCTGTCAATGAGCTTGAAACAGCCGGATACATTCGGCGCAGACAGACAACTGATGCTTCTGGTAAATTCGCAGCCAATGAGTATACCATTTTTGAGCGTCCCATCGAGGGAGAACCGATGTTGGATAAGCCGTTGTCGGAAAACCCGATAACGGTAAACCCGTCAGCGGTAAATCCGTTACCGGAAAATCCAACACAATTAAATACTAAGAAATCAAATACCCAAAAACAAAATACTCATGGATCAAATACCGATTCCATTCCCTTCCGGGAAACAGCGGCGGTAATACCGCCGGAACGGAAAGGAAGGGATGCGATGTCTGTCACAGAGATAGAAAATTATCGGGAATTGATTTTGGAGAATATCGAGTATGATTGTCTGAAGCAGCGTTATCCTCTCTACCTGGATGACCTGAATGAGATCGTAGAGCTGTTGGTAGAAACGGTCTGTGCCAAACGAAAGACCACCCGGATCTCTGGTGCGGACTTTCCTCATGAAATTGTACGCTCCCGCTTTTTGAAGCTGGACAGCTCTCACATCGAGTTTGTCATGGACTGTCTGCAAAAGAACACCACCCAGGTACACAACATCAAGCAGTACCTGCTTGCAGTGCTGTTCAACGCTCCTACCACCATGAATAACCACTACACTTCACTGGTAAATCACGATATGCACGCAGGCGGCTGGTAATCAGCCGCTTTTGTATTACACCAAAGGAGGCACAGCATGAATCAGATTGAAATTTTCAATAGTCCAGAGTTCGGAAGCATTCGCACTTTGGAACAGAATGGCAAAGTATTATTTTGCGGTACAGATGTGGCAACAGCGCTGGGATATACCAATCCACGCAAAGCCGTCCGCGACCATACCAGGGGTGGAACGAAATGTTCCATAGGGGTCCAGACTGGGAAAAAGGCAGATGGAAGCCCCGCGGTACAAATGGTCGAAATGCTCTTTATCCCCGAAGGTGATCTATATCGTCTGATCGCCCATAGTAAACTGCCGTCAGCGGAACGGTTTGAACAATGGGTGTTTGATGAAGTTCTACCTGCCATTCGCAAGCACGGAGCCTATCTCACAAAAGAGAAGTTGTGGGAGATAGCCACTTCTCCGGAAGCTCTGATAAAGCTCTGCTCCGAGCTGCTTGCTGAGCGGGAAGAAAATGCGTCGCTACGAGAGGAAAATGCCCTGCTGGAGAGTAAGGCAGCCTTTTATGATTTGTTCATCGACCTCAATCACAGTACCAACCTCCGCACCACCGCCAAAGAGTTGCTTGTCCCGGAGCGTCGGTTTGTCCGTTTCCTTCTGGAAAAGCGTTTTGTGTACCGCACCGCATCCGGTAATGTACTGCCCTATGCAAAGCCAGCCAATGAAGGACTGTTTTGTGTCAAAGACTACTGCAATCACGGGCATATCGGCTCCTATACGCTGATAACCCCGCAAGGCAAACTCTACTTTGCTCAGCTGAGAGACATGATTTTGATGGTTGTATGAGAGTGGGAAAGGAAGTGAGTTTTATGCCAGAAGGCAAAACAATCGGTCAGCTGATGGAAGAAATGCGCCAGAAAGCTGGAGCGCAGAACTATCACGGCCATGAGTACATGGATTTGGAGCGGTTTGCCGAGGACACCCGGCACATGATTATCTTCGATGTGCTGACCGACGATTCCCCGGTGGGCTGGAAAGGTGAACGAACCCGCCTGTTTCTGACGGAGGCCGGATACCAGAAAAGCCTGGAGAACCAGGAAAAGGGCCACATCAAGATTCTCAGCCATGCCAAAGTGCGCCAGGGCCATCTGTACTATGAACGCTCCGACCAGCTGCGCTGAAAGGAGCCTGCCATGCTGAAATACCTGCTGCGGCGGCTGGTGGTCCCGCCTTAGTATCAAGCGCCACCCCTGCAAAATCCGTGGAAAGGAGGCGATGACCTATGCAGGAGGAAGTGGAAAACAGGACTTTGACGCTGGTAGTCAGCGGAACAAAGTTTACCGGGCGGTTGATGAAAGCCGCCATCACCAAGTACCTTGCCCACCGCAAGGAAAAGAAGCTGCAAAAGCAGAGAAGCCGTGATGCCCCTGTGACACCCCACGGCAAACAGACCGTCAAGCAGCTTATTGGTCAGAATCAGGGAATCTCCAATATCGAGATCACAGACCCCTCCATCAAGGAATTTGAGAAGATCGCCCGGAAATATGGTGTGGACTATGCGGTGAAGAAAGACCGCAGCAGCTCCCCGCCCAAGTACCTGATCTTTTTCAAAGGCCGTGACGCCGATGCGCTGACCGCTGCATTTACCGAGTACACCAGCAAAAAGGTCAAGAAGGCCGAGAAAACGGAACGCCCGTCTGTGCTGGCAAAACTCAGTCAGTTCAAAGAGATGGTCAAAAATGCCGTGGTGGACCGCACCAAGCGAAAGGAGCTGGAACGATGAAAAGCAGTTTGACATCAAAAAGCTCGTTTTGCTGAACCTGCCCTATCTCCTGATGGGGCTGTTTGCTACTAACTTCGGGGAGGCATGGCGACTGGCTCAGGGGGCAAATGCTTCAG
>ENA-OQCN01000329-OQCN01000329.1-human-gut-metagenome-genome-assembly--contig:-NODE-329-length-25279-cov-2.871462_pt1 | contig 25279 bp, 33 predicted proteins | sample MGYA00242497_ERZ504576 | MGnify/ENA primary metagenome ERZ504576 (study PRJEB26092, sample SAMD00036296) | human gut metagenome | host: Homo sapiens | study: EMG produced TPA metagenomics assembly of... | reverse complement strand
GCAGGAACACCGCCGCAAGGCCCACGGTCTTGATGAACGCCGCCGCCAGCGTGGGGCCGAGCTTTTTGATGGCCTTTGTCCCTTCAACGACGCGCCGATGGACAGCAGCGACAGCGGCGTGGTCAGCGACGCAATGCTGCTGATGGTTTTGGTCGCGATCTGAGGCAGCGTGAACGGCAACAGCGCATAGACCGTGCCGAACACAATGCCCAGCAGGATCGGGTTTGTGGCCACGCCGCGCAAGAGCTGCTTCGGGTCAGGCACGCCGCGCTGCTCGGGCGATTCCAACATCAAGATCAGCACCGCAAAGATGTTGAAAAGCGGCACACTGCCCAAAATCATGAGCGGGGCCATGCCGGCGCTGCCGTAAATGTTCTGGATGAACGCCACGCCCAGCACGGCAGCGCTGCTGCGGTAGCCCGCCTGCACGAACTCGCCCACCAGCGTCTTGTCCTTCAAAAAACGTTTAGCCCCCGCCCAGACGGTCAGGATGCCGACGAGGGTGGCGGCAAAGCAGAACAGCACAAACCTGGGCCGGAAGTCGTGCAGGATGTTCACGCTGCCCATGTCCAGAAACAGCATGAGCGGCAAAGTCACCTTAAAAGTCAGCCTGTCCGACGCCTTGCAGAACGCGGGCGGCAGAAAGCCGAGCTGCCCCAGCGCGTACCCCACCACCATGACAAGGAACACCGGCAGGGTCGCGTTCAGGCTGAAAATTAAATTTTGCATGGCAGCTCTCCCCTTTTTTTGCTGCCTTTATTCTACCATTCCCAACAAGTCTTTACAAGGCAGGATTTTGCAAAATCTTTTTTCGGCAAAAGCCTTGACTTTTCCGGGGTGTTTGTGCTAGAATATCTCTTGCAGTCAATGCAACAAGCGGAAGTGCTGGAATCGGCAGACAGGCACGTTTGAGGTGCGTGTGTCTATGACGTGTGGGTTCAAGTCCCATCTTCCGCACCAAAAGAGAACCCCATGGCGTATCCCGCCATGGGGTTCTCTTTTTTCCTGCCACGCAGACTAAACAAAGCCCCCCGCATCCTCACGATGCCGGGGGCTTTGCGTTTATGGAAGGACAAAGAGAATCGCAGGGTTAAAGCTTAGGCGCGGTACTCCGCGGGCAGCTGGTCGACGGTCTGCCACTTTTCCATGGCATCTTCCAGCTTCATGCCGTTTGCAACCGCGTCGCGGCGGCAGGCGTTGACGGCCTGGATCTCCTTCATCTTCTCGCCGGTCAGGTGTAGCCCTTCATGGCGATGAGAGTGGCCGCCCAGGCGACCATCGGGATGGCGCAGAACAGGACGATAACGACCACATTCATGCCCGGAGTGTACGGGTCATACTGGGTGGGCAGGTTGTTCAGACCGATAAAGGTCACGGCAATGCCGACGACGGTGGCGGACAGGCTGGAAACGAGCTTATCCACCAGGCTGAACAGCGTACCCATGATGCCCGGAATATACTTACCGGAGCGGTAGGTCTCGTAGTCGGAGCAGTCGGCAACCATCGGAATGGGCATGTCGCAGTAGCGTAGTATGCGCCGTAGCCGATGCCGAAGAACAGGATGAACAGAATCGTGTACAGGTTGATGGACAGACCATTCTCGCCCAGCAGGCTCAGATGGAATGCATCACCGTGACCCCACAGCAGCAGCAGGACCAGCACGCCGACATAGCAGGCCAGCGCCACGCTGACATACTTCGTCAGGCTGGCCTTCTGGCCCTTCTTCTGGCTGGTGCGCACAGAGAGAATGAAGAACGGCACACTGCAGGCGTAGCCCAGCACCATCATGGGCAGGTACAGCCCATCGTAAGCACCCATCATGCAGCCGTAGAGCATGCACAGGACCGTGGTGTTGTTGGCGATGGAGAGCGCCAGCTTCGTGCCAGCGCCCGCGATCATCAGACGCTGCATGGGTTTGTTTTCCCGGATGATCTGCAGATACTCGCTGACCTTGACCTTCTCGGTCTTTTCGCCGCCGATGCCGAAGTACTTGCTGATCCTTCTCCCAGATGCCGATGATGGCAGAATGGTCAGCGCAATGGACATCACAATGCCCACGGGGGCCAGCGTGCGGAAGAAGCCCGCGGAGGAATAGCCGCCCTCATAGTTTTTGGCAAGGATGGGAGCCAGGAACTGCATAACGCCCATGCCCAGCAGACTGCGACGGTGTTGAAGATCGTGAACAGCGGGCGCTGCTTGGGGTCGTTGGTCAGAACCGTCTGGCCGGAACGGGTGCAGCTGGTCTGGAAGGTGTAGCCGATGACCCAGACAAAGTACAGGCCCACAAACGCGGCATAGCGTGCCCACATCATCGTATCGGGGATCATCGGGGTGATGCCGTACAGCACCAGAATGCTGACGGCCATGATAAGGTTGCCGATGGCCATGAACGGGCGGAATTTGCCGAACTTACCGTTCGTGCGGTCCATCAGCGCACCGATGATTGGGTCGGTGATGGCGTCGCACAGGCGCATGGCCGTGACCATGACCGAGGCAAACAGAGTGCCCAGCGCCAGTACATTGCTGCCGAAGGTGGCAATGTAGGAAAGCACAAGGACGTAATAAACATTCGTGGCACCGTTGTTCAGCGGAAACAGTACCAGCTGGTAAAGTTTGGCGCGATTGACGCTGGACGCTTTTGCATTTTCGCTCATGGGCTGCTCCTTGTTGTGGAAAAAGAAATCTTACTCAAAAGTCCCCGCCGGGGCCGGCGGGGAGCTTGCGGAAATTCTGTAGAAATCAGGCTTTCTTAGAGGCTTTCAGGGATTTTTTGAAATCCTTGTAGGCCTTGTATTCTTCGGTCTTGCGGAACTTGATGCCGCCAATGATCCACATCACGATGCCCAGCAGGCAGAAGAAGGTGAAGGCACAGGCAATGATGATGCTCATGGTGACAACCGTCGGGCGGGTGACCTTGATGGTGGTGTCAGCGCCGACGCCATTCATGCCGCAGGAGTTGGCGATGGCATACAGGTTGTGGTGGCAGGCCTCGCGCATGGCGGTGACGATGACGGGGTCGTTCTTGTACTTGGGCAGGGTGTCGGTGACGAAGGACATCATGGCATCGTAGATGGACACACCGGCCAGAACGCCGTCGGGACCGTTGACATACTGGGTCAGAACGTTATCGGTGATGACCATGCCGTCGCAGCCCCACTCGTTGCGCAGGATACCGGTGACCAGACCGTAGTTGCCGCCGGACCAGACAGCGCCCCAGCGGGTGTAGGCGATCATAACGCCGTTGGCGTTGCCGACCTCAACAGGAGCCTGGAAGGCTTTCAGGTAGACTTCACGGGCAGCCTGCTCGTTCAGCCAGACGCCCAGGCCGATACGGTCCTGCTCGCAGTCGTTCAGGGCAAAGTGCTTCATCACAACATGGACGCCCTTGTCCTGAATTGCCTTGACTTCGTAAGCGGACATCATGCCGGAGAGGAAGCCGTCCTCGGAGTAGTACTCGAAGTTACGGCCGCCGTAGGGGGTGCGGTGAATGTTGTTGCCGGGGCCGTACAGGCAGGCGATGTCAGCTTCCAGGCAGTTGTTGCCGATGACCTTGCCGATCTCGGTCATGATCTCGGTGTTGAAGGTGGCAGCCATAACGTCCTCAGAGGTGAAGGCGGTGGCGGTCAGCTGGCTCTTGTCGTTGCCCAGCAGGCTGGCGGTCAGACCTGGGGCCGTTCTCGTCACGGGTGCCGGGGCTTCCACGCTCTTGACGGGCATGGTCCAGTGGAAGCGTCGCCGATCAGGGAGTTCATCTCGTCGAAGGTCATCTGATCCAGCAGCTCGTCCCACTTGGGATCGTTGTAGTCCAGACCGATCATGTCGTACAGCTTGACGCCGTTCTTGGCGCCGAGGGTGGGCATATCAACGCTCTCGTAGTCGGCAGGATCGTAGCGGATGTCCTTCAGGTCCTTCTTGAGCAGCTCGGTCAGGGCCAGCTTGACGGTTTCGGTGGGCAGGGTGCCGTTCCAGTCAGAGCGGCTCAGCCAGGTGACAGTCTCATCAACGCCCTCATAGAGGTTGGGGTCGGCGCAGGACAGCTGGTTGGTGATGGCGGTGCCGTTTTCGCTGGTGGCATAGGTGGTGGTGTCGAGGGCGTCCTGGTCCAGGTGTAGGTCAGGTCGGCGTTGCGTCGGCGGTCATCTTGCCGTTGGTGGACTCCACGGTGTAGCCCTTGGCAGCCAGAATGTTGTTGACGGCGTTGTGGGCATCGGTGGCGGCGGTGAAGTAGTAGTCACCGGCGTCGAGGATGTAGGTGCCGGCGCCGTAGGTATCGTAGGAAGCAATGTCGCGCTTGTTGACGGTCATGGACAGCGTCTCGGAGCGCCCGGCTCGATCATGCCGGTCTTGCCGAAGCCGACGAGGGAGACAGCGGATTTTTCCACACCGTTCTGCTTGTCGTAGTCGGTGTAGGGGCTCTGGACATAGACCTGCACGGTCTTTTTGCCCGCCATATCACCGGTGTTGGTGACCTTGACGGTGACGGTGTAGGTGCCATCGGCGGCATTGTAGCTGACGTTCATGTCGCTGATGTCGAAGTCGGTGTAGCTCATGCCGTAGCCGAAGGGGTAAGCCACGATGTCGCCGTAGGCGTAGTCGCCTGCGTTGCCGTTGCCGGTGACGAAGTCCTCGTAGCGGGTCTCGTAGTACTTGTAGCCCACATAGATGCCTTCCTGGTAGATCATGTAGGACTTAGCCTTGGCGGACACATCGCCGCCCTCGACATAGCCTTCGTAGGTGGTGGGGGTGAAGTTCCACATGGCGGGGGCGCTGAAGTTGTCGTAGCAGTAGGTATCGACCAGGCTGCCGGAGGGGTTGACCTTGCCGGTCAGGATCTCGGCCACGGCATTGATGCCGGAGATGCCCACGTCACCGATCCACAGTGCGGCGTCGATGTCGTACTCGTTGTTCTTGAGGAAATCGACCTGCAGGGCGTTGGCGGAGTTGATCAGCAAGATGGTCTTTTTGACGGTGCCGTTTTTCTTCATCTCGGCAACGTTCTGCAGCATAGCCTTCTCGTTCTCGTCGAGCGCCAGATAGTTGACCTCGCCGTAGGAAAGGTCAGCACCCTCGCCGCCGACGCGGGACAGGGTCACGATAGCGGCATCGCCGTACTGGGCAACGCTGTCCTTGACCTCGTCGGTGTAGACATCCCAAGGCACCTCGGCGGTGACCTCACTGGATTTGGCGACGGTGCCGCTCTTGGAGCGGGCGTAGTCCTTGCCGGCGCGACGGTGTAGAAGTCCCACAGGTGGGGTTGACGGTGACACCGACCTTTTCGAGGGCGGTGCGCAGGGTGTCGGCGGTGGAGGCATCAATGTTGCCGGAGCCGGTGCCGCCGTACACGAGGTTGACGCTGCTGCTGGAGAAGGTGCTGACCTTAGCGTCGGCAGCCAGAGGCAGCGCATTGTTGTTGTTCATCAGCAGGGCAGCGCCCTCGGCCTCGACCTGCTGGGTCAAAGCCAGACCGTAGTTGACCATCTCCTCGGCGGAGTTGAAGTCACTGGTGTAATACTGGGCGTTGGCGTCCTCGTTCTGCAGCTTCCAGAAGCTGCGCCGAAACGGGCCGCATGGTGTTGTCGAACTTTTGCAGAAGGATGCTAAGCGGGATCGAAACGATCATCACCACGGCGCAGATGATTGCCAGAATCTTCCACGGCGTAATGTGCTTACGCTTGGTCTTTTTGTAGGCCTTTTTCAAGGTCTGCTTTTGCATTTTCAGATCATCCATTACCTTTTTCTCCTTGTTTTATATAAAACAGCCGCACGGTGCGGCGTGTTTCAAAAGAATACGATGCGATTTCCGGGAGGTTTGTAGGGGCCGGGCATGCCCGGCCCGCGGCTTTCCCGCAAATGCTCGTCTGCCATTCGGCTGCGGGCCGCACATGTGCGGCCCCTACAGCTTGGCGAAATTTACACCCAGTTTGCGCTGGTGGAGTTTTTCTTAGTCAGCTTGTAGTCCGGGTTCGGGGCATCGACCTTGCGGAAAACGGCATCGTCGATGCTGTCCCCTGCCACGGCCTGGACTTTCGTCTCGCCGTTCAGCTTGACACGGAACTTGAAGATGTGCTCGCCCTCCTGCTCGGCCAGCTTTTCGCCGTTGACATAAAGGCTTACCTGCTTCTGGTTGGAGTAGACCTTGACCTCGATTTCATTCTCGGTGCGGTCCGCATAGCGCTTCGAGCAGATATGCACGAACGGCTCGTCGCTCCACCACGCTTTATAGATGTAGAAGCTGTCCTTCTTGGTCTTGCGGTCAAACGTGACCAGGCCCTTATGGTTCATACCCGGCTCGCCGCCCTGGTCGCGGGCGTCGGCGGCAAAGTCGTACATGTTCCAGACGTGGGTCGCCCACAGCCATTTGTGGCGGTCAAAGCAGCGGAGCATGTACTCATGGTAGATGGCCTGATATTCCTCGGTGTGGTCACCGCGGCGGGGATGGCTGCTGTGCAGGTTCGGCATACCCTCGGCGCCGTACTCGCTGAAGCCGAGCGCGCGGTTCGGGTAGCAGAGGTGGAAGAAGTCCATCCAGAGGTCGTTTAAAAAGAGGCCCGGCACGTACCAGCCAGATACAGGTTCCAGCTGACGAGATCCGTGATATGCGCTACCGGTTGAAGGGGCCGCACATCGCATAGCAGGCCAGCGTCGTCAGGCGGGTCTTGTCCATCTCATGGCAGAGATCGTTCAGCACATGATGGTTGTCGCGCATGTCGCGGTTGTCCTTCGTCGAGATCGTGATCTCGTTCGAGACGCCCCAGCAGACGATGCAGGCGTGGTTGTAGTTCTGGACGATCAGCTCCTTCATCTGGCTGATCGTGTTTTCACGGCCGTTGGGCATGTGCTCGGAAATGTAGGGGATCTCAGCCCAGACGACCATGCGGCCTCATCGCAGAGGTCGTAGAAGTACTGGTCATGCTGGTAGTGCGCCAGACGGATCGTGTTCGCGCCCAGCTCCTTGATGAGCTGCATATCCTCGTCGTGCATCTCGCGCGTGATGGCATTGCCCAGACCCTTGCGGTCCTGATGGCGGGAGACGCCGTGCAGCGGATACGGGCGGCCATTGAGGAAGAAGCCCTGCTTGGGGTCAACCGAGAAGCTGCGCACGCCGAAGCGCTGGCGTACCTCGTCCTGTACCTCGCCGTTCAGCACCAGACGCACCGCGCAGGTGTAGAGATACGGGTCGCGGACGCCGTCCCACAGGTGCGGGTGCTCCAGTGTGACCGTCGTGTCCCGGCCCTTGCCGGTCAGCACCTCGGCACCGGTGGCGTCGTAAATCGAGAACTCGACCTCTCCGTCGCCCTCCATCCAGGTCTTGACCTCGATGTCAGCGTTTGCGCCGTTGACAGCGGGCGTGATCTGCACGCCCGGGCCGCCGAGGTAACCCAGCGCGATGTGGTTCCGGTTGACGACCAGCAGGCTGACGTCGCGGTAGATGCCGCCGCAGAAGGTGAAGTCCGCCTTCTGGGGGTAGACGCGGTCATTTTTGCTGTTGTCCGCCTCCACGATCAGCTCATTGCTGTCGGCCAGCAGCGCGTGACATCCGCACGGAAGGTGGAGTAGCCGCCGTCGTGGCGGGCGACCTCCACCCCATTCAGCGTGACCTTGGCGCTGGCATTCACGCCCTCAAACTGCAGCCAGACCTGTTGGGTATTCTTGTCAAAAGCGGGCGCCGCAAACCGCGTCTTGTAGATGCAGGTGCCGCGCCAGTAGTCGTTGCCGCCGTCCTGGCCGTCGATGTTGTTCCAGGTGTGCGGCAGGTCCACGGCAGCGGTCTTACCGTCAGGGCCGGTGAACTGCCAGTTCTTCATCAGCTTGGTCGTGCTTCGCATTGCGCCCTCCTGTGTTGTTTTTTACTGTATCTGTATTGTACAGAACTGTTAAATTTCTGGCAATAGGTTTGCGAAAAGTGGTATTTCTGGCGGGATATTCGGTTTTTGGGGTACAAAAAAGGCCGCCCGTTCTTTGTACATCTTGCACAAAAAACAGGCGGTATTTTTTCTTTCATCCCCTGGTGAGCGGCATCACGATCTTGACGGCGAACAGCTCTCCGCGGGCTCTGTCGCATGGTGCCGCTGTATTTCTGCACGACACGGCGGGCAACCTTCAGCTCATAGCTGTGGCGGCGTCCGTGGTCGGACTGGCTGCCGGACAGCGCCGGGCCGATGACGTTGATGACCGCGAAGCCCTGCCGCTGCATACAAGCAGGTCGATCATGCGGCGGTCATTCTGCTGCTGGGCTGCAGCGTCGATGGCCTGGTCGAGCAGGTTCGAGAACAGCGCGTACAGGTCACCCGGCTCGATGGCCGCAAGGCAGGTGCCATCGGCCACGCAGTTCAGGCGGATGCGCTGGGCCTCACTCAGCAGGCTCTTTTCGGTCAGGACGACGTCCAGCACCTCATTGCCGGTGGCAGCGTTGGCGTCGTACATCCGGGCCGCCTGCTCGGCCTCGTCAAGGCTCCGCGTTGTGGCCTCGTCGGGCTGCAGGCGGCGCAGGTCGGCGATTTGAACCTTGAGCTCATGGCACTTGCGGTTGATGATCTGCACGTTCTGCCGTGCGATCTGGTACTGCTTGCGCTGGCGGTCATACAGAAGGTTCAGTGCGTCCATCTCCTTCTGCATGGCCGCTTTTTTGAAAAGCTCGGTCTGTAAATAGAGCAGTGTCACGCAGTAAAACTGGGTCAGCATCGACGGTGCGACTACCGCCGATGGCTGCAGCCCGACGCGCAGACTGGTTTGCAGTGCAAAAAACTGAAAGACGAATATCGCGCCCAGAAGTCCGGCACTGCCCAACTGGCGAGGGCCGATGTGGTAGATGCCGTCCTCCGGCATCGTGCGCGCCATGGTATACCGGACCGTCACACAGCAGGCAATGGTAAAGCCCAGCTGCCCCAGCAGCATCGGCGTGCTGTGCAGCGGCAGACGGCGCATTCCAAGCGCCTGCGCCGTCCAGATCAGAACGCGCCACAGCTCATAGGCCGACTCCGTCGTCAGGACGATCCAAATGCTGCAATATGCGCTGGCCGACCAATCCAGCAGCGTGCAGAGATGGGTTGACACCGCAGCCCAGATAAAATAACCGCCGTAAATCACCAGCAGCATCGTCGGATTGGCGTGGCCGCTGTTGGCCCAGATGATGACCTGCGCAAGCGGCACTGCCGCGATAAAATTCAGGGCGGTGCGCATGGTAAAATTCCTGCGTTTTTTCAGCGGCAGCCAGTAGGCCAGCTCCGCACCGCACAGGCCGACAGCACAAACCACCCATGTCAGAAGTGTATCCACCTACAGCGCACCCCCGACATAGGCCGCCAGCGCGGCCAGAAAGGCCGTGCGCTGGCGGCGGCTGATCTCCAGCCGTTCCTCCCCCACCTGCACCAGATCATCCTGCACGCCCCTGACGTGGCGCAGGTTGACCAGATAGCACTGGTTGCAGCGCGCAAAGTGGTAGGCAGCCAGATCCTTTTCGGCCTTCAGCAGACTGCCGCGCACCGACCAGGTATCCGTGGCCGTGTGATAGTGCAAAAGGCGGTCCCGCGTTTCCAGATAAAGGATGTCGTCGGTATCCAGCAGCTGCACCCCGCCGCTGACCTGTAAGGCCACCTGCCCGCCGCGGCGGCGCCGGATGCGCTGCAAGGCGCGCTCCAGCTTGGTGCTGAACTGGTAGTAGCTGACGGGCTTGAGCACAAAGTCGAGCGCGTCGACCTCATACCCGCGGATGGCATACTGTGCCATGTTGGTGACGAACACGAGCACCACATCAGGGTCCTGCCTGCGGATGCGCTCCGCCGTCGGCATACCGCCGAGCGTTGGCATCTCAATATCCAGAAAGATGATGTCAAACCCGGGGCGGTACGGCTCCACAAGCTGTGCCCCGTCCGAGAAGGCGGTCACGTCCAGCTGGTGTCCGCTCTCCTGCGCATACTGCGCGATGAACCCGCAGAGCTGCGCCCGCATGGCGTCGTTGTCCTCGACCACGGCGATTTTCGCCATCTGCTGTGCCTCCTTTCCTGCATAAGCCTGCCTATTGCATATATATTTATTATGGCAAAAGACAGCAAAAAAAGCAACACCTTTGCAGGAAAGGTGCTGCCGTTATGATAAATTTTATACCAGCATGACGAGCGTGCCCGCGACAAGCACGGCCAGACCTGTGAGAGCCTTTCTGCTCAGGCGCTCATGGAACACGATGTAGGAGAACAGCACCGTGACCAGAATGCTCAGCTTATCGATGGGCGCGACGAGGCTGGCCGGGCCGAGCTGCAGCGCTTTGTAATAGCACAGCCAGCTGGCACCCGTCGCCAGGCCCGACAGGCAGATGAAGCCAAGCTCATTTTTGGGCACCGCCTTCACCTGGCCCTGCTTGCCCTGCACAAACACCATGACCCACGCCATGATGAGCACCACGCCGGTGCGCAGCGCCGTACCGAGATTGGACTCGACCCCGGTGATGCCGACCTTGCCCAGGATCGAGGTCAGCGCCGCAAAAATGGCCGAACCGAACGCCGCCAACATCCAGCCGCTTTCCTCTTTCTGGACGCCGCCCTTTTTCTCGATCATCAGAAACGTGCCGGCGGCGATCAGCACAACGCCGATGCCCCTGGTCAAGGTCACACTCTCGCCCAGCAGCAGTGCAGCCAGCAAGATCGTCATGACCGTGCTGCTCTTGTCGATGGGCACGACCTTATCGATCGGCCCGCGCTGCAAGGCATAAAAATAGCACAGCCAGCTGGCACCCGTAGCCAGACCCGACAGCCCCAGGAATACCAGACTTCTGGCCGGGATGCTGGCAATCGTCCCCTGCGAGCCGACCACAAACACCATGATCCACGCAAAAATCAGCACAATGATCGTGCGGATGGCCGTGGCCACGGTGGAATCCGTTTTGCGAATGCCGCATTTTGCCAGAATGGATGTCAGGCCCGCGAACAGCGCAGAGCCGACTGCGTACAATAACCACATACAAATCGCCTCATTCAGCACTATTGTACGCGCTTTGCCAGTCTTGTGCAACCTGCTTTTGTACAAATCGCGTTTTTACGCAAAAGCCGCACCCCGGTCTCTGCGCGGGGTGCGGCTTCGTACTTATTCGCTCAATTCATGTGCCAGCACCGGCAGAAAAATCGTGGTGACCAGCACAGCCAGTGCGGCCACGACCAGCAGCGCGTAGATGGTGCTGCGCAGCGTGCGGTTGTATTTCTTTTTGTATTGCAGACGCTCACGCTCCTTGGCGACAGCTCGGCGGAAGGGATCTCCACCGTGCGCGGCGTCGGGACCTGTCTGGGCACATAGGCTCCTTATTCCTGATCTTCGCGGGGACGGCGCTTTTGCAGCAGGGCTGCCAGCTCGGGGCTGACCTGCACGGCCCTGCGCACCTGCCGACGGAAAAGCTCCCACTGTCTGTCGGCCTCCCTGTTGGCCCGGCTCACAATGTCGTCGGCCTCGCGCCGGGCATCCGCCAGCAGCTTATCAGCGGCAGGTGTTCATCAGTCGTCAGCGGTCCGGCTCACAGTCGAGGATCGACGGGATGTCCGCCCAGCGGTCTGCCTCGGCGGTGTAACGCTCATGCAGCCAGGCGACAGCCTTATCCAAGCCCGCCTGGTCGCCGTCAAACAGCTGCGTCTCGATCTTTTCCTCGGCGGTATGCTCGATGCTCCACGGGCCGGGCCAGACCTCGGCACAGAGGGCCTCGCGCTTTTTCTTGCCGCTCTCGTCGCTCGGGTCGGGCACCTTGATGGGGTGATGACATAGCGCATACCGCCCTCTGCCCCGGAATACGGGTTGCCGTTGTGGAACCAGTGATAGATCGGGAATGCGTCAAGCATGGTCGGCACCTCTTTTTGCACAAATAAAAATACCCCGAAGCGAAACGCCTCGGGGTATCTTGGAGCGGGATACGAGTCTCGAACTCGCCACCTACTGCTTGGGAAGCAGTCACTCTACCGGATGAGCTAATCCCGCATCAGTGACTGCTATTATAGCGCAAATCAGGTAGGTTGTCAAGGGGGCAAGTTGGCAGCAACGGCAAAGCGGCAGAGCCCCTCACCTTTATATCATACTGAACAAATCCACCTGGCTCGTTTCGGGCAGATTACCCAAAGCGCCGACGGCGCGGAGCTTGTCAAAAACAGACTGCGCCACACCGCTGGCCTGCTGCAATTCCTCCACCGAGATATACTCCTGCCCGTGCATCGTAGCCTGTTCCAGCGCAGCGGCGGCGGCATCACCCAGACCGCGGATGGCCGTGAACGGCAGACGCACCTTGCCGTCCTCAACCACGTACTTGCTGGCGTAGCTTCTGCCCAGCTCGATGGGCAAAAACTCGCAGCCGCGCTGCAGCATTTCGTTTTCCAGCTGCAGGCTGACCAGCGCGTCATCGTCCTTGGCGGTGCGCTCGTCCTTGGGGATCTTTTCGTTGTCGCGCAGGTGCTGCTTCGCCACACGGACGCCGCCCACGGCGGCCTCATAGTCAATATCCGCGCCGCGCACCGTGAAGTACACCGCGTAGAAGATGGCCGGATGGTAGACCTTGAACCACATCAGGCGGATGGCCGCCATCAGGTAGGCCACGGCATGGGCTTTGGGGAACATATACTTGATCTTGCGGCAGGATTCAATATACCAGTCGGGCACATCGTGCTCGCGCATGGCTTCCTCCCACCCGGGCTTGAAGCCGCCCTTGGCGACCTTGCCCTTACGCACGGCCTCCATGATGTCGAACGACATCTTCGGCTCCAGTCCCTTGCGCAGCAGGTACAGCATGATGCTGTCACGGCAGCCGATGACCTCCGCAATCGTGCAGGTGCCCGAGCGGATCAGCTCGTCGGCGTTGCCGGTCCAGACGTCGGTGCCGTGGGACAGGCCGGAAATTTGGATCAGCTCGGAGAAATTCTTCGGCTGGGCGTCCAGAAGCATCTGGCGCACGAAGTTCGTGCCCATCTCTGGGATGCCGAACGTGCCGGTCTTGGAGCCGATCTGCTCCTCCGTCACGCCGAGGGCCTCGGGGCTGGTCAACAGACTGTAGACCTTCTCGTCGTTCATCGGAACGGAATCAATCGGAATGCCGGAGTATTCCTCAAAGAACTTGTAGAAGGTCGGCACATCATGGCCCAGCTCATCCAGCTTGAGCAGCGTATCGTGCAGGTATTTAAATTCAAAGTGGGTCGTCAGCAGACCGCCCTTGACGTCGTCCGCCGGGTGCTGGATGGCGCAGAAGTCGTAAATGTCGAAGGTATCCGGCACAACGACCATGCCGCCGGGGTGCTGACCCGTCGTGCGCTTGACGCCGGTGCAGCCCATAACAAGGCGGTTTTCCTCGGCGCGGTTGACGGTCTTGCTGCGCTCCTCGAGGTATTTTTTGACGTAGCCGTAGGCGGTCTTATCCTGCAGACCGGAGACCGTGCCCGCCTTGAACACGTTTTCCTTGCCGAACAGCTCCTCGGTGTAGCGGTGGACGTGGGACTGATACATGCCCGAGAAGTTCAGGTCAATATCAGGCTCCTTGTCGCCGTAGAAGCCGAGGAAGGTCTCAAACGGGATGTCGTGGCCCTCGACGATCATCGGCTTGCCGCAGACCGGGCAGGTCTTGTCGGGCAGGTCGAAGCCGTCAAAGTGTACGCCGTCGTTGATCCACTCGCTGTGCTTGCAGTTGGGGCACAGATAGTGCGGCGGCATCGAGTTGACCTCGGAAATGCCGGAAAAGTGCGCGACGGCGGATGAGCCGACGGAGCCGCGGCTGCCGACCTGATAGCCGCCCGCATTGGAGTAGGCCACCAGACGCACGGCAATGACGTACAAAACGGCGTAACCGTGGCCGCAGATGGAGTCCAGTTCCTTTTTCAGCCGCTTTTGCAGCACGTCGGGCAGCGGGCTGCCGTAGTCGCGCGCCGCGTGCTTCCAGGTGTCGTCGCGCAGCTCCTGTTCCGCGCCCGGGATGCTGGGCGGGTAGGTGCCCTTGGGGATGGCGCGCAGGTTGTTGTCGATGGTCGCGGCGATCTTGTTGGGGTTCGTCACCACAATTTCATACGCCTTTTCCTGCGGCAGATAGCTGAAATCCTCCAGCATATCGGGCGTGGTGCGGAAGTAGAGCGGGGCCTGGTTGTCCGCGTCCTTGAAGCCGTTGCCGGCCTGCAGAACAGCGCGGTAGATCCAGTCCTCCGGCTCCTGAAAGTGGGAGTCGCCCGTGGCGACAACCGGCTTATGCAGGTCCTCGCCCAGCTTTATGACGGTGCGGTTGAAGTTTTTGATGGCCTCGATCGAGTCCACCTGCCCGTTGCGCACCATGAATTCATTGTTGCCGAGCGGCTGCACCTCGAGATAATCGTAATAATCGGCAATGCGGAGCAGCTGTTCGTAGGGCTGACCGGCCACGATTGCCCTGTAAAGCTCACCTGCTTCACAGGCCGGGGAGAGCAGCAGGCCCTCGCGGTACTGGTTCAGCAGGCTGCGCGGCACGCGCGGTTTCTTAAAGAAATACTGCGTGTGGGCGGCGCTGACAATACGGTAGAGGTTCTTTAAGCCCACCTGATTCTGCACCAATATAATAAGGTGGTAGTATTTCTTTTTCAGCACCTCTTTGTTGCCGCCGAGGCCGGTGTTGATAGACTCCACCGTATGGATGTCCTTTTCCTCGAGGTCGGTCAGCATGACCTCATAGATGCGGGCCAGCGCCATGGCGTCATCGACGGCGCGGTGATGGTTGAAGGGTGGGATCTCGAGGTGCTTGTTGATGGTGTCCAGCTTGTAGTTGCGCAGACCCGGAAAGAGCGCCTGCCCCATCGGCAGTGTATCGATATAGGTGTTCTCGTCCCAGCTGACGCCCGCCTTCTCCCCTGCCTTGCGGATGAACAGCATATCAAAGCTGTGGGCGTTGTGGGCCACAAGGATGTTGTCCCCGCAAAATTCTTTAAAAGCGCGGATGGCTTCCTCGGGCGTCGGGGCGTCGGCGACCATGGCATCGTTGATGCCGGTCAGGTCAACGACCTTCTGCGGGATCGGCTTGCCGGGGTTGACGAAGGTGCAGAACTTCTTTTCCTCGTTGATCTTGCCGTTTTCAACATAGACTGCGCCGATCTCGGTCAGGCGCTCGGTGTTGGAGTCGAGACCCGTCGTCTCGGTGTCAAAGACGACGAACGAGCCGGAGAGCGGCATCTCGGCGCTGCCGTAGACTGCGGGGATCATGTCATCGACGAAGTAGGCCTCACAGCCGTAAATCAGTTTGAAGTTCGGGTCTGTTTCGTGGATGGCATCGGTGGCCAGCATCGCTTCGGGGTAGCCCTGGCAGACGCCGTGGTCGGTGATGGCAATGGCGCGGTGGCCCATGCGGTGAGCCAGACGCACAATCTTGCCGGGGTCGTTGAAGCCGTCCATCGAGCTGGACTTGGTGTGCAGGTGCAGCTCGACGCGCTTTTCGCCGTCGGGCGCGGTATCCTGGCGCTGCTCACGCTCGACCTGCAAAACGTCGTAGGGCATGATGACAAAGTCATGCTCGTACTTGTCGTACATATAGTTGCCGCGGACGATGAGGGTCGTTCCGGCTTGAGGCCCTCCCACTTGGACATATCCGCGCCTTCTTCCCCCATGACCTTGAGGTTGACGGAGCCGGAGTAGTCGGTGATGGAGGTAAAATAAATCTTGCGGCGGCTGCCCTTGACCTCGGTAGCAAAGACGTCGCCCCAGACCGTGACCTTGCCGCCGTCGCCCAGATCGTTGAGGCGGCGGGTGTCGGTGGGCTTGAACTGCTTGCCGTAGAACAGCTTGACCGGCTTGTTCGTGAGGGCGAGACCTTCAATCGTAAAGTCGGGCGGTGTCTCCTTGGCCTCGAACTTGACAACGGGGGCCTTCTCCTGCAGGTACTGCTCAAACTCCTCCTCGGTGCGCGCCTTACCGGAATCGGCCAGGCGGACGACAGGCAGACTTCCTGTGCGCTCCTGGATCATCTCGGCCAGCACGCGGGGCAGCTCGACGCTCTCAAGGATCTGGCGGCCTGCGCTGACGTGGACCGTGATGCCGTCCTCGCCAAAGGTGACGGGCTCGGACTTATCGAGGAAGCCGTTGACCGGCATTCCCTTTTCTTTCAATTCCTCGATCATCAGGCGCACGGCCTCGGGGGTGATGTTCGGGTAGGCAAAGTAGCTGCGGACTTGCAGCTCATACCCGGCGAACACCTCGGCAAGGGACGCACAAAGGCGCCCGCACAGCGCCTGATCCAGAGGTTCAGCACTGCGCAGGCAGATGACGACCTGTCTTTGTGTGCGGTAAAGCTCCACGCGGTCCACAAGCACACTGCCGAACGCCGCGCAGAACTGCTGGTCCGCCGTAAACTGCGGCCAGACCTGGGTGACAAATGGTTTCAAAGGATTCGTACCTCAATAAATGGGTGGCAATTCTTGTAGAGGGCGGCGTCCTCGACGCCCCGCGGGCGGATGCAAGCATCCGCCCCTACGAGGGTTGGCTTCCCCTCGGGGAAGCTGTCCGCGAAGCGACTGATGAGGCGAAGTTTCCGGGTATTACCCGCAAACGAATTGCCGAGGACAGCTTGCCCCTCATCCGGCCCTGCGGGGCCACCTTCCCCCGCGGGGGAAGGCTTTATTGGTTACATTTTATGAATTTCTTCCAACAACTGGCCGACAATATCGCCCTTGAGCATACGGATCTTCTCGCCGCGGATGAAAAGCAGGGCCTCGTCCTTACCGCCGGCAATGCCGATGTCGGCGTCGGATGCCTCGCCGGGGCCGTTGACAACACAGCCCATAATAGCGATCTTGAGCGGCTTCTTAAAGCCCTCGTCCCGCAGACGCGCCTCGACCTCGTTGGCGATCTCGATCATCGGGTACTGGGTGCGGCCACAGGTCGGGCAGCTGATGATCTCGGGACCGGCGACGGCGTAGCCAGCCGCGCGCAGGATGTCATACCCGGCGTAGACTCGTTCTCGGTTCATCGGTCAGACTGACGCGCAGCGTGTCACCGATGCCTCCATCAGCAGACCGCCGATGCCCATACCGGACTTGATGAGGCCCATGCGGTTGCCGCCGGCCTCGGTCACGCCGACGTGCAGGGGGTAGTCCGTCTGGCTGGCCAGCAGACGGTACGCCGCCATCATGCGGGGCACGTTGCTGGATTTGATTGAAATAACGATATTATCAAAGTCGTATTTTTGCAGCAGCCGCACATGGTACATGGCGCTCTCCACCATGGCCTCGGCACGGGAGCGCCGTACTTGGCCAGGATGTGCTTTTCGAGACTGCGCCGTTGACGCCGATGCGGATGGGCACATTTCTGGCGTTGCAGGCGTCGGCCACGGCCTTGACGCGGTCATCATCCCCGATGTTGCCGGGTTGATGCGAATTTTATCCGCACCGGCATCCAGCGCTGCAAGCGCGGCGCGGTAGTCAAAGTGGATGTCCGCCACAACGGGGATGTCCACCTTCTCTTTAATGGCAGCCACGACGGCGGCGTCCGCCGGGGTGGGCACGGTCACGCGGACGATCTGGCAGCCCGCCTTGGCGACGCGCTCTGCCTGGGCCACGTTGCCCGCAATATCCTTGACGGGCACATTCAGCATCGTCTGGACGGCAATGGGGTTCGTGCCGCCGATTTTAATGCTGCCGATTTTGACTTCTTTTTTTAATTGACGCTGCATCGTAGTTCTCCTTATAAGAATCGTGAAATATCGTGCATCGTGACCAGAATCATCAGCCACACCAGCGCCACCGTACCCGCCGTGTTGATCACGCCCTGCACGCGGGGCGGCACAGGATGGCCGGTCAGACCCTCCCACGCAAGGAACAGCAGCTTGCAGCCGTCCAGCGCCGGATGGGCAGCAGGTTAAAGATGCCGACGTTGATGGTCAGCAGAGCCAGCAGGGACAGTACCTCCCGCCAGCCGTAGTGCACGGCCTGGTTGACCGCCGACACCGTGCCGAGGGGGCCGGACAGTTCCTCCACGCCCACCTTGCCGGCGAGCAGGTCAAAAAAGCTGCCCAGAATCGCCCTGCTGTAGTAAATATACATATCGCAGGTCATGACAATGACGTGCCGCAGGTCCTTTTTCATCGGCTCAACGCGGAAATCCATGCCGTACAGCACATTGCCGTCCGCGTCGCGCGTCGGGGTGAAGGTCACATCCTGCAGCTCCAGGACCTCGCTGCCGCGCAGGACCACCACGTTGTAGGTTTCCTCCTCCGCGGTGTAAAACCAATCGGTTATGTCGTAGAGCGTCCAGCAGGGGTTGCTGCAAATCTGCAAAATCGTGTCGCCCTCCTGCAGGGCTGCGGAGCTTGTGGCGTTCTCGCTGAAATCCGCAATCGTCGTGCTGCGACCTTGCCCATGGTAAGGACGAGCACCAACAGCACCGCGACGCCGAGGATAAAGTTCATCAGCGCGCCGCAGAGCGTGACAAAAAAGCGCTGCCAGGCGGTGGCATCTTCAAATTTCTGGCCGCTGACGACCAGCGGGAAAAGCGTGGTTTTACGGGGCTTCGGGGCGGGCGGCGGTGCGCTCTCCCCGCTCTCGTCCTCCTCGTCGTCCTCCTCGTCAGGCAGGGAGCTGAACAGATTATAGCCGCCCAGCGGCAGCAGGCGGACAGAATAGGTCGTTCCGTCACGGGTCGTGGACCACAGGCACGGGCCAAAGCCGATGGAAAATTCCTCGACATGGATACCGCAATGGCGCGCCGCCATAAAGTGGCCCAGCTCATGCACCAGAATGACGCTGCTAAACACGAGCAACGATGCCAGCCGGTCAGCAATGCAGTCATAGGCACCTCACAAGTAAAGTATTGGACGTAGAGCTGTAGGGGCCGGGCATGCCCGGCCCGCGCGTGTATGGCAGGCAGGAGTCTGCCGGAAAGCTGAGGGCCGCACATGTGCGGCCCCTACCGGGCAGTTCCAATCAGATATGTGCCTCCACATAGCTCGCGCCATGCGGTCACACTCGTGGACGTCGGCAAGCGTGTAGTCGCCGCCGAAGGAATCACTGTCGACGATGCCCTCGACCAGGCGGCCAATGTCCAGGAAGCCGATCTCGTCGCGCAGGAAGTGCGCAACGGCGGCCTCGTTCGCACCGTTGGCGGCGCAGGGAGCCAGACCGCCCTTGCGGATAGCCTTTTTGCAGGCTTTGAGGCAGCGGAAGGTCTCGTCGTCCGCCGTTGCAATGCTCAGCTTGGTCAGCGCGGTGAAGTCCAGCTCGGGCACGGGGCTGGGCAGACGCTCGGGCCAGGTCAGCGCATACTGGATGGGAATGCGCATGTCGGGCACACCGAGCTGCGCAATGATCGAATGATCCGCAAACTGCACGGCGGAGTGGATGATGCTCTCACGCTGGACGACGATCTGAATCTTATCCTCGGGCAGACCGAACAGCCACGCGCCTCGATCAGCTCCAGCCCCTTGTTCATCAGGGTCGCAGAATCAATCGTGATTTTGGCGCCCATATTCCAGTTCGGGTGCTTGAGCGCGTCGGCCTTCGTCTTGGTGCGCAGCTGCTCGGTGGTCATGCCGAAAAACGGGCCGCCGGAGGCGTCAGCAGGATCTTCTCCAGCGTTTTGGCGCTGTGCTGATCCTGCAAGCACTGGAAAATAGCGCTGTGCTCGCTGTCCACGGGCAGCAGGTGGACGCCGTGCTTTTTGACAGCATCGGTCACAAGATGGCCGCCCGTGACAAGGCTTTCTTTGTTGGCCAGCGCCAGATCGTGGCCGCTCTCAATGGCGGTCAGGCTGGCACCCAGACCCGCGATCCCCACACACTGTTCAGCACCACATCGGGGCCGTCCATGGCGGCCAGCTCCTTCAGGCCCTCGGGGCCGGTCAGCAGCCGGGGGGCGTTGGCACGGCCCGCCAGAGCCGCGTCCAGCCGGGCGGCGGCATCGGGGTCGGTCATGCAGACATACCGGGGGTGGAACTCCTCGATCTGCTCCAGGATCTTCTCCACATGGCTGTGGCGGAAAGGCCGAACACCTCATACCCCTGGGCACGGATGACATCCAGGCTCTGGGTGCCGATGGAACCGGTAGAACCCAGCAGCGTGATTTTTTTAGACATAAGCTACCTCCTGCATTCAGTGATAGAAAACAGCGATGACCACCATGGTGACGAACGGCGCAATGAACATGACGCTGTCGAAGCGGTCCAGAATGCCGCCGTGGCCCGGGAAGATGGTGCCATAATCCTTGATGCCGCACTGGCGCTTGACCACGCTGCGAACAGGTCGCCGTAGATGCCCAGCACAGCGGCCACGCAGGCCAGCAGGGCAATGATCAGGTACATGGAAACGCCGATGTTGGTGCGGGTGAACGCCTCCATCCGGTTGGCCGCAATGGAGTAGATGACGGTGGCGACCACGCCGAACACCATGGTGCCCAGCACGCCGCCAATGGCTCCCTCCACGGTCTTTTTGGGGCTGACCACGGGGCAGAGTTTGTGCTTGCCAAAGGCTCTGCCTGCAAAGTAGGCGCAGGTATCGCCGCCCCAGGCAAAGCAGAGGATGAGCAGAATAAAGAACATCGCGTCATAGCCGTAGGTCTCCACCGGCAGCAGCTCCTTCAAACGGATAAAGGAGTAGAAGCAGAGGATCACGATGCCGGAAAACATCACCAGACCGCTGGCTTTTGCAAAATCCACCTGTGCGTTGCGCACCACCAGATAGATGCCGAAGAACAGCACCATCAAAAAGGAGGCCGGCATGACCAGCCGCCGCCACACCTGATAGCTGGACAGCATGATCAGCAGGGTGTAGGGCACAAACACGGCGTACATGGGCCATTCCTTTCTGCCAAAGCCCAGGGCCTTGAAGACCTCGTGGATGGCGATCAGGTAATGGCGGCAATGACAAAATTGAACACCAGCGTGTCGAAGGTGAACAGCACCCCGATCAGGACGAGGATGCCCACAATTGCGGTTATGATACGAGTTTTCATTCAAATTTCTCCTTTTGGGAATTGCAAGGGTCAGATGCCGCCAAACCGGCGGGAGCGCTTGTTGAACTCCGTGATGGCGGCATCCAGGTCATCCCGGGTGAAATCAGGCCAGAGCACATCCATCTCCACCAGTTCGGCGTAAGCGGCCTGCCAGAGCATGAAGTTGGAAAGGCGCTTCTCGCCCGAGGGACGCAGGATGAAATCCGGGTCCTTCTGGCCGGCGGTATACATGTGGTCGCTCATCATCTCTTCGGTGATGTCCTCGGGCTTGAGGGTGCCCTCTGCCACCTGCTGGGCCAGCTGCCGGGCGGCCCGCACGATCTCGGGGCGGCCGCCGTAGTTCACGGCAATGTTCAGGGTCATGCCGGTCTTGGCGGCAGAGTCCTCCTCCAGCTCGTTCATCAGCTTCTGGAGCTTTGCATCCAGCGCGGCCCGGTCGCCCAGGAACTTGATGCGGATGTTGCGGTCCTTATAGTTGAAGCCCTTGAGCAGATACTCGCCGAACAGCTTCATAATGGCAGAGACCTCTTCCAGCGGGCGCTTCCAGTTCTCGGTGGAGAAGGCGTAGAAGGTCACGGACGAAACGCCCAGCTCCTCGCAGTAGTTGGCGATATCCTGAAACACGGCGGCACCCTTTTTGTGGCCCGCGGTGCGGGGCAGGCCCCGCTGCTTGGCCCAGCGGCCGTTGCCGTCCATGATGATGCCGATGGAAAGGCCCTCGGCAAATTCTTTGGGATGGTTCATAATCATTCTCCTGCGTTTGCGGGGTGGGGTGTTCCCTGCCCCGGTTCCGGCAAAAAGTGCCGCGCACTCGTTCCAGCGCACGGCACCTCACACGTTTCGTTTCGCCGCGGCGATCAGACGGACATGATCTCCTTCTGCTTTTCCTCAACGGCTGCGTCGATGTTCTTGATATACTTGTCGGTCAGCTTCTGGACCTCTTCTTCCATGGTCTTCTGGGTGTCCTCGGTCAGCTCACCGGCCTTCTTCATGGCCTTGGCCTTGTCCATAGCGTCACGGCGGACATTGCGCACGGCCACCTTGGCCTCCTCGCCCAGCTTGGCAACTTCCTTTGCCAGCTGCTTGCGGCGCTCCTCGGTGGGGGCCGGGAAGTTCAGGCGGATGGTGGAGCCGTCATCAATGGGAGTGATGCCCACATCGCTGGCCATGATGGCCTTGCTGATGGCGCGCAGCAGGGTGCGGTCCCAGGGGGTGATGGTCAGGGTGCGGGCCTCGCTCACGGCCACAGAGGCCACCTGCTGGATGGGAGTGGGGGCACCGTAGTAGTCCACGCTCACCTTGTCCAGAACGGCGGGGTTGGCGCGGCCTGCACGCACAGCGGCCAGCTCGCGGTCCAGATGCTCCACGGAGCTCTTCATCTTTTCTTCAAATGCCTTGGTGTTGCTGCTCATTGTCCTTTTCTCCTGTTATATATTGTTCTGCACAGGCGCTGTGATTGCTGCCTGTTCCATTCTATGGTACGGGGATGCGGGCTATGCTCAGCCCTCGTAGACCAGGGTGCCCACGTTCTCGCCCTGCACGGCCTTTGCAATGTTGTCCGGGTCGGCCAGGTCAAAGACCAGGATGGGGAGCTTGTTGTCGCGGCAGAGGGTGGCGGCAGTGCCGTCCATCACAGCCAGGCGATCCTCCAGCACCTTGGTAAAGGTCAGGGTGTCGTACTTTTTGGCATCGGGGTACTTGTGGGGGTCCTTGTCGTACACGCCGTCCACCATGGTGGCCTTGAACATGATGTCCGCGCTCACCTCAACAGCACGCAGGGCCGTGGTGGTGTCGGTAGAGAAGAAGGGGTTGCCGGTGCCGCCGCCGAAGATGGCGATCTTGCCGTCTGCCATGGCCTTCAGGGCATCCTTGCGGGTAAAGGCGGGGGCCACCTGCGGCATGGTGATGGAGGTGAACACCTCGGTCTCCACGCCCAGCTGCTCCAGCTTGTCGGAGACAGCCAGCGCGTTCATCACGGTCGCCAGCATTCCGATCTTGTCGGCCAGGGTGCGCTCCATCTTGCCGCTGGAACGGCCGCGCCAGAAGTTGCCGCCGCCCACCACGATGCCGATCTGCACGCCCAGGTCGTGGGCCTTTTTCACGCCGCCGCAGATCGCGTCCATGGTCGGCTCGTCAAAGCCGGTGCCCTTTTCGCCGCCCAGGGCCTCGCCGCTGATCTTCAGAAGGATACGCTGATATTTCAATGCCATATCAATACACCACCTAAATCATTTCTCTCATCAGGCCGGAGTTTCCCCTGCCCCTGATTTATTCACCTTATTTTACTATAAAATCGCTTCAAAGTAAACAGGTAAAGTGAACAAGCTCTCCCCATCAAAAAAGCAGACAGCCCGCAGGCCATCTGCTTGGAGGTTCACTTTGCCGGAACAAATTCGATCTTGACCCGCATCCCCATACCGGCAGCCAGCCGCTGCAGGGTGCGAAGCGAAGGATTTCCGTTGCCGCGCTCCAGCTTGCTGATGTCTGTCTGGGCAATGCCGGTGCGCTCGGAAAGCTGTTGCTGGGTCAGTCCGCTTTCCTTCCGGGCGGCAAGGATCGCCTCGATCACAGCAAATTCGGGGTCAAGGGCATCCCACTCTGCCTTAAACTCAGGGTCTTTCATCTGTTCGTTGAGAAAATCATTGAAATTGGTCATTTGGAGCACTCCTTTCGGCTGAGATAATCGGCACGGTACTGCTTTGCAAGTGCGATCTCGGAAGCAGGTGTCTTCTGCGTCTTTTTGACAAAGCCGTTCGTAAGGATGATCCTTCTGCCGATCACAAAAAAGTACAGCACACGGGTAATGTCGGAGCCGAACTTGGTGCGGATCTCAAAAATGCCATCCTCCAGATGCTTGGAGTACGGCTCCCGCAATGAAGCCCTTCCTCCCGGAGAAGCCCGACCGTGCGCACGACCTTGGCCCGCATTTTCGCATCCAGAGCCAGAATAAACTCTTTCGCCGGTTCGGAGCCATCGGCTTTGTCATAAAATTCGATCTCGTATTCCTGCACGCCGCCGCCTCCATGAAATAGTGGTTTTATCCTATATTCAGTATAGCGGATCAGGCTGCCATTGTCAAGTGGGTTACAGGCAAAATAAAAAAGCGCCGATTCTGAACGAATCAGCGCCTTTTCTGCATGGAGCGGGCAATGGGAATCGAACCCACCTCCTCAGCTTGGAAGCTGATATACTAGCCGATGTACGATGCCCGCGAATGCAGGATAAATTATACCACGTTTTGGCTCAAATGTCCAGTGCTAATTTTTAAGAACCGGACTTCATGCCCAGATAGACGGTGCCCACGCCCGCAGCGATGTTCAGCAGGCCCATGCCGATGCCTGCCACGCTGGAGAAGTAGGTCAGGGTGGAATCAATGATGAGGTTGCCGTTGATGGTGCCTTCCGGCTCAGGGTACTTCTCGGGGTCCTTCTTCTGCAGCTGGACCGCCACACCGGCAATGTTGGAGACATTCAGGTAGGCCAGCATGCTGGTGGCCAGGCCCATAACGGTGGAGCCAGTGCCATCCAGTTGATGGACAGGCCGCCGCTGGTGTACTCCATTTCCTCTTCCGCCAGAGGAGCATAATTCTTGGGATAGTTGATCATGGTTCTGTACCTCCAAATGTGTTTCAAGAGGGTCATCGTGGTTTCATTATAGGTTCTGCGGCTCCGGCTGTCAAGGGTCGAAACTTCAGCAGACAAAAGCAGCGCCCTCCCTTCTTCAGGGAGAGCGCCGCGTTCCGGTTTCTCTTATTTTTTCTCAGAGCCGCCCTGCCGCTCCTGTTCCTGCTCCCTGCGCAGCTTTTTGATCCGCTTCTTCTCACTTTCCACATGGGGCCAGGGCCAGGAGAAGCCCTCGTTCTCGCGGCACCATTTGACCAGCGGATAGAACGAGAACGCCAGCCCGAACAGATACAGCAGGACGTAGAGCGCGCCGGAAAGGCTCACCAGTGCGTCCAGCGCGCCGATGAGCGCCATGATCAGGCCCGCCTTCAGGAAGAACAGGCCGTTCTGGCGGCAGTATTCCGGGAAATTCTCCGCCTTGACCGCCTGACGGCCCTGATCTCCCCACACGCGGGGATTCTTCATCACCGAGTAGCCGTAAAAGACCATCATCAGGCCGCAGGTAAGCTGGAATCCAAAAAACATATCACACCTCGCAGGTTTTCAGGGGAGCTCAGTCGTCGTAGCCCTCGAACAGGGGCTTCATGGCGGGCAGGAAGTCCAGCGTTGCAAAGTAGTCGCGGGGGGTCTCGGGCGCGGCGGATGAGGCGGTGAGAGCCGTCCTCGCAGAGCAGGACCTCGGCGCTGCGGAGCTTGCCGTTGTAGTTGTAGCCCATGGCGGAGCGTGGCACCGGTGTCGTGGATGTAGATCAG
>ENA-OQCN01000328-OQCN01000328.1-human-gut-metagenome-genome-assembly--contig:-NODE-328-length-25301-cov-6.615238_pt1 | contig 25301 bp, 26 predicted proteins | sample MGYA00242497_ERZ504576 | MGnify/ENA primary metagenome ERZ504576 (study PRJEB26092, sample SAMD00036296) | human gut metagenome | host: Homo sapiens | study: EMG produced TPA metagenomics assembly of... | reverse complement strand
CCACTGCAGTCCGCACATCCATACACTTCCAGAGTTTGTGTATAACCATCCATTTCTTTTTCTTCTGTACGGATATGCCGCAACTCCCGTCCATCATGGCAAATGTAAAAATGCTCGTCTTCGAATATCTGAGTTGTCATGTTATAATATTTCCCGATATCTTCTTTGTAAGCACGCGTCTTTCTTTGCTCATGATCTTGCAGCTTGATATAGCTCTCTATGTTATGTTCTTTTAAAAACAGCAGATTTTTCTCGCTGCAATATCCACTGTCTGCTGTGGTTTCTTTCAACACTTCTCCAAAAGCATGGATATGCTTTTGAACAACTGGAATCAAGGTATTGTAATCCGTTCGGTCATTACTTACATATGCATGAACAATAAAGTAATTCTCTACTGCAATCTGAACATTGTAAGCTGCTTTCAGTTGTCCATTCTTCATGTGGTCTTCTTTCATTCTCATAAAAGTGGCTTCCAGGTCTGTCTTGGAATAACTGTTCCGCTCTTTTCCCATGACTTCAAAGCACTCTTTATATTCCATAAGTTTGTTGCCGCAGGCATCCAATTCTTCATAAAGTTTCTGTAGTTCTGATTTTTTCTTTCCTTTTCCAGAAACGAATGGAATCCCTTCGTTTTCTGCTATTCTCATCAGATTTTTCTGCACCTTTAATAAATCCAGTGGAGAACAATTGTCTATCTCAATGATGGTATTGTTTGACAGTTTTTTGTGCTTTGTGAGCTTCCGCTTCCGGTTCTTTTCAATCACCGCACGTACTTTATCCATACCTTCGATGAAAAACATCCTTGCATTTCCCAAGCCGTATTTTTCGCCATACCCATTCTCTTCTAACAATTCGTTGTATTTCTGGTAAAGAGACTCTATGTTGTCAAGAAGTCCCACGAGATGATAGTTTAAAGTTCCACGCCAGACAAAAGTATAACGGTTTGCATTGGCTTCTATCTTTGTTCCATCAATAAAAAGTGATTCTAATGTAATCAGACCTTCCTTCTTTAAAAGTCGTAACAACTGATAATTCAGGTCATCTAATATTTCCGGTGTCAGTTTTTTGTTTATAAAATCATAAAAGGCATCTCTTTTTGGCTGTGTTCCTTGAGAAAGCCAGATAAATGCCAAATCTCTTTTGCATAGCTCTACAATGCGGTCTATCTCACGAACTCCACGCATGTTTGCGTAGGTAAGAACTCCATACTTCATGATTGGGTTAAACCCGTGTTTCCCCTTGCCTGAATACTGTGCGAATAAAGCTGTAAAATCCATTTCCTCCATTACTTTTTTAAGGGTAAAGACTGGATCGTCATCCGGTAAACTCAATTCGTAGAAGTTGAAGTTAATTTTCTGTTGCCCGAATTCAAAAAATTCATTATAATAATTATTGTTAGTCATAGTTACATTATAACATGTAACGGAGAGAAAGATGGTTGTTGTTAGCCATCTTTTTTTCTTTTTATAGATAAAATTTAAAGGAGGCAGATGAACCGTTTCGATTCATCTGCCTCCTCTATTAGAACTGTCATTAACCGACAGCCCCTTTCTTTTTCTAAGTTAGTCAAGCGGATATTCGTATTCTGACTCGCTACTTCCTTGATTTGGTTAAATTATTACATAGGAAGAGCCATATCCCCATCTTTAATCCAGCCTAAATTTCTCATCATATTTGAGAAGAAATAGGTCAGTGCAGCCGGAAGAGCAAAGTGCATAATTAAAATTTTAAATAATACCACTACGCTTGAAACTCCCGGAACAGCCATGGTCTGCCAGGTCATAATCTGTCCGACAAGTCCTGCTGTTCCCATTCCGGAACCGGTTGCATTGTTTGTCATTTTAAAGAGAAGTGTAGAAACCGGTCCTAAGATGGCACTCGATAAAATGACAGGAAGCCAGATGAGTGGTTTCCTCATAATATTAGGAACTTGAAGCATGGAAGTTCCAAGCCCCTGTGCGATCAGACCAGGAGCTCCATTTTCTTTATAACTTGCAATTCCAAAACCGACCATGTTACAACAGCATCCGACGGTTGCTGCACCGGCGGCAAGCCGGATAGATTTAGAATAATTCCAAGGGCTGCGGAACTAATCGGAAGAGTTAAAATCATACCCATTAAAACAGAGACGATAACGCCCATTAAGAGAGGCTGTTGTTCGGTTCCCCAGTTAATTAATTCTCCTAATTCAGTCATTAACTTGCTGATTGGAGGACCAAAGAAAAGACCGATAGCCGAACCGGTTAAAATTCCGGTTAAAGGGGTAATAATAATGTCAAGTTGGGTTTTGCCGGAGACAACATGAGCAACTTCAATTGCAATATAAGCAGCAAGAAAAGCGCCAAGCGGTTCTCCGGGACCGGAAAGTAACAGTGCACCATCCTCCGTGAAAATCGTTCCGGCAAGGATTTTGCTTGAATAACCGCCAACCATACCGGCAGTTGCAGAAGAGAGTACAACCAGAGACTTTCGCCAAATTTGCAGGCAACACCGATGCCGATACCGGCGCTGGTCATACCGGCAGCTATTTTACCAAACTGATAGAGGTAAGTGCCAATTTCACCACTGATTAAAGTACCAATCTGTTGAAGAATTGTTCCGATAATAAGAGTGGCGAACAGACCGTAAGACATACCGGTGAGTCCATCGATAAAAAATCGGTTTAATATTTTTTTTACCATGATATCTCCTGTATTCTATTTTACTTAATCTAATTTAATATTTTTAAAAAGAGAGCCGAGTGTTGTAGTAGCTTCTTCTGCTTCTGGAAGTTCATAGTCGATGACTTCTTCCTCTTCTTCTTCCGGAGCTTCCATTAAAGCTTTCATGCTGAGACTCAGTTTTCCATCTTCATTTTTGATAACTTTTACGGTTACGTTATCGCCAACAGAGAGGACTGCTTTTGGAGATTTGATTCGTTTCTGGCTGATCTGTGAGATATGAACCAGACCGGAAATGCCATCTCCGAGGTCGATAAATGCGCCGTAAGTCTGAAGACTTTCTACGGTACCTTCTAATACGCTTCCAACAGTAATCTGCTGTGTTTTTGCAAGTTTTTCGGCGTCAGCCTGCTCTTTTAATAATTCTCTTGCGGAAAGGACAAGACGGTTTTCTGCTTCATCCACTTCAAATACACGTACCATCAAAGTTTTCTTTAAAAATTCTTCCGGTTCTTTGACATATTCCAGAGAAAGTTTGGAAACCGGAATAAAGGCACGGATGCCTTCCACGTAAGCGATTGCTCCGCCTTTTACGATGCCTTCAATAGTAACTTCAAATGCTTCTTTATCTTCTTTCATCTGTTCTAACTTGTCCCAGATTTCCATGTCTGCGTCACGGAAATTGCTGAAAGAAGCTTCGATTTCCTGTGCAAAATCATCCATTGTTTCCTGTTTTTTTATTTCTTCGCTCATGATGCTACCTCCATTAATACTTCCTTAAATAAAATTGAAAAATAGGAAGCTTTTTGTTTTCGATTATAGCACAGGAAAGTGAAAATCTGCAATGGAGTAGAGAGAATGTTGAAAGATTTGTTGATTTTGTCGGGTGGGTTAAGGTAAGATAAGAAAGACTAAAAACCGATGTAGATAGTTCTGACAAAAAGCCAGAATAGAAAGAGAGAAAGACCGATGGAAATCAGAAAAGCAAAAATAGAAGAACTCGATGAAATTATGGAAATTTTTGAACATGCACGTCAGTTTATGGCGAAGAACGGAAATGCGTCCCAGTGGGGAACAACTTATCCGGAGCAGGAAATCGTAGAAGCAGATATCAAAAAAGAAGAGTGTTATGTGTGTGTCGAAAATGGTGAAATCGAGGCAACGTTTGTATTTTTTATGGGAAAAGTAGAACCAAATTATGTGGATATTTATGACGGAGAGTGGAAAAATGAAGCTCCTTATGGTACAATCCACCGCGTAGCAAGTCGCGGAAGAGTTCCGGGAATCTCAAAAATCTGTATGGATTTCTGCAAATCACAGATTTCGAATCTGCGTGGAGATACTTATAAGGATAATATTGTAATGCAGAAAGTATTTGCCAAAAATGGATTTGAAAAATGCGGTACGATTTATCTTGCTGGAAAAAAAGAAGATGGAAATGCACGAATTGCCTATCAGTTTGTGGGTAAATAATTGCACGCAGAAGAAAAATGGGATATTATATAGAGTAGAAGAAAAATTTGAAATAGAAAAGAATTTGGAATGTAAATATAAGAAAGGGAAGCACACAACATGGCGAAACAAGAAAAAATCTATATTTTAGGACATAAAAATCCAGATACCGATTCGATTTGTTCAGCGATTGCTTATGCAGATATTAAAAATCGTTCGAATGATGGAAGAAAGTATATTGCAAAACGTGCAGGTCAGATAAATGAAGAAACAGAGTATGTTTTAAAACGTTTTGGCGTTGATGCACCAGGCTATCTTCCGGATGTCGGAACTCAGGTAAGAGATATGGAAATTAGGGAAACTCCGGGAGTTCCGCACAGCATTTCCATTAAGGATGCATGGGCGATTATGAAAGAAACCAATGCGGTGACACTTCCTATTACAAAAGAGGACGGACAGTTAGAGGGACTGATTACAACCGGAGATATTGCAAAATCTTATATGGATGCGCATGATAATTATTTCCTTTCCAATGCGAGAACCCAGTATCGAAGTATTGCGAATACAGTAGAAGGAAAGATTGTAACCGGAAACGGACATGGATATTTCTTAAGAGGAAAAGTTGTAATCGGTGCGACACTTCCGGAAAAACTGGGAGAGTACTTAGAAGAAGATGATTTGGTTATCTTAGGAGATAGATACGAAGACCATTTATGTGCGATTGAAGAAAATGTAAGCTGTATTATTGTGTGTAACAATGCGGAAGTTGCAGAGGATATTCAGGAAGCAGCAACGAAAAATGACTGTGTAATTATCCGTTCTCCGCTTGATACCTTTACGATTGCGCGTCTGATTAATCAGAGTATTCCGGTCAAACACATCATGAAAAAAGATAATCTGATTACCTTCCAGACCGATGATTTTACAGACCAGATTAAAGAGGTGATGGTAAAGAACCGTCACAGAGCCTTCCCTGTAGTAAATAAACATGGAAAATATATTGGAACGGTTTCCAGACGAAATTTGCTGGGAATGAAGAAAAAAGAAGTGATTTTAGTAGACCATAATGAACGTTCCCAGGCAGTTGATAATATTGAGGCAGCGGAGATTCTGGAAATTATTGACCATCACAGAATCGGCTCTATCGAAACCATGTCTCCGATTGTCTTTCGTAATCAGCCGGTGGGCTGTACTGCGACGATTATGCATCAGATGTATGTGGAACGAAATCTCGAAGTTTCTCCGGCAATCGCAGGACTTTTATGCGCAGCGATTATTTCCGATACGCTGATGTTTCGTTCGCCGACCTGTACACACAGAGATAAGATGGCAGCAGGAGCACTTGCTTTAGTAGCCGGTATTAACATAGAAGAATTTGCCAAAGAAATGTTTACGGCAGGAAGCAATTTAAAGGGAAAGACAACAGAGGGAATCTTCTATCAGGATTTCAAACGTTTTACAACCGAACAGGTAAACTTTGGCGTAGGACAAATCAGTTCTATGAATCAGGATGAACTGTTAAGCTTAAAGAAACGTCTGATTCCATTTATGAAAAAAGAATGTGGAAAAAATGGAATTACGATGGTATTTATTATGCTTACGAATATTTTGGAGGAAACATCAGAAATTATCTGTTATGGAGATGGAAGTGGCAGATTGGTTGAGGATGCCTTTAATGTAAAAGAAGAAAATGGCGGATATATTCTTCCGGGAGTCGTATCAAGAAAGAAGCAGTTAATTCCGGAATTTATCACTGCCTTACAGCAGAATAGCTAAAAGAGAAAATCTCGAAGAAATGAAAAACAGAAGAAGGGGAAACACATGGGAAAAATTGAATGGAAGCCTGGAAACATGCTTTATCCTCTGCCGGTTGTAATGGTCACGGTGGCAGATGAAGCAGGGAATGATAACATTATCACGGTAGCATGGGCGGGAACGGTCTGCACCAACCCTCCTATGGTATCAATTTCGGTAAGACCGGAGCGGTATTCTTATACAATGCTATGTGACACAAAGGAATTTGTCATCAATCTGACAACCGAAAAACTGGTTCGCGCAACGGACTATTGTGGTGTAAAATCAGGAAGAGAGGTAGATAAATTTAAAGAAACAGGACTCACCAGAGAAAAAGCATCTCATGTGGGTGTTCCGATGATTAAGGAATCTCCGGTCTGCATTGAATGCAGGGTCAGGGAAATCAAAGAACTGGGAAGCCACAGCACATTTGTTGCCGATGTGCTTGCAGTCCATGTAGATGATAAATATATGGATGAAAAAGGAAAATTTGATTTAGCACTTGCCAATCCGATTGTATATTCTCATGGGGAATATTATGGACTGGGCAAAAAACTGGGAACTTTTGGATACAGCATAAGAAAACAGAGAAAGAAGAGACAAAAGAAATGAGTAAAGAAAATATCGTTTTAATTGGCATGCTGGAGTTGGCAAAAGTACAGTAGGTGTTATTTTGGCAAAAGTATTGGGATATCAGTTTATTGATGCGGATTTAGTAATTCAGAAAAGAGAAAACCGCCTGTTGCATGAAATTATTTCAGAAGAAGGTTTGGATGGCTTTTTAAAAGCAGAAGAAAATGCAAATGTATACATTGCGCAAAATGAAGAAAAATCGATTGTTGCGACAGGTGGAAGTGTTGTGTATTGTGAAAAAGCGATGCAGGAGTTGAAAAAAACAGGACGAGTTATATACTTGGAGTTGGAATATGACCAGCTGAAAAAGAGACTGGGAAATTTAAAAGGTCGTGGTGTGGTATTAAAAGATGGTCAGGATTTAAGAGGGTTATATGAAGAAAGAATTCCGCTGTATGAGAAATATGCGGATTTGACAGTTAATGAAAAAAATCTGGATGTAGAACAGACTTTACAGAAAATAGTTGACAGACTTTCATTATAACTGACAAAATGAGGAATTGCAAGCAGTAAATCTAGGCAAAAGACGATTTTTTGTTTACAAACCCGGTAAGATGTTATAAGATAAGGGTTGACTATTATGAAACTTTGAAAATCAGGTTATGAATTTGATGATAAGAATGACAAAAACAGGCATCAGATACATGAATAAAAATATAGAGGTGTGTATATGGAACAATATGTAATCAAAGGCGGTAACCCGCTCGTTGGTGAAGTTGAAATCGGTGGAGCAAAAAATGCAGCACTTGCGATTCTGGCAGCGGCAATTATGACAGATGAAATGGTTTATATTGAAAACCTTCCGGATGTAAGAGATATCAATGTATTACTCGAAGCAATTAAAGAAATCGGAGCAGTTGTAGAAAGAGTCAGTCCGACAGAAGTAAAAATCACAGGTTCTACTATTTCTGATATCAGTGTTGAATATGAATACATCAAGAAAATCAGAGCATCTTATTACTTATTAGGAGCACTGCTCGGAAAATATAAATCCGCAGAAGTTCCACTTCCGGGCGGATGCAATATCGGAAGTCGTCCGATTGACCAGCATTTAAAAGGATTCCGTGCACTGGGTGCATCCGTAGATATTCTTCACGGTGCAGTCGTTGCAAAAGCAGAGAACTTGACAGGAAAACATATTTTCCTGGATATGGTATCTGTAGGTGCTACAATCAATATCATGATGGCAGCTGCAATGGCAACCGGAAATACGATTATTGAAAATGCAGCAAGAGAGCCGCATGTTGTCGATGTGGCAAACTTCTTAAACAGCATGGGAGCAAGTATCAAGGGTGCAGGTACCGATGTAATCCGTATTCAGGGTGTAGAAAAGTTACATGGAACAACTTATTCCATTATTCCGGATCAGATTGAAGCCGGAACATTTATGTGCGCAGCCGCAGCGACCAGAGGCGATATCATGGTAAAAAATGTAATTCCGAAACATCTGGAAGCAACAACTGCAAAATTAGAAGAAATCGGATGTCAGGTAGAAGAATTTGATGATGCGGTGCGTGTAGTGGCAAACAAACGTCTGACTCGTACTCATGTAAAGACTATGCCATATCCGGGTTATCCAACCGATATGCAGCCTCAGTTTGCAGTCGCACTTACTTTGGCAGAAGGAACAAGTATTGTAACAGAATCTATCTTTGAAAATCGTTTTAAATATGCGGACGAGCTTTCTCGTATGGGTGCCAATATCAAAGTAGAAGGAAATACAGCAATCATTGATGGCGTGGAAAAACTGACAGGCGCAAGAGTCAGCGCACCAGACCTTCGTGCAGGTGCAGCACTTGTAATTGCCGGTCTTGCGGCAGAAGGATTCACAGTCGTAGATGATATTGTTTATATCCAGAGGGGATATGAGCGATTTGAAGATAAATTAAGAAGCCTTGGCGCTGAGATTGAACGAGTATCCAGTGAAAAGGAAATTCAGAAATTTCAGCTTAGAATCGGCTGAAAACCAGTAAAATAGCATTAAAAATAAAAAAAACGGTTTGGAATAAAATCCAAATCGTTTTTTCTTGACAATATCTAGTACCTGTGCTATGGTAAGTGCGTGTATAGATTTCATATCAACTTATTAAGTGCATCACAGACATTTTCCCCTCTTTTTTTGTCCGTGGTGAAAAGGGAATCAGGTGAAAATCCTGAGCGGTCCGGCCACTGTAAGCAAGGAGCGAAGCGCAAGAATCCATTGTATTAGAGCGTACGAGAAGGAGCGCCAAGCGTTGATAGGCAAGTCAGGAAACCTGCTTAAGTAAGTGAAAGGTTGAAACTTCCGAAGAAAGTTTTCCATCCATGATATCTGATATGGAACGCCTTATGCTTGAAAAAGCACGTATCAGAAGAACGGTACATTCTGATACAAACTTAGAGGAACCTGTGTACGGAATTTATACATCCTTTACTTTGAAAGGGCAGGAGAATTCCAAAAGCTGTATTCGTACATAAAACCTCCGCAAAAAATATGTATGATTGGTCAATACAGGTGGAGGAATTCCTCCTGCAAGAAGTTAAAATAAACAATGAAAACAAAGCTGTTATAGATAATAGTATCTTATCTATAACGGCTTTTTTTGGTATAATAGAAAAAGGTTAGTAAAGGTATTTGAAAGGGGAAATTTTAAGATGAAAAAATAGAAATGGAAAAACAGGTAAAAGCATTTGGATTTGCAGCAATGAAATTTATGGAAACAAAAGATCTGGAGTTTGAACATGAATTTAGACAGTTTTGTGAGATGAATGACTGTGGGAATTATGGAAATAATTATGCCTGTCCACCGCTTTGCGGAACACCGGAGGAAATGGAGCAAAAGGTAAGAAAATATGAACATGCGTTGGTTTTTCAGTCAAGAACTCCGGTTCAGAATATTTTTGATGATGCAGAAACAAAAATTATTAAGAAGATGCATACAAATAAAACATTACATGCCGTAGAAGAATTGAAAGAGCAGGGTCTGCCTGATAATGGAATGTTTATTATGTGCGGACCATGTAATTTCTGTGAGGAATGTAAAGCAAAAGCAAAAGAACCATGTGTCAATGAAACGATGCGTTTTTCGTGTCTTTCTGCTTACTGCATTGATGCAGGAAAGATGGCAAAGCATTGTAATATGAATATGGAATGGAACGGAGATGTGGTTTCGTTTTTTAGTCTATATGTTTTTTAAGAGAATAGGACAGGGTGTATGAGACAAGAGCTTAATTTAACGCAGACGCAGAAACTATCAGAAAAGATGATTCAGTCACATCCGCTCAGTGACCAGAAAATTGCAGAGAAGATGCAGGAAAAAGGAATCAGCATTTCAAGAAGAACGGTTGCGAAATATCGGGGTCAGATGGGAATCGCAGATGCCGGAGGTAGAAAAGTGTATTTGTAAGAAAATATAAGGAGATATTTTAGTAAAAATAAGGAAAATCGGAAAAATACCTTGCTTTTTTAAAAATAACGTGTATAATACACCATGAAACTATAAAAAAATCAAATAGTGGTTATCCCTTTTATTCAGAGTGATGGAGGTACATAGGACCTGTGAAGTCACGGCAACCCCTTGAAAAAGGAAGGTGCCAGCCTGAGCGAGTAAGTCGAACAATAAGAGGATTCATTTAAAAACTTATGGGTCCGCTTGTCTGCGGACCTTTTTACTTGCATGTAAATGGGAATAAGAAACAAAAAATCAAACAAAGGAGAACAAGAAGAATGGAAAAAAGATTATTTACTTCCGAGTCCGTAACAGAAGGACATCCAGACAAGATGTGTGATGCGATTTCCGATGCAATTCTGGATGCATTAATGGAACAGGACCCAATGAGCCGTGTTGCATGCGAAACATGCACAACAACAGGCGTTGTTATGGTTATGGGTGAAATTACAACAAAAGCTTATGTGGATATTCCGAAAATCGTAAGAGAAACGGTTCGTGAAATCGGATATACAAGAGCAAAATATGGTTTTGATGCAGATACCTGTGGTGTTATCACAACAATTGATGAGCAGTCTGCTGATATCGCAATGGGTGTTGATAAAGCACTGGAAGCAAAAGAAAATACTATGTCTGATGAAGAAATCGATGCAATCGGTGCTGGTGATCAGGGTATGATGTTCGGTTTTGCAAGTGATGAAACGGAAGAATATATGCCATATCCAATTGCTCTGGCTCACAAATTGTCTCGTCAGCTTACAAAAGTTCGTAAAGATGGAACTTTAACTTATTTAAGACCGGATGGAAAAACACAGGTTACTGTAGAATATGATGAAAATGACAAGCCAATGCGTCTCGATGCGGTTGTATTATCTACACAGCATGACCCGGAAGTAACACAGGAACAGATTCATGAAGATATCAAAAAATATGTATTTGACCCGATTCTTCCGGCAGAATGGTAGATGAAAATACAAAATTCTTCATCAACCCGACAGGACGTTTCGTAATCGGTGGACCTCACGGAGACAGTGGTTTGACAGGACGTAAGATTATCGTAGATACTTACGGTGGATATGCTCGTCACGGCGGTGGAGCTTTCTCCGGAAAAGACTGTACAAAAGTAGACCGTTCTGCAGCTTATGCAGCACGTTACGTTGCAAAAAATATGGTAGCAGCAGGTCTTGCAAAGAAATGTGAAATTCAGCTTTCTTATGCGATCGGTGTTGCACATCCAACTTCTATCCAGGTTGACACTTTTGGAACAGGAAAACTTTCCGACCAGAGACTGACAGAAATCGTTCGTGAAAACTTCGACTTAAGACCGGCAGGAATTATCAAAATGCTTAACTTACGTCGTCCGATTTACAAACAGACAGCCGCTTACGGACATTTCGGAAGAAATGACTTAAATCTGCCATGGGAAGCACTGGATAAAGTAGAAGAACTGAAAAAATATCTGGAAGATTAATAAAAGAAATTTCTAAGATTCACTAAAAAAAGTGGAGAATAGATAAGAATAACAGGGAGTTTTTTGTAGAAATATGAAAAATTTCCTGTTTTTTGTGATATAATATGATGTAAGTGTCAAAAGTATAAATTGCGGTTGTGCTTGCACAAAAAGCAATTTATAGAAAGTTTAGACTTGTTTTATTAATATTTTCAAGAAAGAGAAGAGGTTTATGTTATAATTATCGTTATAAAAATTTTATCTTAAGTTTTGGAATGGGATAAACACTAAAAAAACAGGCAGGAAAGGAGAAAAAGGAGCAATGAAACTTAAAACAAGAATCGTTATCTCCTTTTTTGTTATTATCCTCGAACCGCTAATCTGCGCAAGTGTTGCATTTTGGGCATTCAGCCAGCATCAGTTAAATGTGATGGAAGAACAATATGGAATTGAAAATGCCTCTTATGATTCACTTTCTAATACGGCAGAAGTGATTAACAGCATGACCGATGACATTGCAGAAGAGCTGAGGGAGACGGCAAAAAAAGATACGAAAGAATTAGAGAATGAAGATTATTTAAATCGAATCAATGGCAGATTAAAGGAAGTACATTCCTATCTCTTAGTAAGAGAAGGAAACCAAATTATCTATTATGGAAATGAAAATTATTCAAGTGAACTTGTGAAACGGCTGCCTCCTTATGCCTCAATTGAAGATGAGAACTCCGAAGAAGCCATTGATGCACAGGATAATGATGGACTTTATCTGGGAGGAACAGTACAGGCACTGGTGAAACAGATTAATTTTGAAAAACCAAATGGAACACAGGGCAGTGTCTTTATTGTGTCAAGTATTTTAAAAACTCTGCCGCAGTTAAAGGCACTGATAAAAAATATGATGATTTCTGTAGTGGTGATTTTGATTCTTACCGGTCTTGGACTGACCTGGTGGATTTACCGTGGAGTCATTGCACCGCTTGATAAACTGCGTACAGCGACACAGAAGATTAAAGATGGAGACCTTGATTTTTCGATTACACCGGAAGGTGTGAGTGAAATTTCGGACTTGTGTCAGGATTTTGAAGAAATGCGTCAGCGTTTAAAAGAGACATCCGAAGAGAAAGTTCAGTTCGATAAAGAAAGCAAAGAGTTAATCAGCAACATTTCCCATGATCTGAAGACGCCGATTACAGCAATTAAAGGCTATGTGGAGGGAATCATGGATGGTGTTGCCAATACACCGGAAAAAATGGATAAATATATCCATACGATTTATAATAAGGCAAACGATATGGATCGTTTGATTAATCAGCTTACATTTTATACAAAGATGGACACTAACCGAATTCCATATACATTTAACAAGATTTCCGTAACCGAATTTTTTAATGACTGTGCAGAAGAAATTGGAATGGAACTTGAATCAAAAGGGGTAGAGTTTAACTATTCAAACTATGTAGGACCGGAGGTGCTGGTTATTGCGGATGCAGAACAGATTAAGCGAGTGATTAATAATATTACCAGCAATTCTTTGAAATATATGGACAGCACCAGAGCACGCCGAATTAATTTAAGAGTAAAAGATGTCGGAGATTTTATTCAGGTAGAAATCGAAGATAACGGAAAAGGAATCTCAGCAAAAGATTTACCAAATATCTTTGAACGGTTCTACCGAACAGATGCGTCAAGAAATTCTTCTAAAGGCGGAAGTGGAATCGGTCTTTCGATTGTAAAGAAAATTATGGAGGATCATGGAGGAAAAGTCTGGGCAACCAGCAAGGAAAATATTGGTACAGTCATGTACTTTGTTTTAAGAAAATACCAGGAGGTTTATCAGTAAATGAGTAAAATTTTAATTATTGAAGATGAAGAGGCAATTGCTGATTTAGAGAAGGATTATCTGGAGTTGAGCGGATTTGAAGTGGAAATCGAAAACCGCGGAGATGTCGGATTAAAAAAGGCATTAGAGGGAGAGTATGATTTATTTATCCTTGATTTAATGCTTCCGGAAGTAGATGGATTTGAAATCTGCCGTGAAATTCGAAATGTGAAAAACACACCGATTATCATGGTTTCTGCAAAGAAAGATGATATTGATAAAATCCGTGGTCTTGGACTTGGTGCAGATGATTATATGACAAAACCGTTTAGCCCGAGTGAGCTGGTTGCAAGGGTAAAAGCCCATCTGGCTCGTTATGAACGCCTGATTGGAACCGGGGTACAGGAAAATGATATCATCGAGATCCGCGGCTTAAAGATTGATAAGACAGCAAGACGTGTCTGGATTAATGGAGAAGAGAAGAATTTTACAACCAAAGAATTTGATTTATTAACCTTCCTTGCACAGAATCCAAACCGTGTCTTTACAAAAGACGAACTCTTTAAAGAAATCTGGGCGATGGAATCCATTGGTGATATTGCGACAGTAACCGTACACATTAAAAAGATTCGTGAAAAAATTGAATTAAATACAGCAAAACCACAGTATATCGAGACTATCTGGGGAGTTGGATATCGTTTCAAAGTCTGAGAAATTGTAATCCTACAGGTCTGAGAAAATATACTTGACAAATACGCAAGAATATCGTACAGTAAAGTGGTAAAAACAAGGGGAGCTTATTTGATAGGCTGAGAGGAAGTTAAGAACTTCGACCCATAACCTGATTTGGATAATGCCAACGTAGGGACAGACGTATGAAATGTTGCGGGAGATGTCAGAAGTTGGCACCTCCCGTTTTTTATGTATCCTCATAATCAAGCACAGAAAGATTCTGAGTGTACGATGTTTTTAATTATTTGACAATTGAATAAGTAATACCAAGTGATTGAATGAGAGTTCATGAAGGGGTGCACCACCGCGGGTGTATTTCTTTCGTGAACTCTTTTTTATTTCATTAAAAAGTTTTGTCATGAAAAATAAAAAACATGTTCTACAAAATGCCAAACAGGAAAATTAAGAAAGTACATCAAGAAAGTGAGGAGTTTAGAATGATTAAAGTAAATGGAAGAGAGCGGGATTTTGTTCCGAATACCACCATTGCACAGCTCTTAGAGCAGATGGGTTACAACCTGACTCGTGTAGCGGTAGAGTGTAATGGAAAGATTGTTCCAAAGAAGCATTTAGCTGAAACATTAACAACAGATGGAGACGTCTTAGAAGTTGTAAGTTTTGTAGGAGGAGGCTGAGATGTTAACAAAAGAAGAAATCAGGGAGGCGCTTGTTGAGCGTCATTCGGAGGAAGTTCAAAGTAAATTAGATGAGGCAAAAGTGGCGATTGCAGGACTTGGCGGACTTGGCTCAAATATTGCATTTTTTCTTACCAGAATCGGTATCGGACATCTGCATCTGATTGATTTTGATAGAGTAGATATTACGAATTTAAACCGTCAGCAGTATCGCATGGAACATATTGGCAGATACAAGACGGAAGCACTTTTGGAGGAACTTCGGGAAATCAATCCATACCTTGAGGTAGAGACAGACTGTGTGAGAGTGACCGATGAAAATGTAGGGACTTTATTTCACAATGAAGACATTATCTGCGAAGCATTCGACCGTCCGGAAGCAAAAGCAATGTTAGTCAGCGGAGTAGGAGAATATTATCCGGATAAGATTTTAGTCGCCGGCTCCGGCATGGCAGGCTATGGAAGAAGCAACGAGATTGTGACAAGAAAAATCAATGAGCATTTTTATTTATGTGGGGATGCGCATACCGAACCGGTAAAGGGAAGAGGGCTTATGGCACCGAGAGTTGCAATCTGTGCAGCACATCAGGCAAATCTGATTACAGAACTGATTATCAGAGGCAAATAGGGAAGATAAAAAGAAAGTTAAAAAGAAAATAAAATAAGAAAAAATAGGATATAGAAAACCAGATGGAGGAAAACAAAATGAATAATGATACATTTACACTTGGGGGACATACATTTGAGTCTCGCTTTATTTTAGGCTCAGGAAAATATTCCCTGGATTTAATCAAAGCAGCAGTGGAAAAAGCAGGAGCACAGATTATTACATTGGCACTGAGACGTGCAAATGAGGGAGGAATGGCAAATATCTTAGACTACATTCCTGAAAATGTCACACTGCTTCCAAATACATCGGGGGCAAGAAATGCAGAAGAAGCAGTGCGTATTGCAAGACTTTCCAGAGAACTCGGATGTGGAGATTTTGTAAAAATCGAAGTCATCCACGATTCCAAATACCTGTTTCCGGATAACTATGAAACTATCAAGGCAACGGAAATTCTGGCAAAAGAGGGATTTGTTGTTATGCCATATATGTATCCGGATTTAAATGTGGCAAGAGAACTTCGGGATGCCGGTGCAGCGTGTGTAATGCCTCTTGGTTCTCCGATTGGTTCAAATAAAGGAATTTGCACAAAAGAATTTATTCAGATTTTAATTGATGAAATTGATTTACCGATTATTGTAGATGCAGGAATCGGTAAACCATCTCAGGCATGCGAGGCAATGGAAATGGGGGCAGCAGCAGTTATGGCAAATACTGCAATTGCAACAGCAGGTGATATTCCGGCGATGGCAGAGGCATTTAAGAAAGCAATTGAAGCAGGAAGAGCCGCTTATCTGGCAGGTATGGGACGTGTCATGGAAAAAGGAGCAAGTGCATCTTCTCCGCTTACCGGATTTTTACAGGATTAAGAGCGGGGGGAGAAAAAAGATGAGTACAGAAAATCATGTAAATGAGAGTATTTTAAATGATGAAATTAAAGAGTGGCAGAAGAAAAACCGTATTGACCACATGACTTATTTAAAAGGAATGGAAGTGCTTGAGTCCGATGTGCAGAAACAGGTCATTGATGCCATGAATGAGTATGACTATGAGAAATATACCGCAAAGGATGTAGAACGTGCCCTTGCGCATGAAAGCCGTACTCCGGAAGATTTTGCGGCACTGTTATCACCGGCAGCACTGCCGTATTTAGAGCAGATGGCACAGGTTGCAAAGGCAGAAAAAGAAAAACACTTTGGAAATAGTGTCAATATGTTTACACCGATTTATATTGCAAATTACTGTGAAAATTTTTGTATTTATTGTGGATTTAACTGCCATAATAAAATTAACCGCGCAAAATTAAATGCACAGGAAATCGAGAAAGAGATGGCAGCAGTTGCCAAAACAGGACTTCAGGAAGTTTTGATTTTGACTGGAGAAAGTCGAAAATATTCGGATGTGAAATACATAGGAGAAGCCTGTAAAATCGCAAGAAAATATTTTAAAGTAATCGGTCTTGAGGTTTATCCGATGAATTCTGATGAGTATGCTTATCTGCATGAATGTGGCGCAGACTATGTAACCGTATTCCAGGAATCCTATAATTCGGATAAGTACGAAACGTTGCATCTTGCAGGTCATAAACGAATTTTCCCATACCGCTTAAATGCGCAGGAACGTGCCTTAAAAGGTGGAATGAGAGGTGTTGGATTCGCCGCTTTGCTTGGTCTGGATGATTTCAGAAAAGATGCGTTTGCAACAGGTATGCATGCATATCTGCTTCAGAGAAAATATCCACACGCAGAAATTGCATTTTCCTGTCCGAGACTGCGTCCGATTATCAATAATGACAAGATTAATCCGATGGATGTCCATGAACCACAGCTGCTTCAGGTAGTATGTGCTTACCGCCTGTTTATGCCATTTTCGAGTATTACGGTATCAACCAGAGAGTGCTCCCGTGTGAGGATAATCTGGTGAATATTGCAGCAACAAAGATTTCAGCAGGAGTCAGCACGGGAATCGGAGAACACGTAGAAGAGATTGAGAATAAAGGAGATGACCAGTTTGAAATCTCGGATGGAAGAAGTGTGGAAGAAGTCTATGAGGCACTTCTTGATGAAGGACTTCAGCCGGTTATGAATGACTATGTTTATGTATAAAGAACAGGTAATAGCAGTTACGAATCGAAAACTCTGTCGAGACAGAGAAGCGTTTTTATGGCAGATAAAAAGAATCTGCAAGAATCAGCCTCATGCTGTGATTCTGCGTGAAAAAGACCTTTCAGAAAGTGAATATACAGCACTTTTGTTTTCGGTAAAAAAGATTTGCGAGGAGCATAAGGTAAGTTGTATTGCACATACTTATACGGAATCGGCACTTGAAGTCGGATGCACGAAAATTCATGTTCCGCTTGCTGTTTTAGAAGCAAACCCTGAGATTGCACAGAAGTTTGAAGTGACGGGAGTTTCTACACACAGCACAGAAGATGCAAAAAAAGCGCAAAAGCTGGGTGCTTCTTATGTGACAGCAGGACATATATTTGCGACAACCTGTAAACCGGGACTTGAACCGAGAGGAACGGCATTTTTAAAAGAAGTGTGCGATGAGGTGGAAATCCCGGTGTTTGCAATCGGGGGCATGAAAACAACGAGGGAATGTGTGGAGGAAATGCGAAAACTGGGCGCTTCAGGAATTTGTGTCATGTCTGAGTGTATGAAATGGATCTGACTGCGTAAAAGAAATTTCAGCTTGCAAGAACGTACAAAATATGCTAAGATTCCATCGAAAGCAGTATTATTTGAAATAAGAAAAGCGATGAAGAGAAATAGTAGATATTAGTCCTATGTACAGAGAGAAGCCGGTTGGTGGAAGGCTTTGATAAGATGGTATCGAACCGGTCTTGGAGCTGCAGGTTGAAATTGAGCCGGAAATTTGTCAGGCATAAGAAAGTAGACACTGTCGGAAGTCCCCCGTTAAAAGGAAATGATATCGAGGAAACTCTGTATCTATGAGTGTGGGAGTAATCCTGAATTCAGGTGGTAACACGGATGAATATTCGCCCTGAACTGATTGAAGAAATTTGTCAGTTCAGGGTTTTTTATTTCATTAATTAATTTCATTTTTTGTTGAGTTTAAAGATTTTTTAGGAGGAAGTAAATATGAAGTTAAGTAAACTTGTAGGAGACAGATTTAAAGAAAGACCGTCTGATTGTGTTATCGACAGTCATGCACTGATGGTAAGAGGCGGTTACATGAAGTATGTGGCAAACGGAATTTATTCCCAGTATATGCCGCTTCGTCGTGTATGCCAGAAAATTGAAGCAATTATCCGTGACGAGATGGATAAAATCGATGGACAGGAAGTACAGTTTCCGGTTGCCCTGCCGGCATCTTTATGGGAAGAATCCGGAAGATATGAAAGCGTTGGAAGTGAACTGCTTCGTTTCAAAGACAGAAACGGAAGCAAAATGGTACTTGGTATGACCCATGAAGAGGCAGCGGTTCAGTTAGTAAGAGAATATGGACAGACTTACGCAAAATATCCATTTATGATTTATCAGTTCCAGACAAAATTCCGTGATGAAGCACGTCCAAGAGCCGGTCTGATCCGTGTACGTGAATTTACTATGAAAGATGCGTATTCTTTCCACACATCTCAGGAAGATTTGGAAGAATATTATGACAAATGTTATCATGCTTATGAAAGAATTTTTGCAAGAGCCGGAATTCCGGAAACAATCGCAGTTGCATCTGACTCTGGTATGATGGGTGGAAGCCTTTCTCATGAATTTATGCTTTTGACTCCGGTTGGAGAAGATTCCATTGCAGTATGCCCAGAATGTGGTTACAAAGCAAATGTAGAGGCAGCAGAAAACATTGTAGAAAATGAAGCTGAAGAATATCAGGAATTAAAACTGGTGAGCACTCCAAATATGCATACAATCGAAGAAGTATGTGAATTCTTAAACAGCTCAGCAGAAAAATCCTGTAAAGCGGTAGTATATCAGAAAAATTCCAATGATGAATACGTTGTATTATTTATCAGAGGGGACTTGGAAGCAAATGAAACAAAACTGACAAACTTCTTAAAAGAAGAAATTCATCCGGCAGAAATTACCTTAGAAAGTGGATTACATCCAGGATTTATCGGACCTTACAAGATGGATGCAAATGTAACTGTTTTATATGACAGTTCTTTAAAAGGTGGATGCAATCTTTGCTGTGGCGGAAATCAGGATGATTATCATTACACAGGGCTTTGTATGGAAAGAGATCTTCCGGATGCAGAATATCATGATTTCGCAAAAATCGTAGATGGCGGAATCTGCCCATGTTGTAAGAAAAAAGCAATCAAAGTATCAAGAGGTATCGAAGTCGGAAACATTTTCCAGCTCGGAACAAAATATACGAAGAGCATGGGAATGAAATATCTCGATAAAGACAGCAAAGAAAAATATCCGATTATGGGATGTTATGGAATTGGTGTCGGCAGACTTGCTGCATCTGTCTGCGAAGCACATCATGATGAGTATGGTCCAATCTGGCCAATGACAATTGCTCCATGGCAGGTTCACCTTTGCTGTGTACGTCCGGACAATGAAGAAATCAAGAACTATTCAGATGGTTTATATGAACAGTTACAGAACGCAGGAATCGAAGTACTTTACGATGACAGAAAAGTAAGTGCCGGTGTTATGTTCAGCGATGCTGACTTAATGGGTATTCCGGTTCGTATCATTGCAAGCCCGAGAAATATGAAAGAGGGATGCTGTGAAGTGGTAACAAGAGATAAATCTGTAAGAGAAAAAGTAGCATTAGAGGATGTATTTGCAACTGTTCAGAAAATGGTACAGGAAGCACTTGCAAGATAAGTTAACCGAATGAAAGAGTGAAGTGAATTGTGAATATCCACCGGACAAATATAAGAAATTAAAAAAATGAAAAAATATATCGATGAAGCATTATATGAATACAGCAAAGGAGAGGTTTATCCATTTCACATGCCGGGGCATAAGCGCAGCTTCTGCCCTGAGACATTAAAAAATCCTTATGAAATTGATATTACCGAGATTACCGGATTTGATAATCTGCATCATGCGGAGGGAATTCTCTTAGAAGCACAGAAACGTGTTGCAAAGTTGTACCATGCAGATAAAAGCTTTTATCTGATAAATGGAAGTACCGCCGGGCTTTTAAGTGCAATTTCAGCATGTACCAGTGATGGGGGCAGTATTTTGATGGCAAGAAACTGTCATAAAGCTGCCTATCATGCAGTTTATTTAAGACGTCTGCATGCACATTATTTATATCCGGCTGTGTTTGAAGAGACAGAATTAAATGGCGGAATTACACCGAAAGCGGTAGAAGAAGCTTTGAACGTCTGTCCTGAGATAGAAGCAGTACTGATTACTTCGCCATCTTATGACGGAATGGTGTCTGATATTGCTGCGATTAGTGAGATTGTACACGCACATCAAATTCCGCTGATTGTAGATGAGGCACATGGAGCTCATCTTCGTTTTTCAGATACATTTCCAGAGTCTGCACTTGAAAACGGCGCAGATATCGTAATCCAGAGTCTGCATAAAACTTTGCCTTCATTGACACAAACTGCCCTGCTGCACACGCAGGGCAGTCTTGTATCTGAAGAACGGTTGAAGCGGTTTCTTTCAATTTATCAGAGCAGTAGCCCGTCTTATGTTTTTATGAGCAGTATGGATGCCTGTATCCGACTGCTGGAGTCTTCTTCGGAAGTGTTATTTAAAGAATACACGGTACGATTAAAGGAGTGCCGCAGAAAGCTTTCTGATTTGAAGCATCTGCATCTGGTCAAACCGGATGAAGTAGTCGGGAAAAATGGCGTCTATGATATGGATTGTTCTAAAATTATTATTTCAACAAAGGGGACTTCTATTGATGGAGAGATGCTTCGGGAAAAACTGCTTGATAAATATCAGTTAGAAATGGAAATGACCGCTCCGTCTTATGTGCTGGCACTTTCAAGCGTGATGGACAGTGAAGAAGGATTTGCACGGCTTGCAGGTGCACTTTTGGAAATTGATTCGGCATTTGATTCTGAGATGAAAAATCAAATAAAGGAGAAAGCGCAGACAAAAATTGAGTTTACAGATAAAGATGCAATATGTACCATTGCAGAGGCGATGGATGCAGACTGGGAAGAAGTGAATTTAAAAGAAGCAGAGGAAAGAGTGAGTACAGAGTTTGCGTATCTTTATCCACCGGGGATTCCGTGTATTGTGCCGGGAGAAAGGGTAACAAAAGAGCTGATTGAAAAAATAGAGAGCTGGAAAATGCAGGGGCTTGAAGTACAGGGATTGATTGATTATCATGCACAGAAGATTCGTGTGCAAAAAAGGTGAATTATGGGAAAAATATTTTATATCATGGGAAAAAGTTCTTCCGGAAAAGACACCATCTACCGAAAGCTTCAGGAATCAGAGAATTTAAAGCTTGGAAGACTGGTGCTTTATACTACTCGCCCGATTCGTGACGGAGAAAAAGAAGGACAGGAATACCACTTTGTAGATGAGGCAAAGTATTTTGAATTTGATAAAGCAGAAAAAGTGATTGAAGCAAGAACCTATCAGACAGTTTACGGACCGTGGACTTATTTTACAGCAGATGACGGTTCGGTTGATTTAAGCAAAACCAGTTATCTTGCCATTGGAACGCTTGAATCCTATCAGAATCTGAAAGCATATTATGGAGTAGCGTCGCTGTGTCCGATTTATGTGGAGGTGGAAGATGGGGAGCGTCTAAAACGTGCCATTGCAAGAGAGGAAACCCAGAAAGAACCACATTATGAGGAACTCTGTCGTCGTTTCTTGCCGATGCGGAGGATTTCTCGGAAGAAAAATTAGAGCAGGCAGGAATTGAAAAACGATTTTTTAATAAAAGTTTAGAGACGTGTCTGAGTGAAATAACAGCATATATCAAAAAACGCTTAATAGAATCTTAATAGAAATGTTAGAGAAGGAATTATTGAGTGCATTTCAATCGTGTGGTATAATGAGAACATATTCGAAATGGTATCACGTTATCATTTTGAGACATACAAGACATTATTAGGACAAGGTGGGTGATTGCAATGCAGGAAGTTGAAAAAGTATTGGGACACGAAGAGGTAATCCGTCATTTGCAGAATGCAGTTGAGAAGGAACAGGTTTCACATTCTTATATTTTTGCAGGAGAAAAAGGAAGCGGTAAAAAACTTCTGGCAAAATTATTTGCCATGACATTGCAATGCGAGGAACATAAAAAAGAGCCGTGTATGCATTGCAGTTCCTGTAGAAAAGCAATGAGCCGGAATCATCCGGACATTATCTATGTGGAGCATGTAAAGCCGACTTCGATTGGTATCGAAGAAATCCGCGAACAACTGGTTTCGGATGTGGAAATCAAACCGTATACCGGTCCTTATAAAATTTATATCGTAGATGAAGCGGAGAAGATGACGATACAGGCTCAAAATGCCCTGTTAAAGACAATTGAAGAACCGCCGGCTTATGCTGTGATTCTGCTTTTGGCAAACAATAATACCGGACTTTTGCCGACGATTACTTCAAGATGCGTGACACTGAATTTTAAACCGGTGCGCGATGAAGTCATTCGTAAGTATCTGATGGAAGAACTGCATGTACCGGATTATCAGGCAGATGTCAGTGTGGCATTTGCACAGGGAAATGTAGGAAAAGCAAAACAGATTGCAACTGCAGAAGATTTTACAGAAATGATGGATGCGGCTTTCCGTATCTTACGTCGTGGAAGCGATATGGAAGTTTATGAAATGGTAGATGCACTGAAAAACCTTTCTGAACAGAAACATACGATTTATGAGTATCTGGATTTGTTTTTAGTATGGTTTCGAGATGTGTTGTTATTTAAGGCCACCAAAGAAATGGACAGTCTGGTTTTTAAAGATGAATACAATTTTATTAAAGAGAGAGCAGATAAGAGCTCTTATGAGGGACTTGAGAATATTATCAAGGCGATTGAGACTGCAAAAGCGCGTCTGCAGGCGAATGTTAATTTTGACTTAACGATGGAACTATTGTTCCTGACAATCAGGGAGAACTAATAAATGACAAGAGTAATAGGAGTCAGATTCCGTAACGTGGGAAAGATTTATTATTTTTCACCGAAGGATTTTGATATTTGTGTTGGAGACCACGTAATCGTGGAGACAGCGAGAGGAGTGGAATACGGGCATGTCGTGCTTGCTCCGAGAGATGTGGAAGATGAAAAGGTGGTACAGCCTTTAAAAGAAGTAATCAGAATTGCGACTCCACAGGATGACAAAAAAGAAGAGGCAAACCGGAAGCGTGAAAAAGAGGCGTATCAGATTTGTTTAAAGAAAATCAGAGAGCACGGACTCGAGATGAAACTAATTGATGTCGAGTATACCTTTGATAATAATAAAGTATTATTTTATTTTACCGCTGATGGAAGAATTGATTTCCGTGAGTTGGTAAAAGATTTGGCAGCTATCTTTAAGACAAGAATTGAACTGCGCCAGATTGGTGTGCGTGATGAGACAAAGATTTTAGGTGGAATCGGAATCTGTGGACGTCCGCTGTGCTGTCACACTTATCTTTCTGAGTTTGCACCGGTATCCATTAAGATGGCAAAGGAACAGAATCTGTCGTTGAATCCGTCGAAAATTTCCGGTGTATGTGGACGACTGATGTGCTGTCTGAAAAATGAGGAAGAAACTTACGAAGAATTAAATCGCAAACTTCCGGGAATCGGTGACAGAGTGACCACCGCAGATGGTTTAAGAGGAGAGGTGCACAGTGTCAGCGTGTTAAGACAGCTGGTAAAAGTTATTGTTGATGTGGATGGCGAAAAAGAAATTCGGGAATATCCGGTGGAAGACTTAAAATTCAGACCGCGTCAGAAAAAAGAAAAATTCCGCCTCAGCGATGAGGAAATGAGAGCTTTAAAAGAACTGGAGAAGAAATAAATGAAAGACAAGAATGAACGTCTTGATGACCTTCAAAATGGCTATATGCTCTTTCAGAATCCGAAACAGTTCTGTTTTGGGATAGACGCTGTCCTTCTTGCCTGGTTTGCAAAAGCCAAGCCGGGTGAGAGGGTACTTGATATGGGGACGGGCACAGGAATCGTCCCTATTTTAATGAAAGCAAGATATCCGAAAGGATATTTTACAGGACTGGAAATCCAAGAAGAAAGTGCAGAGCTGGCAAGAAGAAGTGTCGCATATAATAAACTGGAACAGGATATTGGTATCGTAACCGGAGATATCAAAGAAGCAGGTGCAGTGTTTGGCGGCGCTTCTTTTGATGTCGTAACGACAAACCCTCCGTACATGATTGGAAGTCATGGACTAACCGGAGAAAACAGTGCAAAGACGATTGCAAGGCATGAAACGTTGTGTACACTGGATGATATCATAGCCCAGGCAGCGAAGGTGCTTGTGCCAAAAGGAAGATTTTATATGGTACACCGACCATTTCGTCTGGCTGAAATTATGTCGGTTATGGTAAAATATAAAATTGAGCCAAAGAGGATGCGTCTGGTACAGCCTTATGCAGACAAAGAGCCAAATCTGGTCTTAATTGAAGGACTGCGTGGAGGAAAATCACGGATTGAAGTGGAACGCCCATTGATTGTGTATGAAAAAACGGGTGTTTATACCGATGAAATTCTTGATATCTACGGAAGAAATCATGAGGAAAAATTATGAGTGGAAAATTATATTTGTGCGCAACTCCGATAGGTAATCTGGAAGATATGACGTTTCGTGTGGTGCGCACATTAAAAGAAGTGGATTTAATTGCGGCGGAAGACACCAGAAACAGCATTAAGCTTTTAAACCATTTTGAAATCAAAACACCAATGACCAGTTATCATGAATACAACAAGATTGATAAAGGGCATTATCTGGTAGAACAGTTATTAGAAGGAAAAAATATTGCGCTGGTTACGGATGCCGGAACGCCTGGGATTTCCGACCCGGGAGAAGAACTGGTTGCGATGTGTTATGAGGCAGGAATTGAAGTAACATCTTCCGGGACCGGCAGCCTGCATTACAGCTTTGACTTTATCCGGACTTTCTACACGGCGCTTTGCGTTTGAAGCGTTTTTACCGTCTGATAAAAAAG
>ENA-OQCN01000327-OQCN01000327.1-human-gut-metagenome-genome-assembly--contig:-NODE-327-length-25303-cov-2.048697_pt1 | contig 25303 bp, 18 predicted proteins | sample MGYA00242497_ERZ504576 | MGnify/ENA primary metagenome ERZ504576 (study PRJEB26092, sample SAMD00036296) | human gut metagenome | host: Homo sapiens | study: EMG produced TPA metagenomics assembly of... | reverse complement strand
ACTTTATATATCCTGTTGCATAATAATCGTTTGGCACATCTGAAAATTCTGTACATATTCCATCTCCGTCAAAATGAGCCGTATTTACTCAAAATAACTGCCAATTCTCCACGTGTTATATCTATGTCAGCCTTAAATGGACCGCCATCGTAACCCGAAATATACCCCTTTTCAGTGGCATATCCGACATAATTCGCATACCATTCATCACCGATACATCGGTAAATTACTTGAATACGTCTTATTTTCGTCAAAATCAGCCGAACATCTTGCTATAATTGCCGCCGCCTCAGCACGGGTTATTGTATTATCCGGTCTGAACGTGCCGTCCTCATATCCCGAAATATACGCCTTACTTCCACCGTTTCCTGTTTTAAGTCTTATAATACTGAATGAATCGGCAGGTGCATTATATGTAAAGTTATTGCTTGCGCTTGTGAGTTCGATTTCTTTCGGTACGATTGCATTTTTATTATCAAGACTGTTTTCCAAATTTGTATCGCCCGACATAACAGTTGTCTTTGCGATATTTGACGTTACCGTTTCGCCCGATACATTCATTCCGATATTTACGTCACTGTCCATTGTATTGACAACCTTAACTATAACGTCACCTGTTTCCTCATCATACACGCTTGACGAATACACAGGACCGTATTCCTTAGGCTTTTTATATGAGCATATAAATTCATCATTCAAATATGCTTTGATTTCATCATCAGTCACTTCAACCGTAACGTCATACCATTCATTATCATTTATATGCACGTTACCGACATACGACTGTTCCGCAACGTTACCGGAAGAAGAACTTACACCGTTTACAATGTGCTGTACCTTTGCGGTTGTATTGCCCCAACCGCCTATATTAACTCTGTAATAATTCAATGCATCATCTGCCGCAACTCCTATTTGGAAACCCTCGCCGCCGCTCAATTTGCGTGCTTTAAGCGACAAAGTATAGTTACGCATATCAGGACTTGCATAATAGCATACCGCACCCGTATTATCCGACATTTGAGAAATCACACCGTTATCGTCTATATACCAGTCACCGTTTGTTGTTTCCCATTCAGACTTATCAGCAGTTACAGTTGAATTTTCCGTTTTTACCTCTATATCTTTAAATTCATTATGTGTTCCCCAACTTCCAACTGCAACACCGCCTTTAAGTGCGTCGTCTTTTTCGATACCGTTCAGTTTAACCTCTGTCGGCAAAGAATAATTGCTTGATTATTTGAGAACAGTGACTGAACATAATAATTCGGTGTAAGAACGTAATCCGAATTATTAAACCAAATCATATCCGCCGCCGACCACTGTGTATTGCCGTACTTCGCAAACATAGGCGCGTAGCTCGCCATACGCACAACGTCCGCATTTCTTTCAAGACCTGTCATAAACGCCGCCTCTGACAGTGCGTTATACCAAGCATTACCCTTTGACGCATATTCACCCAAAAATACCTTTGTATTTGTGTCACGTCTGTAATTATCATATCTGTAAGCGTGCTGTCTGAACCAATCGGCTGTTTCATAATAATGCTCGTCCATACGATCGGCAAGCTCCTCATGCTCATTCGCCCAATTCCATGCAAGGTCATTTGAACTTCCGCTTGACGCAGTACCTGACGTTGTTACAAGGTTAATATCGGGATATTTTTCGTGTATCTGCTTTGCAAATTCTTCATATCTTTCAAAGTAAATATCGCCGTACTGCTCGTTTCCGATACCTATGTACTTCATATTAAACGGCTCTTTATGTCCCATTTGAATACGCTTTTGCACCCATTCATTACTTTCATCAGTGCCGTTTGCAAATTCGATAAGGTCAAGTGCGTCATCAATATACGGCTGTAATTTGTCCATAGGAACAAGATGTTCTTCGTCTGTTGCACTTCCGCTGCGGACTTGACACGCAATACCGCAATTCAAAATAGGAACAGGCTCCATACCCAAGTCCTCGCACATTTGGAAATACTCATAAAAACCAAGTCCGTAAGTCATCATATACGGCTCTGTCGCAGACGGATTCCATATGTTTATCATTTCCTTACGCTCCGACACATCACCGATTGTATCTTTCCAGTTCCAAGCCGTATCCATTGTCTGTCCCTCAACGGCACAACCTCCCGGAAAACGCAAGAATTTAGGGTGCATTGCTTCAAGCTGTTCCATCAAATCCTTACGCAAGCCGTGTCCTTTGTATGTATCCTCCGGCATAAGCGAAACCATATCTACATCAAGGTCACTGTCGCCTGTATTTGTAACGATAAGTCCGCTGCCGTCACTTTCAAGTTCTTCGTCGGCAGTGAATGTAACAGAATACTTTTTCCAATCGTCTTTTGAATTACATTTTATAACGGCAGCAGATTCATTAAAAGGTTCAACCTCAAAACTAACCTTATGTTCATCTATTACAATTCCCAACGACACCGTCAGTTCACCCTCGCCGCGTGCATATACCGAAAAATCATATTTTTCGCCATTTTTAAATTCCATTCCGCTGAAAGATGTACCTTTATCGCAATCCCATTCGGTTCCGTCATAAAAACCGTCATTACAAATCATTTCACCTTTCGGAATGGTAATATATGTAGGATTATTTTCGTTCATCGGTTTATCTGTTTTAACCTGTATATTTTCGGCGGTATAATATTTGCCGTCCTCTCTGTTAGGCTCTTTATATATTGAATACAGTCCCCAATTATATAAATGTCCTTCTTTTTTCATCACTCTTTTCAAAAGAACGGTTTTGCACCATTTCCGCATAAAGTCCGCCGTCTGCGGCAGAGTTAATATCCTCAAAGAACAATCCCCACATATCGTCCGAAACGTCCTTACTTCTGTCCGAAGCGTCAATATCAATCGAATAAGGTTCTTCCTCACTGCCCGTCACATACAGTGTATACTCTCTTTCTGTGTTGCCGTATGACTGCACAAGTGTTACTGTTTCGGCGGTTTTATTATGCTTAACCGCACCTGTTTCAGTGTTTATAAGTCCGAGATTATCCGTTTCATTCCACACAATGCCGTCTGCCTGCGGTAAAGTTATACTGTCACCTGTCACAATCTGTTCATCGTCTATCGCATATGAATCAAGCATAACATCGGCATTTATTTCACCGTCAGCCATAACTTTTAATATTTCGTCCTGTGAAAGTGCGCTGTTATAAACTCTGAAATCGTCCACTACCGCCGACAAATATGCGTCACCGTCATAGTGCGACTTACCTATATAATTAGCAGTGTTTGTAAGCTCGGATATATCCTTTATACCCGACTTACTCTTTATAAGTCTGCCGTTTCTGTAGTAAGAAACAGTATCGCCTTTAATTGTTATCGCATAGTTTACCCAATCTTTTGCGGTTTCCTGCGTACAATCCATTGTATCAACGGTTGCACCGTTTTTTATCTCCACTCTTGAAGCACCGCCGCTGTATGGTGCAAAGAAAAAGTTTTGGTTTGAGTCAGTACCAAATCGAAAACTCTGCCCCATGTTGTGAATTTATTAATCTTCACCCACGTTGTAATCGTCATATCGCTTGACAGAATATTATCCGGCAATTCGGCATAGCCGTCAGTACCGTCAAGCAAAAGACTTTACCCTTGTTACCGTCATCAGTTACACTTGCATCGCCCGACAGTTTCAATTCATTCTTGCCGTTTTGGTCGGCAAGCTGTTTGTTTCCGTCAAACGTGTACTGTACAACGGGTTTCGGTACATTTTCCGTCGCAATGCTCACACACGGTAATGACGTAAACGTCATTGCCAACGCAGATACCACTGCAATAAGTTGTTTTTCATAATTTCTCCCTCTTTTTATATAAATTTTATTTGTGACTTCTGTAAATACATTCCGCAACATATTGTTCCAATGCATTCCAATCTTCAATACGTCCTTCTTTTATCGCCAAGTCAATCTCCGCAACTCGCCTTACCATCCAAACAAGCGAATCCTCCGAAAAGCCTTTTGCGCTGTTTATATATTTTCTTGCAACGAACAACGGAACGCCTATTTCCGATGCCACCTCAGCTTGTGGCGCACCGTTCATTAATTTTACACGAAGCATTTTTTCAAATGTCGAAAGCATTAAATATATAAGCGTAAACACATTTTCTTTGACCGTTTTTTAAATCGGCAAGCGTTTCCATTGCCTTTTGTGTATTGCCGAGCATAATCGCGTCAGTAAGTTCAAAAACGATAACTTCCATTGACTTTGAAACAACTCTGTCAATATCGGTTTTATATATTTCTTCGTCACAAAAATCAATCAACTTTTTAATTTCATTATTAATGTTCGCCAAACCTCTGTCACATATGGTTATAAGGTAATACGCATTTTCTTTTGAAATCTTCTTTTTTGCGTTCAGAAACTGCTTGACAACCCACGTCACAAGGTCAGCCTCACTCAAATAAGTAAATTCAACCACTGAGCCGACCTTTGCCGCCGCCTTATACAAAGCACTTCTTTTATCAACCGCCGTTTCATCGAAAATCACGACTGTATCGTCAGATATTCTTTTAAACTTTTCGGTCCAAAATTCCTTCTTTTCTTCTGTCGATGCCTCATCTTTTCCGCTTTTCAACTGAAAAAATACCGCTGTCCTTAATGTGTATCAGCTTTTTATCCGTCATCATCGGAAAGCTTTCCCATGCATCGTCATATTCCGAAAATGCAACATCACGGCCTTCTATTTTTATGTGGTTAAAGTCCGGAAAACCGCCGTCCGGAACGCAGTCTTTTACCCTATTAACGTACATTTCACGCAGGTAGTCCTCCTCACCGTAAAACACATATAAAGGTGCTAAAACACCCTCTTTAAGCTGTTTTTTCAGTTTTAACAAATTTCCGTTTTTCTTTTCCGCCATTCTTATCTCCTATTATATATATCCGTTTCGGCACTGCCGTTTTTATGTATTATAAATTTTATATCGCCGTCATAATCAGTACGAAAAACCTGTGCATTTTTCAGTCTTTCAAGTACATCGTCATTCGGCAAATTATATGGATTATTCTCACCGACGCTTATAACCGCATATTCGGGAGTTAATTTTTCAACCCATTCTTCACACGTTGCGGTATTCGAGCCGTGATGTGCAACCTTTAACAAGTTCGTTTTGTCTGCTTTTCCGTCATCAATCAAATTCTTTTCGGCAAATGCTGACATATCACCTGTAAATGTTGCAGAAAAACCGTTATACTCAACGTAATACACATATGAAGTATCATTTTCATCATCACTTAACCCTGTCTTATTTGACGGAGGAATAATTCTTATTGTCATTCCGTTACTATAAGTAAGAAGTGTTTCCTGTGAAATGTAATGCACTGTTGTGCCGTTTTCCTTTGCGGCATTTTCAAGTGCCACACGCCATTCACTGCCCTCCATATTATCGGGCAGAAATAAATTTCTTACCTTTATATTCTCCATTGCCGCTATAATTCCCTGCACATGGTCTTGATGATAATGACTAACAAACGCACTGTCTGCCTTTGTTATCCCCTCTGTTTCAAGATAATCAAGGTACACCTTTTCACCGGGGTTGTAATCAGAATACGAATTACCACCGCCGCCGTCTATAAGCACATTAAATCGGTACGGTGCTTGAATTACCGCACCGTCACCCTGACCGACATTGACGAATGTAATTTCCACATTATTTGTACTAATCACTTCGCCTATTACATACGAAGTCATCAATGCCGCCGCAACAAAAATTGCAATACGCATTTGACTGTTTTTCTTCTTAATATATTTCACTCCCGAGGCAACGGCAAGAGTGTATATAATAAGTAATAACAAATTCGGTTTTGCAACTGTATGCGATACAAGACCGAGTTTATATGAAATTGTCGGCACAAGTTTTAGTATAAACAGCACACAGTCAACCGCCTGTTTAAACAGCGGTGCGGTGTTGAATACCGCAAGCATTACAAGCAAAATCGGTGCAAGCACCATAATCACCGTCACACAAGGCAACATTATTATTGACAAAACAATAGAATATATCGAAACAGCACCGAAAAAGTACGCCGAAACAGGCAAAAGTCCGATTGTACAAATTATGCCTATCGCAAAAAGTCTGCGAATGTATTTTATATGTATAAATTTAAGTTTACCGTGCACACAGTCGTAAAAGTAATATATCATAATTGCCGACAGCACCGACATCACAAAACCTGCGTCAAACAGCATTATCGGATTTGCCGCCCCGACCGCAAGCAACGTTATACCGACTATATCCGGATAATATTTACGTCCGAATTTACTTTCGGTAAATATTATTACCGCTATCATCACAGCCAATCTGACCGAAACGGTATTGTTTGCATTTGCGAAAGCATATATAATAAGAAGAAACACCGTCAAAATATCGCGTGTCCTCTTTTTGAATATGCCCAAAACAAGCGTTATTAAGGACATTAAAAAGCATTATATGAAGATAAGAAGAATAAAAATATCTTTTCGTACCCGTTTTGGTAAGTATCTTATCAAAATCGTCCGAAAATTCTTTTTTATCCCCTATCAGCACAGCTTTCATTATCGCATTGTATCGCCCTTGTAATGCTTGTCAATTAATTTTGAAATTGAGTTCTTAAACGAATTGTTAATCGCATATGGTGAATAATCTTTTATCACTTCGTCCGAAAGTTTAACTTCACTGCTATATGATTTAAAGAAAATCCCCAATTTTTTATAATATTTCTTATAATCAAAGCCATTTCTATTCAATTTTTCAGGAAGTTCGTTGATAAATCCGCTGAAAGTTACAGTATCACCGTATTCCAGCTTATTATCGGAAGTAAGAAGGATTTTATCCCTTACCTTTTCATTATTTACTTTACGCACATCAATTACATATCGTACATTTTCATCTTCTTCACTGTCCTGCGGTATCTCGCACACGCGCCCGACGCAGTCACATACCGCCCTTCATACTTATACAAATCATGCGCATTTCGCTTACTTGGGCATTGCAAAGAACTGTGCCCATAACAAGCGCCGTCATCATAACAAGTATTTTTGTATTGAATTTATGTTTAAAAACCGACACAACTGTCAATACCATTATAAGGGACAAAAGAAAAATTAATGCAAACGCAATGTCTATGCGTTCGTAAATATACACCCCAATCGAAAAGAATACGGCGATTTTAATATATTCAACCATATTTCTTACTCCTTGTATACTTTAATTATATCAAATCGCAGTTTTCTTTACAACGGCAATGTAACTTTTGTAATCTTTGTAACGAGTTTGTAATATAAATGCACCGATTTTTACAAAGAAACATACTTTGCGCGTAATCTGCCTGTAATATTAGGCTGAAATTCTGTAATTTTTGAATTATTTGAATTTTGTACACTTTTACATTATTTCACGTGTAAAACACACTGTTTATGCGACATATTGAACATTTTACCCCTCGTTTTATGTTACAAAAGCTACTGTTTTATTACTGAATTGTTACAAAAAGAATACGATACGATTAAAAAAGTGTTGACAAATGGTTTAATGTGGTGTATAATCCTGTTTGTAATGTTTTAGAAATATATTAGAAATACAAATGCAATTTAAGTAATCGTTAAGAAAACTTAAATCATTAGGAGGTTTTATTTTATGAAGAACTTTAAGCATTCACTTATTGCTGTAATAGCAGTAGCAATGATAAGTTCACTTGCAGTAGCACAAGCATCCGGCTTAAACAATTCAAAAACAGAAAGAGAACAAAGAATAAATGCGGCAGCAGCAGAGCAGAGCATAACAATCGCTCAAAAGGATATTACAGACGCAGTTAAAGGTACTGCCGAGATTTCAACAGAACCTACAGAAACTTCTGCGGAAAATACAGCAGAAGAAAGCGAAATTGCAGCAAAGAGTTTTTACCCTCTTGGCTATGTACTTATCTCAAACGGTTCACTTGACGTAAGAGAAACTCCATCAGACGAGGCTAACGTTATCGACAAAGTCGAAGTATGTACAGAAGTTGAAGTTATGGAAAACTCAGAGGGTTGGTACAAAATAGCTTATAACGGCGGTAAGACAGGTTATGTTCCAAGTGAATCAATAACTCAAGATAAAACCTTGCAGATGAGGCTAAAAAGAGTTATACTAATTACAGAATTGCTCAAGTTACACTTTCAGGCGAATCTGTAAGAGTAAGAAGTGCAGCAAACACTGACGCAGATGTTATAGAAGAACTTTCAGACGGTACTTATGTATATGTACTAAGCGGTGAAAATGATTTTATAAAAATTTGCTACGGTGATGACTATAAAGAAGGTTACGTTATCAATACTTCCCTTCAATTCACAGGTGAATGGATAGAAAAAGACACTATCGCACAAAAGCAACAGGAAATTGCAGACGCAAAGGCAGCCGCTGAAAGAGCAGAAAGAATTGCCAAGCAAAACGCAGCCGCAGCCAACGTTGCAACATCTGCACCGTCAGCATCTTCACAATCAGAAGAAACACAGTCGGCTCCGTCATCTTCATCAAAGGGACAATCTATCGTAAACACAGCAATGCAGTATCTTGGTGTTCCGTATGTTTGGGGCGGTACTTCCCCATCAGGTTTCGACTGCAGCGGTCTTGTGCAGTATGTATGTTCAAAGAACGGTATCAGCGTAAGCCGTGTAGCGGCAGACCAAAGAAATAACGGAACTTATGTAAGTCGCGACAACCTACAACCGGGTGACCTTGTATTCTTCGGCAAGGGCGGAAACATTCACCACGTTGGTATCTATGTAGGTAACGGAAATATGATTCACGCTCCTCAAACAGGTGACGTTGTTAAGATTTCTTCAATCAATACAGAATACCGTATTTCTCAATACGCAGGTGCAGTAAGAGTTTACTAATTCGATTTAATTATACTGTCCTCTCAAAATGAGAGGATAGTATTTTTTTGTGTTATTTTACAGTTAATTATTGACATAAATCTGTTCGATATGATATAATTCGACTATAAATATTGTAAATTACGGAAAAGGAGATGTTGTTATGAAAAAACGAATTATAAGCCTGCTTTCCGCACTTGCTCTTACTGCTCAAATCGTGCCATGCGCTTTGGCTGACAATGACGTGAAAGTGTATGTTAACGATACAGAAATGATTACGGACGCACCTATAATTATCGAAAACGACCGCACACTTGTACCTGTACGTGCAATCTTGGAATATCTTGACTACAATGTAGATTGGGACGGTGCCACGCAAAAGGTTACAATCGCAAAAGATGAAACTACATTAAATCTAATAATCGGTGACACGCAAGCAACTCGTGACATCATATATAAAGGTAACACACATAGCTATAAAAATCCTCTTGAAGTCGCACCGCAAATAATCAATGACTCCACATACATTCCGCTTTCCGATGTTGCAAAAGCATTTGCTTTAAACATCACTTGGGACAGCGACAACAGAGAAGTCCACATCACCCAATACAAAAAGGGAGATTTAACTCCGCTAATTGAATTCGGCATTATTTCAGATGACGATTTAAACAAAGGCGAATACATCACAACTCAAGAGGCACTTAATGCAATTAAAAATTTTCAACATTACAATGTAGATGATTTTAAAAATCTTTATGTTTACGACTATCTAAAATCATTTGATAATATCAGTGATGAATCAAAAATACTTCTTTCAGTGCTTGAAAGAACGGTATTAAACCTTGACGATATAATTAATATAAATCTTGAGGACAATCTTACAAATCTGCAAGCACTGACTTATACAGGAAGATTAACAGGAATTTCATACAGTTCCGACTCAGACAACGTATACGACGGGTCTGAACCGAACGAGATATATAATTATGCTTACCAAAACAATCTTATCGAAAATAAAGATACTTCCAATGCGCAATCTCCTATAACAAGAGAAGATTTTTATGACCTGCTGAACAAAGCGTTATTCTGTCATTATTACATTTTTGGTTCCGGTCAAATAATAGCAGGGAATTGGTATGACAATTTGACAAGACGTGCAAATAATGACTATACTGCTAACTATACCGAACCGTCAGTTGTTTCCGAAAAAATATCGCCGAAAATTAAATTTAACAATGATATGTCTGTTGAATGGACTTTGCCTAAAGATTTTTGACGGAGAAGTCGTCACAAAATTTCTTGCATATACATCAGACAAGCAATGCAAGACTATTTACGAAGACGGCGTAACCGACAAATTAACCACAGAAAATATTATAAAACTCTTTGCCACTTCTTATCCGCAAACGTTGATTATATCAAATGTATATATTCAGTCGATGATGGCACGAACACATTATATGAATGGTATTTCGATATAGATACAACCAAAATACGCACCGTTATGGACAGAAAAGAATTGACCCCAGGTACATTTATAGCTTCAAACGATTGGGATTATAAATCAAAAAACTATATTTCTCTTGATAAGGGCAAATTCAAAACAAATACATATTATTTGGTCAATTCACGTTATCCCGACTATGAGCCGGGTGAAGAACTCGATTTTTCTATATTTTCCGAGTATGATAATGTTGTATTTACCGTTCCTACCGAAACATCAAAATTCTTTTATGACGAAAACCAAGACCGCTTATCGGATCTTAGTTGTCTAAATACCGACAATGTTCACATTCAAGAAATCACCGTCACAGGCAATGCAAAATCAGGATTTACAATCCACACTTCCCCAATGTCCGAAATGGCATTCAAATCAGAAGAAGTTGACGAATAATAACTAAAAAACTAAACTCAAAAGAGTTTAGGTTTTTATTTTTGCCTATTGACAAAATTCGCATACAGAGTTATAATAGTTAGCAAGCTAACTATTAGCATACTAATAATAGAGGTGCTTTATGGATAAAAGTTTTCATTATATGATAATGGTAAACCAATCATTGTTTCAAAAAAAGGTATTGGACGCTCTATCCCCCTATAAACTCACGGCAGGTCAGCCGAAAGTGCTTGACTATTTAGGTAAGCATAACGGTTGCATACAAAAATCAATCGCCACAGGGTGTCAAATCGAGCCGGCAACGCTTACAGGCATACTGTCACGCATGGAAGAAAAAAAGCTTATTAAACGTCAAACTAAGGACGGAAACAAGCGTTCTTTATACGTGTATTTGACTGATGAAGGCAAACGACTTCAAGAAATAGTGAATGATACTTTTGAAAAAGTCGAAAATGAGATTTTGAGCGGAATTTCAGAAAGTGAAAAAGAGCAGTTTATCAACACATTTTTTAAAATATGCAATAATATGACAAATACGGAGGAGTTACAGTGACAAACAAAACAGAATTAATAAAACGATACATATTTTTACTTGTTGGACTTTTCGTCAACGGACTCGGCGTAAGTTTTATCACAAAAGCCGGACTCGGTACTTCACCTATTACAAGTATCCCCTACACTCTAAGTCTTGGTTTTACGCCGACAGTCGGAATGTTTACGTTGGTTTTTAATATTTTTCTTATAATTCTTCAAGTAATTCTTTTAAGACGTAATTTTCAACTTCAAAACTTGTTGCAGCTGCCGATTATCGCATTGTTTTCATTCTTCATTGACTTAACAATGTCATTGCTCGGATTTATGCAGCCCGAAACATATGCTATGAAAGTTGTATCACTTATAGTAGGCTGTTTAATTCTCGGTTTCGGTGTGTTTATGGAAATGGTCGCAAACGTTGCAATGTTGCCGGGTGAGGCAACCGTCAGAGCGGTTTCTGATGTGTTCAGTACCGATTTCGGTAAAACCAAAATCGCATTCGATTCGTCTATGACAGTAATTGCGGCAATTTTATCGTTTATAATGTTCAAACACCTTGACGGCGTCCGCGAAGGAACTATCGTTGCCGCTATTCTTGTAGGTTTATCGCAAGACTTTTCAAAAAATATATCGGCGGAATAGAAAAAATACTTATTTCTTGATTTTAGTCTTGACATTAGAAGATATTTATGGTATTATAATTGGGTAATTTGCCGATGTGGTGGAATTGGCAGACGCGCGGGACTCAAAATCCCGTGATGGCAACATCGTGTGGGTTCGACCCCCACCATCGGCACCACAAACCTTGTAAGCAGTAATGTTTACAAGGTTTTTCTTTTATTCCGACAGAATGTTTGCAAACAAAATTCGCCTGCAAAATTGTATAGGCTGCTACATACTATATCAGACGTTAAATCCCTAATCAAAATCACCGTGGCAATAACCCCACTCACATATTCATCTTTATTTTGAATACCCCAAAACAAAAAAGAAGAACCAAACTAATGGTTCTTCTTTTAAATTGTCATTCTTTTTTAATACTCGCAAGCCGCAAGAAGTATATCGTTATATGCCCAATGTGTTTCAGAAACATCACTGAATGGGCAAGTTAATTTTTCAAGAATTTCAGGAGTCATTTTTCTATCAGTAATTCTGTTGATAATCGCGACTGCTTCACTTCTTGTAAGCTTATTATCAGGCAAGAATTCATCATTCTCATAACCCGTAACAATTCCCTTTTCTGCCAAGGCATTTATATACTTTTTACACCAATCAAGTCTTGCAATATCGGTAAATTTATCTTCGCCGTCCAACGGTTCAATATTAATATATCTTGCGATTATAGACGCAAATTCTGCTCTTGAAATCATATCTTCCGGACGCATAAGCCATTTTCATCACCCGAAATATAATTCTTTTCTACTGCGAAATTGATATAATTCTGATACCATGTACCATCGTGTACATCGCTGAACTTATTAGCATATGTTTTATTTACATCAAAGTCACCGTCAAGCACCGTCAATATCTTCGCCACTTCCGCACGAGTAATTGTATTATCCGGTCTGAATTGTACCACGCCGTTTTCTTCATAACCGCTTATATACGGTTCATGCTTGGTCATCGGCATTTCCGTTGGATTTGGTGTTTGATTTCCGTCATTCGGTTTAGGCGAATTCGTCGGTTCAACTGTCGTTATCGGCGTTTCGGTCGGAGTCGGTGTAGGAGTAGCTGATGATCCTTTATTTCCGCCGCCTGATCTCTTCTTTGTTATCGTTACATAATACTTATGTTCTACACCATATTTGTTTTTCACTGTGTAGACAACAGGATTTTTTTCTGAATCTGTAAAGTCCTGCGCACCTTTTGGCGAATAATCGTCACCGTGTATTTGTAAAACAGGTTCTACACTGTTAAGCTTTGCACTTGACTTCAACACCAATTTTACATTATCGTCTTCATACTCTGTTTCACCGTACTGTCCGTCAACAGTCAAGCTCTCCAAATACGGATCATCACCAACACGTTCAATATGTACCGTATAAGTTACATCTTCATCGGCTGCCGATGAAAGCGTATACTTAACAGGATTGTCCAAATCGCTGAAATCCTGCGCGGTATCGGCACTCGGTGATATTTCATCAGCGTCAAACGTGATTTGCGGTGTCACAGATGATAAATCATAGATATACGGTGATGATATATATATATCCGTACCATCTATCTTCGTTTCACCCTCTTGCACATCAGGCAATGTAAATTCAGTTATCTTACGAGTCGTACGTCTTGGAACTGTGATTTTTGTTTCACTTGAATAATTTGTATCAAAACCATCTATAACAAATTCAATTCTGTATTCCTGCTCACTTTCAGTATTGTAGTTAGTAGGAATATTAAGAGTTGCTGTTGCTGATTTATCTTCAAATGAAATTGTTTTTCCTTCTATCTTTGCACCACCGCTTATAGGCACTGCATACACCTTTACATCTTCAAAGAATATACCGTTCAAGCCTACTGTTACAAGTCCGCCCTTAAACGTTACCGGTGAAGTATAACTCACCTCGTTAATAGTAGGTTTACCATCTCTTGAAATATGTACAGTGTATTCTCTGTCCACATCATCCGCCGCCGATACCTTGTATACAAGTGACTTTGTTTCGTTATCAAAGTTCTGCTCCCCTTCCGGCGCATAACTGTCACCGTCAATTCTGAGATTCGGTGTAAGCTTGCTTATGTCAGTATCATACTGTACTTTTACATAAACATCCTTATCCTGTATATCAGCACTGCCAACTTGATTTTGAACATAGAAATTAGTTATAGTCCTCGTCTTACGTCTCGGAACTGTAACAGTTTTTAGCGGAACATACGATACATTTTCAAATCCGTCAACATCAAATACCAATGTATAATTCTTTGAATTTTCAGTATCATCATTTTCAGGCATTGTTATACTTGCAGACGCACTTCTGAAACCGTCCGTTACATCGCCGACAACTGCATCATGGCATTCAATCTTGCTCTTTCCGTCCTCTGATACGGCATAAACTTTCATACTTTCGTTGAAAATACCTGACATTTCAACCTTAACATCACTGCCCTTAAATGTTTCGGGAGCATTTGAAACCGATACACTTGTTATTGTCGGCATACCCGAACGCTTAACTGTTACAGTATATGTTTTTGAAACACCTCCGTCACCTGTCACGGTATATTGTACAGGGTTTGTGAAATCCTGTGTTCCCTTTGGTGTGTAATCCTTACCGTCTATATCAACTTAGGCGTCAACGCCGTTAAATCAGTCGTATAAGGCATATATAATGTTATTGTATTGTCGTCATCATTGATTTCGGCGTCCTTAGTCTGGTTGTTAATTCTAAAGCCTGTAATTCTACAGCTTTCTTTACGCGGTACTGTAACAATTCCCGACAAACCGATTTGCTGTTCTCTGCCGTTAATCGTTATTTTAAAGTCATATTTCTTATCCTCACTTGTATCATTTTGAGGTAATGTAACTTTACCGATTGCATGACCTCCGTAGCCGTCATATTCAAGCATTACCTTTTGAGTTTCTCCGTCACCGCGAGGTACTGCAACAACCTCCATTGTATCCTTAACCTCATCATCTCTTAAATACGGTATAAACTGACCTGTTATATCAACTGTTATATCAGTATCATTAAATGTTTTAGGTTGATTTATGTTTACGTTGTTTACCTTTGCAACGCCTTCTCTCAATACATTGATTTGATATACATTTTTTGTTCCGTCCTCTGCAATGACGGTGTATTCTTTTGTACTGTTCAAATCCTGTGCGTCTGTAGGTGTATATGATACACCTGTATGACTTACTTTAGGTATTACATTGTTTAAATTCGTGTTGTACGGTACATACAAGTACAACTTATTTCCGTTTCTTGAAATTTCACTTTGGTTTTCCGAAACAACAAAATCTGTCAATTCTTTTCTGTTCGACTTTCTTTCCGGAACGGTAAGTGTTGTATTTCCAGACAAATCCTGTTTTTCACCGCAAACACTTACAGATAATTCATAAACTCTCTTTGTATCATTATCATTCTTCGGAACATTAAGCGTAGCAATGTAATTACCGGTTTCGTCAACCTGTGCGATTGCAATTGATATACTGCTTCCTTCAGATTCGCCGCTTACAAGTTTTGCACTTACGGTAATTGTTTTTTCATGGTTTAGTGCATTTGCCGCATTATCAAGATTATCACCGTTAATCAGAACCTGTACTCTGCTTTCCGAGTTTTGTTCAGGGTCTTCAAACGTTATGCTGTTCACTTGAGGTGCTGCCTGTTTTTCAACATGAACAGTATAATCCTTAGTTGTAACCTTATCCTCCGCTGTAACCGTATAAACTACATCAGATGTAAAGTCCTGCTCTGTAGCCGGCGAATATGTCGCATACATATCTTCAAGCTCAACATTCGGCAGCAATGATGTAATATCCGCGTCAAAAGGCATTGTAATGCTTATATTTTTACCTTGTTCGCCCGATATTTTTGTATCGCCTATTTGATTATTGATTGTAAAATCATTTATACCGATAAGTCCGCGCTCTTTTCTCGGGACTCGTATAGTTGAATTAACACTTGTTTGTTCGGTATCGCCGATTTTAGCTTTCAATGTATATATTTTATCCTCTGTATCGCTTGTATTTTCAGGAATATTGATTTCTGCCGTATATGTATCAACACCGTTTACAAGGTCATATGTTGCCTCGACAGGATCAAGTCCGTCATCAGAATAAATATATACCTTTCTGTTATTCTCGTTTTCCGCATTCTTTATACTGCTCAATGCACGTCCGATTATTTTTACCGTAACGGTAGAAGCCGCACTTGATGTTGGGTTTCTAAGGCTCAGAGATGTAATCACCGGAGTTGCCTCTTTATATATCTTAATCATATAATCGGCAGTCGTTGTACCGTCTTGAGCAGTTACCGTATATTTTGTTCTCGCATAGCCGTTTATATCAACAGTATATTGTATCGGTTTACCTTGGTCATTTGAAATTCTTCCGCCGATATATGTAAGTTTGAAGGCGTATAATAATCTTGATACTCATGATCATATGGCATATAAACCGTGATTGTATGACTGTCTTCCGATTCATAAATTGTACTTTGACCAAGCTGACCGTCTATTTCAAAATCCGTTATACTGCACACACTTTTATCATAATCGACTATTAAGTTATTTTTAAGTTTTGTTTCTTTATTTTTAACAACATAATATACTTCATTAGACAACAGGTTTTTCTGCACTTTGGTTTTCCGGAAGAGTTATCGACGCAACATAATTGCCGTCTGAGTCTTTAATAACGTCACTTTCCAAAACAAGAGGAATATCCTCCAGGCTCTTTACTCTTATTTTAACGTTGCCTATAATTGACACACCTTTAACAGTAAAGTCAACTTTACCGCCTTTATTGTCTTTTTGCGAGCTGTCATAAGTAACCGACTCTACATATACGGAATATAAAATTCCTTCTGCCATTGCACTGTCAACTTCTATTGTACCTGAATAATCATCTTCGCTATAGCCTACACTCATATTATATGAACCGTTAGGAACCATTAAGCACAATATATGGTCGTCGCCAATATAATAATCTGTATCTTCATATGTACAAATATTTTCTGTTCCCTTTGCACCATTCAATGTTGCTTTTACTTGATAAAGATTATCTCCGTTCGCATTTTTAACTGTTGATGTACTGTTTTCGGCAATATTAATATACGTCTTGCTGTCTGTAATAAAATCACCGTCACCACCGACTGCAGTTCCGGTAACAGCAGTAAGATTTGTCGGTACACCTGTTATTGTCAGCTTCGTATTCGCCTCGGTATTTACTGCATTTGCACCTATTCCGCCTTGAACATCAAGCAGATTGGCAAGTGGATTTGTTTCTGTTGATTTTATAGTAGGCTGTGGATTGTTTGAATATGAATTTTTTACAGAAATGGCATTACCCATCATTGATCTTAATGTACAGTTACCGTCTATTGTTATATCAACATTTCCCATAATATTTATCGGAGTAGCCGAATTAGACATTTTTATATCAAGATTCTTCAATGTAACAGGCGGAAGTTTCGTTGCCGAATCAAGGTTAACTATATTTTCTGTTGTTGTTCCCGTTATTACATATCCTAAATCGTTGGTTTTATATTGTACACCGCCATAGGTTACATAAAGATCAGTTACATAAACACTGCCATTTGAAACATCATAAACATCGGCTTGCTTTTCGGTATGTTCTGAATCCAAAGTAAGATTTACAGTATATGTCACTTCACTCTTATCGTTACCCGTTATTTTATACGTTGCTGATGTTGTATTATTAAATTTCATTGCATCTTTTTGAGTAAATGCACCGATAAATTCTATGTTAGGTGTAATATTTTTCAATATAATGTTATAAGGTACTTTTACAGAGATTACTCTGTTCTCATTATCTATAACAGTATCCCCGATTTGACCCGGAATTTTGAAAGAAGAAACACTTATCTCTGTATTGTTTGTACAATTAAATGTATTCTTTGACATCGAATCAACTTTTGAATATCTGTAATATGTTGTACCGTTTTTATATACACGAATCCATTGATTTCCGGCATTTGCATACAAATACAACTTACCGTTTTTGTCTGTACGTGTTTTTATTTTCTTTTCTGCACCTGTATCATTATCAGAAACAAGTGAGTATTCAACATCTTGCTCATCTGTTATTCCGTCAACCGTTGTTTCTACCAAATACTGATTATACTTAGTTGCAGGAATTGTTCCGGAATTATTAAACGCATCAATGATGGGTCATTATTTGGTGTTGTTCCGAGAGTTGCGTCTACACTTCCGCCATTAATTGTAATAGCGCCGTACGGAGTCTTATTTCCACCGTTACCGATGCCGTAACCTGAGCCGTTACCGACAGCTTTAACATAACCACCGTTTACAATGACATTTCCGCCTCGGCCGCTTGTTCCAGATGCACTGCCTGTACCGCCTCCGATACCTGCCGCATTACTTTCAGAATCATCATCGGCATATGCGTAAACATTACCGCCGTTTATAAGTACGTTGATACCCGAACCGTCTTTACCGCCTCCGATACCGGCACCGCCATTTCCGCCATAAGCATATACAGTACCGCTGTTTACAGTAAATTGCTTCATATCACCGATACCTGCACCGTTTGCAGACTTAAATGTTATAACACCGTCATTATCGCCCGAATCTTCAACAATAAGTTTTGAAGTAGCCGTTATACCTCTTACCGCCGCAAGATTTACAGATTGTGACTCAATTTTATTTGTGCCTTTCAGTCTAAGGGTCAGCTCAACATCGTCACCTATCGTCAATGCATTGTTTATAGATGAACGAGATAAAATATTAATATTATCTAAAACAATGGTAGGATTTGCACCCTGTACCACTTCAATTACATTACTTGTTTGACTTGTTGATTGAACTATATATATTTCCATATTCTTTGGAATATCATAGCTTGTTGTACCAACCGTAACTGTTACCATATCGTTATTATCATTGTTTTTTGTTATTTTGATATTTCCTTTTGAAATATCAAACTGCGATTTATCATCACCCGTCAAAGAAATATCTTTTGAATTATTAAAAATATATCCATTTAAAGTTGCTGTTACCTTAACACGAATTTTATGAGTTCCCTGCTTATAATGTGCAACTATATATCCGTCCACAACTTCTGCCAAATCACTGCTTATTGCTGTTTCATTTTCGTCAGCTGTTGTTAATGTATATGTACAATTAAGAATATGAGTAGGATAAGTACAATCACTTGATTTTTCAAAATCAGTTGTTAATTTGATTTTTGTCTGTCCGACAATTTTATTTACAGTTATTTCATCAGGTACAGATAATTTAATTGATGAATTTGTATCTGTACATGTACAGTCTGAACCCGAATATTCTGTCAGTGTTGTTTGGTTTTCTATATCGTCTGTACGATATATTTTACCGGCATATGTTACGGCATAGCCTGTTGTATCTTCTGTTACATATACATACAGCTTTGCTTCGCTGTCTGTTACTGTTTTCCATGAGCCGACAGTAACTTCTTTATTTGCCATTTCAACTGCATCCGGCATTGTCAGAACTACTTGTTTAAGTTTATTTCCATCCTTATCTTGAACTTTGTCATAATCTGTGCTTCTGAACGTACCATCTACACTGCCGCCGTTTATGTATATATTATTTACACCAAATTGTTCTGTTGTGGGAGTCATTCTTCCCGGTCCTATGGAATAAGTCACCGAAGCACCGGCTGTTGCTTTAATATATCCGCCATTTACGATAATCTCCGCATTAGACTGACGCTCCACACCGCCTATGGCTGTTCCGTATCGTCCTGCACTTGCATTTATGATACCGCCGTTTATTTCTATTGTACATCCGCTGACATTACCAGATGTTCTTATACCTCCGCCTATAGCTGTACCTTTCATTCCTCCGACAGCATTAATAGTACCGCCGTTTATTATAATCTTACCATGTAATTGATTTAGATTCGCACCGATTCCCGATGCTTGTGCAGTACCTGTTACATTAAGAATACCATCACCGTCAACAGTCAAAATCGAATAATCCGACTCTATACTATTTGCTGCCACATTAATACCTGCCTTACCGCTTTTTTTAGCAGTAACGGTATTTGTGCCGTTTATGTGCAAATTAACAACTGCACCGGATTCAATTATAATAGGCGAACTTGTTGCAGACGTCATCGTTACATTTTCAACCGTCAAATCCGCCGTTACACCTGTTTTTACCGTCACAATATTTGTAACATCAACAGAACCGATATAATATGTACCGTCTGTATTAATAGTCACATCACCGTTTTGTAAATCTGAACTTAGATCTGTTCCGTCTGTCATAGGTGCAACATCATTTTTATTTATATTTACAGTATCCGTTGAATTATCCAACGGTACGTTTGTAGCCGCTATATTTTCTTCCGTAATTTTTTCATTCGGAGATGAAGTTGCCAAAACCTCAGTCTGCTCCGAATTGATTTCTGTTTTGATTTCATCAGCCGACACCGCAAAATTCAATGTCGGTAAAAGCATTGATAAAGCCAATATTATAGAAACAGCTTTTCTTTTCATTTTAATTCCTCTTTTCATATATCTTAACAATGTATAGTTATCCTTATTATATATTTTATAATACCACAAAGCACTTGAAATTGTCAATATTATACACTGAAAACGGCTGTTTTTAACACCGTTTCTCAACATTTTTAACAAAAAAGAGTTATGACAAATCAACTCCAAAATTGTTTCATCATAACTCCAATGTCAAATTATAACCAAGGATAATAAGCTTCCAATCTTACAGAGAATCTGTTTCTGATTGCATTAACATCATTATTGTCAATCCTGCCATCCTTGTTTACATCCCAAATACGCGCTTGTTTTACGCCATTCGCATCAGCATCCTTACCAACAAGATTATTTGCATCAATACCGTTTACTGCTCCGTCACTGTTGACATCACCTATTCTTCTGTCCACAACTAACAAATATCTCTCCATAGTTGAATCGTTGATTTGATATGTAACCTTATACAAGCCTTCTACTCCGGATACGGCACTGACCGTTCCTTTTATAGTATCAGATGTCGAACCGTCATTTACATTCACGCCCGGATCAACAAATTTATCAAGACCGCTTGTTATTACAGTATATTCGTTACCGTCTGCATCAATGTTATTTATAGGATTATATGTAATATCGGCACTGCAGTCCTTCGGCAAATAGTTTTCACTGAATTTGTGATTTGCCTTTAGGTAATCCAATGCTTCTTTCTGCCATTCCGCATCATGCGTCGTATCCTTATAAATCATAGCAGCCGGTGAATTACCCAAATTAAATGTATATGTAACATTAACAGTCATTGTTGCACTGAAAGAATTGTCTAAAGTATAGTTGCTGTTTGCAAGTTCAATTACTATATCATACACACCTGCATTTATAACACTGTTAAGTTTTGTTTCTGTATCACGTTTAACGTATTTTACGGAATACAAATCCGATGCCAAAGCTTCAGTCGGTGTAACCTTTGCGGTATGTTCGTTACCGTCATAATCAACTACATTGTCTGTAACCGTAAAATTAACTGTTTTCGGCGTAACCGTTATTGTTTTCGATGATGTTTCATCTGCAATATAGTTGCCGTTCGGGAAAGTAATTATTATATCATATACACCGACATCCGTAATTTCAGTCAAGTCAGTTTCTGTACCTTGCTTACGGTATGTTATTGTATATTTACTGTCATCATACGGTGCATCAACCGTCATATTCGGTTTGTGCGTCTTTCCGTCATATACCCAGCTTTCATCCGTTGTAAAGTGACCCGATTGCGGACTTATTGTAAGTTTATTATCATAATCATTTCCGATTGAATACACTATATCATTATCAAGTGTAATTTTTATCGTATAAACATCTGCATCAGTCGGATTTTCTACAGTTTCACCCTTTGAATTAGTATATGTAACTTTATATCCAATGTCTGCGGGATCGGAAGAAACAGTTGCCTTATGACTGTTTCCGTCATATGTAAACGATGTATTTGTTACCGTAAAGTTTACATTTTCACCTATGATTTTAATTGTACATTCGTCATATATCGTTTCATAGTTAGGGTTTGTTGTATGCACCCTTGCAGTATATATACCGCTTGAAACAGGCACATCGGTTGTGTATTCACCGCCGTTTCTGCTATACTCAATAACATATCCTGCCGCAGGCGGTGTTACCGTTACGTCAGCTGCCGTAAGCGGGTGAGGTAATTGGTCATATTGATATTCTTTGTCACCGCTTAATGAAATTGACGCACCCTGACGTTCAATTTGAATATGCGTATCACCCTCACGTTCCGATATGATACAACCCGATACATAAACATCAATATAATATGTTCCGGCATCTGTTACAGACGAAAGATTATCTTTACCGTATCTTATAATCGGTACAGCGTCTGTCAGTTCGCACCGTTCAAATCATAACATTTAACTGTCGCTGTATAACTGTTTCCGTCATATATAATATTCTTGGGAGCAGTTACATTAATCTTGATAGATCTCGCTCTTATATTAATCTTAAATGTAACATCTCTGTATGTACCGTCTACATTACTTATACGGATATTCATATTAGCATAATATCCGGCACTTGTCGGAGTACCCGTTATTGAACCGTCCTCGTTGACAGTAAGACCTGTTGGTTTAAAACCCGATATAAATTCAAAACTATATCCGTCATTGCTTCCGCCGCTCATTGTTATTTGTGCTGAGTACGGCTTATATGCCTCACCCATAGGTAGCGACGTTGTATCTACACTAAAGTCAGCCGCATGAGCACATATACCTGCCATGAGCATTGCTATCATTATAATTAAAAATGCAGATATTTTTTTCATTTATTACACCTCTTTTCCGTTAAATCGATTACACAGCTTATTATTTTAATTGTTATTGCATTTCCGAAAGCATTGTCCAAAGATACGGACAATGCCATTGGAAATGCAATAACACAGGGCGATAACCGCCCTGTGTCATTACATTGCTTTATTTATCGCATTTATTATAATTCGATATTTATTAAGCAGCAGGAGTTGCTTCAGGAGCTGTTGTCTTTTCAGGAGCAACAGTTTCTTCAGGAGTTACTGTTGTTTCAGGAGCAACAGTTTCTTCCGGTTTTACTGTAGGAACTACTGCATTTGCGCCAACCTTTCTTTCATTTACTGCAAGAAGAATGTCTGCCTCTGCCCAGTGACCTGCAATGTCATTAGGAGTAAATGTTACGATTGGTGTTGATTCTACAAGAACTCTGTTGATAATTGCAACAGCTTCAGCTCTTGTTAGCGGTGAATATGGACCAAATGTACCGTCTTCATAACCTGAAACGATGTTCTTGTCAGCAAGAGTTTCAATGTAATCCTTAGCCCAATCATTTTCAGTTACATCTGTGAAGATGTTATTGTATGAAATCAAATCATATCTTTGAGCTCTTGCGATAACTGCACTGATTTCGCCTCTTGTGATTGTATCCATAGGTCTGAATGTACCGTCTTCATAACCGCTTAATACATTCTTATCTTCAAGATAACCAATGTACTTGTTGAACCAAGCGTCTGAATCAACGTCAGGGAATGATGCTTGATACATACCGTCAGGTAGATCGTCACCATAGCTTAGTCTTGCAATCATAGCTGCAAGTTCGCCTCTTGTGATGTTGTTATTTGGTAGGAATGAACCGTCATCATAACCTGAAGCGTATGGCTTTGTATATTCTGTGTTGATTACAGGTGCTTCTGTCGGCTTAACTGTTGGTACAGGTGTTGCTGTAGCTTCTTTAACAGTTACAGGAATATTCTTAACTATGCCGTTAACCTTAACCTTAACAGTTGCTGTACCCTTACCAACCAATGTGATGTTACCGTTTTCGTCAACAGTTGCTACATCTTCATTTGATGATGTCCATGTTGGTTTAGCTGTTGAGCCTTTTACAGTAGCTGTAACTTTAATCTTATCACCTACAACACCGGAAACAGTATCCTTATCAAGTTTAATTGATACGCTGCTTCCGCCGCCGCCACCGCTGCTCTTCTTAGCGGTGTAGTAAAGATTGATATTGTCGTTGCTGTCCTTTGGCAAGTTAGCTACATCTGCTGATGTTGTGCAAGCTGAATCTGTGAAGTATGCTCTGAATCTTGAAGGTGTGTATTGAAGAACATTAGAATTGAACTTACCGAATGTAGTGTCATCCTTAACTGCATTAATTTCTTCATCATTTGTATAAACCTTATATTCAGGTTCTGAGCCGGCTGCTGCACCATTCTTATAAATATTTACTAAGTATTTATAAGTTGTAGCTTTTACTGTAGCAGCATCTGAAGCAGGTGCTGAAGCTGTTAGCAGCTGTTTCTTTACTAAAGTTATTGTGTATTTTCTTTATTTTCTTACTGTCATTTTGATTGTTGTTGTACCTGCTGCTCCTTAACCATGTTGCACATGTCTGTTGAATATTCAAAGTCGGCTGTTGTACCGCTTAGAACGATATTGTTTGTCTTCTTATCAGCTTTAGCTGTTACATTTTCCGGAGTTGCCGGCTTAATTACAGCTGTTGAGTTGTTAATTGTTGTTGAGCTTACAGGTAGATTATCTTCACCAACAATTTCATAGTTTTCATTATCAGCCTTAATATCTGATACTTTGATTGTGTTTGTTCCGACATCTTTACCGTCAAATTCCCACTTAGCAGAAATATTAACTGTATCGCCTACTACAGTTACACCTTCCTTAACAGTTGCTGTACCTGTTGCAGTTGTTGTGCCGTCATATGATTTACTTTCAGGTTTGAATATGATGTCTGAAAGTTTGATTGGTTTTTTCTTTGCTGTTAGAGTAATTGTCTTAGTCTTTGTTTCTGAGCCTTCTGTGTATGATACTGTTATTGTTGTATCTCCATAAGGAAGCTTTGCAGTCTTATCAAATTCGTTACCGTCTTTATCCAATAGCTTGTAGTTTGTAACATGAGCCTTTGTTGCTGAAGCACCTGTACCATATACTGCATTAACTACCAAACCGCCAAAGTCAGGTGTCAACTCAGGATATGTGTATGTTACCTTTGTAGGACCTGAAATTTCGATATCTGACATAGCGTCTTGAGTTACGCTACCCTTAACATTTACTGTTGCAGGAGTGAATGAATAGTTAGCTGCATCTGTACCTGTAAGAGCCTTTTCTGTAACTGTTACATCAGGAGTACCCGGTGTCTTTACATCATTAGCTGCATATTTATATGTAAATGGAAGTGTTACGTTATCTCCTTCAACTATAGATGAATTATCCTTAGTTAGTACCAATGAGCTATCAGCAGTTACATCAGCTGTAGCATTAGGGTTAGCCTTAACTGCAGGAACTTTTATAGCATCAGCATTAACTGTAAG
>ENA-OQCN01000326-OQCN01000326.1-human-gut-metagenome-genome-assembly--contig:-NODE-326-length-25306-cov-3.402439_pt1 | contig 25306 bp, 19 predicted proteins | sample MGYA00242497_ERZ504576 | MGnify/ENA primary metagenome ERZ504576 (study PRJEB26092, sample SAMD00036296) | human gut metagenome | host: Homo sapiens | study: EMG produced TPA metagenomics assembly of... | reverse complement strand
ACTGCAAAACAAAAAATGATATTAAAACAATTTGATATGGATGAAAAATATATTGACAGAAGCATTGGTGAATTCAGCTACTAATGCTTCTTTTATTTTTAGTTATACAAATTCTGCAAAGTTAAGGTGCTAAAAAGTGCAAAAAGTCCATTAAAAAATATAAAATGGAAACGTTTACAATTATGATAAAGTAAAAGCAAAATCATGATTTAATAAGTATCGCTCGCATTTTTTAGAGCAGCAGTAGGCCAACAAAAGACTGATAAGTATGATTATTTTAAAGCTTTTTAAGTAAACAATTGGATAAGGGCATTAACATTTTTTAAATTTCGCGCATTGTATTTAAAAAGTGCTATTTGTTGACCCTGATTTCAAATAATTACTGAAATGTGTTTTATATATATACAAATTCCGTCTATTTTTGGTTTAGCGTACCAATATTTGTATTAGTCTTATACGCTTTGTTGTCAGCTTCCTACTGAAACTTGATTCAAGTTTAGGAGAAGAATAGATGAAAAAAGCCAGAAAGCCTTATTAGCTTCGATGGTTACATTAAGCCAGGGCGTAACAGCTATGGCAGCACCGGTTCTGTGTCGGCAAACACACAGCCAATTCAGTCAAAAAATACGACTGTAAAGAAAGAAACTACAAATGTTGCGAAAAAGTGGCTATACATTTGTGAGTGCGCCAGCAAGCGAACCTGTTGTAGAAAATAATATTGTCACTATTACACATGTAAATGGTGAAAAAACTCGAATTACATTTTTAGAAAATAATTTATTCCGTTTAGATATGGAACCAGATGGAAAGGATGAAGACTTTAAAGAGTACGCTACTCCTAATAATCCTGAACATACAGGCCGTATCGTTCAACAAAATGATGCTTCAAGTGAATATTCGAAACCGACTCCAACAATTAAGAATGAAGCTGGTGTATACACGATTTCCGTTCAAGATGGTGTATCATTAGAGGTTTCTAAAGAAGATTCTACAATGACATTAAAACGTGCTGATGGAAGCATTGTTTGGCAAGAAGCAAAACCAGTGCAATATAAAAAAGGTAGCACAGTACAAACTTTTGTGAAAAATGCCGGAGAAAACTTCTTTGGTGGTGGTACTCAAAATGGTCGTTTTATTCATACAGGCGAATCAATTAATATCAAAAATGAAAACAACTGGGTAAGTGGTGGTGTTGCCAGTCCAAATCCATTCTATTGGTCAACAAATGGATATGGTGTTGTTCGTAATACATTTAAACAAGGTGTTTATGATTTTGGTAAAACAAACAACAATGAAGTAGAGGCAACTCATTCTGAAAAACGTTTAGATGCTTATTATTTTGTAGGGGATACACCAGTAAGTGTTTTACAAGGATATTTTAAATTAACAGGAAATCCAGCTTTATTCCCTGAAGAAGCCTTCTATTTAGGTCACTTAAACTGTTATAACCGTGATGAATGGATCGAAGGTGGAAATACACCATTAGAAACTGTGAATGATAAAGTGAAATATACAGAAAAAAATAATGGTGGACAAATTAAACAAGGTGGCATTCTAGAATCATTAAACGGAACGAACGAAACAGATTATAAATTTTCAGCTCGTGCTGTAATCGATCAATACGAAAAATATGATATGCAGTTAGGTTGGTTCTTACCGAATGATGGATATGGTTGTGGATATGGTACAGACGATGCAAATTTAGATAATAACATTCAAAACCTAAAGAACTTACAGACTATGCGAATTCGAAAGGTGTTGGTACAGGTCTATGGACACAATCTTCATTAACACCAGATCCAAATCAGCCAGTTCATTTACAACGTGATTTTGAAAAAGAAGTTTACAACGGTGGAATTCGTACATTAAAAACAGACGTTGCATGGGTTGGCTCTGGATATGACTTCGGTTTACATGGAATCAATAAAGCTTATAACATTATTTCTAAAGCAGAAACTAAGAATAGACCAACAATCGTTACTCTTGATGGTTGGGCAGGAACACAAAGATATGGTGGTATCTGGACAGGTGACCAGACAGGTGGAAACTGGGAATATATTCGTTTCCAAATCCCAACATATATTGGGCAGAGTTTGAGTGGTAACCCTAACGTTTCAAGTGACGTTGATGGAATTTTCGGTGGTAGTTCATTGATCACAACACGTGATATCCAATGGAAAACATTTACAACAATGTTATTAGATATGGATGGTTGGGGAAGTTATCCTAAAAAGCCATATGTATTTGGCGATGATACATCATCAATCAACCGTATGTATCTAAAACTTAGATCTCAATTGATGCCATACATTTATTCAACTGCATATACTTCTTCAAACTTAGGAGAAGGCAGTGAAAAAGGTAAACCACAAGTTCGTGCAATGTTCTTGGAATTCTCAGAAGATGCGAATACATATAGTAAGAATATGCAATACCAGTTCATGTTTGGTAAAGATTTCTTAGTTGCTCCAGTATATCAAAATACAGCTGCAGATAAAGATGGAAATGATATTCGAAATGGTATCTATTTGCCAGATTCAAATCAAGTTTGGATTGATTACTTTACTGGAAAACAATATCGTGGTGGAACTACATTAAATAATTTTGATGCTCCAGTATGGAAATTACCATTATTTGTAAAGAATGGAGCCATCATTCCTATGTTTGAAGCGCACAATAATGCAGCGACTAAAACGGAAACAAATAAAGGTGGAATTGATAAAACAAAACGTTTAGTTGAATTCTACCCAGATAAAGAATCAGAATATACTCAATATGAAGATGAAGGAAACACAGTTGATAACTCAAATCTTGAAGAAGTAAATTATGGTTCAAATGTGACAACTCATTTCACAAGTTCTGTAAAAGATGGCAAAGCCGTATTAAAAGCAGAAGCAAGTCAAGGTAGCTACAATGGATATGATGCAAATAAAGAAACTACATTTATTGTAAATGTAAGTAAGAAACCAACAGCGTTAACTGGAAAAGTTGGAAATGCGAATGTTGAGTTAAAAGAAGTTAAATCTCAAGAAGAATTTGATAAAGCCACAGGCAATGTATATTTCTATAATAAAGCGCCTAACTTGAATAAATTTGCGACAGAAGGTTCTGAATTTGAAAAGACTGAAATCAAAACAACTCCAAAATTATATGTGAAATTCGAAAAGACAGATGTAAGTACAAATGGAATCGAATTAACAGTAGATGGATTTGTGAATGATGGAAATTTAGATAAAGATGAATTAAATGAAAATCTTCAAACTCCTGCTAACTTTAAAGCAGACGAAGAAAATATTACTCCAACAACAATTCCTTTGAAATGGGATGCAGTTAGTGATGCGACTGAATATGAAGTAGAAACAGATGGAATGATTCAATCTGGAATTACAGAAACAAGCTATACGCATACAGATCTTGAATATCACTCTAAACATACATATCGTGTGCGTTCAAGAAATAAAGATGGATATTCAAAATGGAGTGATCCAATCGAAGTAGAATCTGCACTAGATCCATATCGTAATGTACCAAAAGATATTAAAGTATCTTGGGATTATGGTGATGACTGGGGTAAATTGAGTAACATTTTAGACTTTGATTATGGTACATTCTTCCACTCAACAAATTCAGTGACTGAAGATCAAGGATTGATCTATGATTTGAAGAAAGTTTACGATTTAGAGCGTATTGACTATACTCCTCGTAATGACAATAAGGGAAATGGTACTGTACAGAGAATGGATGTTTATACATCTATTGATGGTGTAAACTGGACATTATCATATGATTCAAGTAAACAAAAATCAGATTGGACATACTCTAAAGATATGTCAGATTTAGATACTAAGACTATCGATATGACAGGAACATCAGCTCGTTATATCAAATATGTTGTTAAGAAGTCAAAAGGTGGATTCTTCTCAGCTGCAGAACTTCAACCATATATCGTAGATGGAAGTGAAGGATACGTTATTGGAGACACTAACAATGATGGTGTTATCGATGAAAATGATGCTACACAAATTGAAAACTATGTAGGTCTAGAAGATGGCGATCCAACTTGGGATCAGGTAAAACGTTCAGATTACAATAAGAATGGTTACTATGATGCACAAGATATCACTCAAACAATGGTTCATTTAGATGGTGGAGTAAAAACACCTTCAAAAGATCCAAAAGGTTCTTTGATTACATCATTAGATAAGACTGATTATGCTGCAGGTGAAACAGTTACATTAACTATTTCAGGTGTAGATATGAAGAATGTTTACTCTATTGGTGGAAAAATTGGTTATAACTCAGATGATTTAACTTTCAAAGGTACATCAGCTACTTTAGCTACGGCTAATATGAGAGAATATAAATTTGATCGTATAGCTTATAAGAAATCTGAAAACAATGCTGCAGTTAATAGAAATATAAACTTCACATATACAAATAGTGGAAGTAAAAAATCTATTTCAGGTACAAAAGATGTTGTAACAGTAACATTTACTGCAAAACGCGATATTTCTTTGACACCAGACTATTTCAATGCTTCTGAATACATGTTTGTAAGTAACAACTTGAATGCAATCAATCCAGCGGCAACTAGTGAAGATATTCAAACACCAGAAGTTACAGTTTCACAAATCAAAGTACAGAGTGTACAAGGTCAAGATGAAAGTGTATTACAATCTGGAATGGGTGTAGATAAGTTGATTGATGGTAAATGGGGTGCAGATGCAAACCGTTTCGAATTCAAATGGGGAAATAATGGAGATGAAGTTCCTGCAAGAGTTCCTTACTGGGTATTATTCAACTTTGATGGACAAAAAACAATCACAGACATGACTATTCGTGTTCGTGTAGATGGCACAAATATTAATACAGGCGCATTAAAAGACTTTGAATTGTATGCAGTTAATGGTGAAGAAGAAACAAAAATTGGAGATTACTCTATTAATGAAGTAGATTCTAAACAAGGTTTCAATATTCATTTTGATGAACCAGTACAAGCAGAAAAAATTAAATTAAATGCATTGAATAGTCAAGGTGGACTTAACTACAAATTAAATATTGATGAGGTAGAATTCTATCAAAATAAAGCGACTTATGCAGAAGATATTGTATTTGATGAAAACAATGCTACTACAATGAGTGTAGGTCAATTAAAACAATTTAAAGCAACAGTACTTCCAGAAAATGTAACAAATGGATTGTATTCTGTTGAAAGTGATAAACCAGAAGTTATTTCAGTTATTCGTACAGTAGATGGGGATCACTACAACTATACTTTACATGCGAAAAAACAAGGCAAAGCTGTATTAACAGTTACTTCAAATAGTGCAAATAAGCAAGGCAAAAAGATTACGAAGACATTCGAAATCAATGTTGTAGCTGGTCAAGTTATTGTGGATGACTTGAAAGCACAATTAGATAAAGCGAATGAAGCTTTAGAAAATAAACACCTATATACAGCAGCTTCTTTAGATACTTTAAAAGCAGCAGTAGAAGATGCAAATGCCGTATTAAATGATAAAGATGCAACACAAACAGAAGTGAATGCACAAACAATCAACTTGTTCAAAGTAATCCAAGCTCTAGAATATAAAGGTTCAAATGAAGGACAACCGGATTGTGAAACTGAAATCACAATTGATCCTGAAAAAGTAACAGCAACTTCTGAAGCACAAGAAGACCCTGTTAAACAAGCATTTGATGGGGATACATCAACGATTTGGCACTCAAATTACAATGGACAACACACACTTCCACAAGGTGTAACAATGGATTTAGGTGCAGAGTATGACGTTCAACAATTGAATTATCTTCCTCGTCCAGGTAGTGGCAATGGCGATATCACAAAATACATGGTTGAAACAAGTTAGATGGAGAAAATTTCAAGACGGTTGTCGTTGGAACATTTGAACACGATGGAAGCATGTTAGTGGATAAGGGTGAATTCAAGAAAGTTAAATTTGATGCAACCAAAGCTCGCTATGTTCGCTTTACAGCGTTAGAGTCTTTAGGAAATCAGGTAAATACGTATGCTTCAGCTGCTGAAATCAAATTGTTTGGAACATTGCATAAGGAAGCAATTCCTGCAACAAGTATTACATTGGATAAAACTGAAGTAACATTAAACGTTAATGAAACAGCGCAAGTGAAGGCAACTCTTTCTCCAACTGAAACAACAGATGTTGTCACTTGGTCAAGCGAAAATGAGTCAATTGCGAAAGTAGATGCAACTGGAAAAATTACAGCTGTTGCGAATGGAACAGTAAATATCATTGCGAAAGCAATGATCAAGTCCAAGCTACAGTTACAGTTACGGTAAATGCTCCAGGTCAAGCTCAACTACAACAATTGATTGATGAAGCAAACGAAGTGAAATATGAAAATGCAGTTCTTCAAGATGCGTTGACAAAAGCTATCGCAAAGGCAACAGAAGCGTTAAATGGTGACGAAGAAGCCTTGAAAATGGCTTACTATGAGCTTGCTGCTGAAATGTCAGAATTAGAACTTATTCAAAATAATCTTGATGAATTGAATGGATTTGTTCAAATGGATGATTCTTTATATGTAAAAGATGAAGCATTTACACTTTTCAAAAACAAGGTCGAAATTGCGAAGAATTTAATGGCGGACCCAATCAATCAAAAAGAATTATTGAAACCTCAAATCAAAGACTTAAATGATACTTATAAGTTATTAACTAAGTTGAATAGAGAAAAATTGAGTGCTGCAATTGAATTGGCAGAACGAGTAAGAACTGAAGATTGTGTAGATAATGATGAGTTGAATGCATTTAAAGCTGCTTTAGAAGCTGCAAAAGCTGCTGATCCAGCAAATAATGAAGAAATCGATACTCTAGTAAATGCATTATTAGACGCACAGGCAAATCTAAAATACAAGCAAAATGGTTTAACTACACAAGACCAAAAAGATTCTATCCAATACGCATTGGATATCTTAAAAGGATTGAAGTTAGAAGATTACAGTAAAGAAGATCAAGAAACTATCAAAGCTGCAATCGCAAAAGGTGAAGAAGCATTGGCTAATCCAGAATTGGATCGTGATGACGCTAACAAAGTAATCAAACAACTTGTTAAAGCATTGGCTGTAAAACCTAAGAAAGATATTGATGTACCAACTACTCCAGATAAACCTGGAACAGGTAGTGGATCAGAAACTAAGCCAGGAACAGGCAGTGGAACAACTACAAAACCAGGAACAGGTAGTGGAACAACAACTACTAAACCTGGCTCAGGTTCTACAACAATTGTAAATCCTAGCAAAGGGCAATCTGGCGCAAATACAGGTGTTGAAAATAAAGCTGGTTTATTTGGATCATTAGGTGTTGGAGCTGTTTCTCTTGCAGGTATCGCAACGATTCTTTATCGCAAACGCGAAAATGGAAAAGGCTTAAAAAAAGTAAAAGTAAGAAGTAAGAAGTAATCAGTAATATATTCTCCTGTTTTGGGAGAATATATTCTTTAAAGTAAGGTGTTGTATATGAAGTGTATTAAAAAAATAATTGTTTTACTTATGGCTTTTGTGATGGTTACAGGATGTCAAACAAATCCAGAATCATCAAAACCAGGAACAATCAAAGAAATTAACATTGATAAGATGGTGGAAAAATTTGATAACGAGGATACATTTGTAGTGATGATTACACAAACAGATTGTGGTTATTGTAAAGATTTTCATGAATTATTGGATAACTGGCTACCTACCCATAACCTAACTATCTATGAAGTTAACTTAGATCATGAAGAGAATGCGACTCCGAATGATAATTTGGCAAGAATACGTCCTTATTTCTCAAATTTTAAATATACACCTTCCGTATATTATGTAAAAGGAGGTGAATTTGTTTCTGATTTAAATCCTCAAGTACAAACAATTACTGAATCTATGCTGAATCAATGGATTAGACAAAACAACATTTTATAACATCAAAGGCATAGCAACGGCTATGCCTTTTTGGAGGTATTAAGTGATTAAAAAATATAAAAGATTATTATGTGTGTTTTTAGCACTCATTATGATGTGTATGACACCTTATCGTGTATATGCCGAATCAGAGAACACAGTGGATGTCTATCCATATATTGAAAAGGCGGTCAATAAACTCGATAAACTTGATTCTTTTAAATACACAGTGGCCGATGTATACGGGAATGGTGAAGAATTGCATTGTACTATTTACAATGGTGAAACTGCTAATCAATATATAGAAGTGATTAATAATTATCCTGTGGATGATGGTAGTAAAGAGACTTGTTTTAAATATATAAAGCATGACAGTAACAAGTGGGCTTATGTGATTAGTGAAGAAAACTTTAAAAAGAATTTGGATTCAATTCCATTTGAAAATTGGACAACAACACATCAGGACGAATATGGAAACGCAGTGGACATTCCGAGTTTAGGCAAATCTGGTTATCGTGCGATGATACTATATCAGTTGGTTGATGAAGAAAAATATTTTGCGAATTTAACAAATGAGTATGTAAAAGAACATAAGGATGAAATAGGCGAGGTTGATGCTTGGACAAAAAGTTTTAATAAAGAAGCTAAAAAGTTTCGAAAAGCTTGTAAAAAGGGTGTCATTACAAAAACAAAAAAGGGAAAATTATATACCGTATTGATGAAGTCAGGAAATCAAACAGTTAATTTTTCGTTTAATGTAGACAAAAAGGGAAGATTGACTTCTTATGCAGTGAATAATGTTGTAAATTATGAATTCTATAGTTTTAAATAGATTTACACAAAAAATGTCAAAAAGCACAAAAGGTTCATTAAAAAATGCAAATACGATAATATCCATATAGTTTAAAATATAGAGGTGAAAGCGCTTACGATAGAGAAATTGCTTTTTGTTGGAAGGAGGTTAAATGACTATTATTCAAGGTAATTTTTTGATTTTATAAAGGAGAGAAATAGAGAATGAAAAAAATATTAAGTTTAGCAGTTTGTACTGCATTAGTTGCGAACATAGCTCCACTTCATATAAAAGCAAATGAATCCGGTGGAGATGTTCAGGTTTCTGAAAATGGTAACAGAATTACTATTGGGAATGGGTATATTAAACGTGTTTTTGAAAATAATAATGGAAAATGGAAGACAGTTTCTATTGACAACAAAAGAATTGATGAGCAATTTAAACCGGCGGAGGGGTCAGAAGATTTTGTCATTAATTTAGTGAATGGTCAAAAGACTGAAGAACAAAAACCTGTGGTTACACCTCCAACTCAAGCTTTAGATCGTACGACATGGCAAGCGACTCTAAAAAATAAAGATGAAGTTGAATTTAGTCATCCAGAATATTTGTTTGATGGTGATAAAAACACATATGTAGATGAGTATCAAAAAGCTGGTTTTCCAATTTCTTTAGAAATTGATTTAGGATCTAAACAAGAAGTATCTTCTTTCTCGTTCTTGAAAAGACCTGGATTTAGTGATCAAGCTTATGGTTTTAATGGAACGCTAGGAAAATATAAAGTATATATCAGTGATGATCAAACCAATTGGAATGAAGTAGCAAACGGAGAATTTACAAAAGAAGACTATAATTTACATCAAGAAGGGAATCTTTATAATGTTGGTGATGTAGTTTATGCAAATTTTAATGCGACATACAAAACTCAATATGTAAAACTTGAAGCTTTAAGTGATGCACTTGGATCTACAGAAGAGTTTACGGGTGCAGAATTTAATCTATATAGCGATAAAACAAGTGCAGGTATTCCACAAAAAGAAGTTTCTTTAGCAGGTTCAAATGTTACTTTTAAAGGTAAGTCTACCGATAAGCTTACGGATAGAAATTTAAATTTTGCGGTGAGTGGAAATGTAAATGATGAAATCGTATTTGACCTTGGTTCAGTGCAAACAATCGGTTCATTTGCTTATCAGAAACGTCCAGGTTTTCATGATGCAAATTATGGATTAAATGGAACAATGGGAAAATATGAACTTTATGTAAGCGATAATGGTACAGATTGGACTCCAGCTGGAAAAGGTGAATTTGTAAGAGATGATTACAACTTACATTCAGTTGTATTAAGTGAAAATACACAAACGAGTGACGGAAAATATAATGTCGGAGATACTTTACACAATGTAGGTGATTTGGTATATGGTAATTTTAATTCTGTATATACAACTCGATTTGTAAAAATCGTACCGAAATCGGATTGCATGGGTGGTACAAATGAGTTTCAAGCAACAGAAATTAAATTGTATTCAGATCAAAAATTTGAATCTAAGAAAGATGATACGGATACAGACATTCGTTCGAGTGAATTGACCGTATCTGAAAATGGTATTACGACAAAAAATAATGAAGTTCGTGTTTCATTTGACACATATGAAAAAGATGGTGTTAATTGGGATATCGATATGGTTACGGTAATGGAAAATGATAAGCACTATATGAATTCTTATCTTGAAATTACAGTAGATAAACCAGAGGAAGCTAAAATCGATTATATCGACTTCGATAATTTCGTAATTCCTGAAGGAACAAGTGGTGTTTGGAGTATTCCTGAAGAAAACAAAATTTCTTCCATGTGGATTGGAAAACATGAATTGATGTTAGGACAACCAATCTATGCGGATGGATTGTTCTTCGGTTCTGAATTCCCTGCCCAGGATACAGATGTAAATGATCAGAATGCAATGCAGATTCGTTATTATTCTGGAAAATCAATTGCGAAAATGGCAAGTGATGGACAGAATGTTACTAACGAAGGAAAAACATATCGTACATGGAACAATGTTGTTGGTGCAGCACAAGGAACGCCTACTGATGTAGTTCAAACGGATTTCTTTAACTATATTGAAGATATCGCGACACCATCAGACTTTAGAAAACAATACAACTCTTGGTATGATAACATGATGAATATCAATGATGAAAGTATTGAAAAATCATTCCTTGGTGCAGAAAAAGGATTGGCTGAAAATGGCGTTGAACCTCTTGATAGCTATGTAGTTGATGATGGATGGAACAACTACAACAATGATATTGGAGGAGTAAATGCTCCTGGAGAATCTGGAACTACAAAAAACCAGACTGGTTTCTGGGAATTCAATAGTAAGTTTCCAAATGAATTGTATACATCAACAGAATTAACAGATAAATTCCAATCTTCATTTGGTGTTTGGGTAGGACCTCAAGGTGGATATAACTTCTTTGGTGGTTTTGCGAAATACTTAGAAGCTATGGGAACGGCAGAAATGCAAAGTAACAGTGCGTTAGGAAATGTAATTTGTACAGGTTCAAGAACGTATTTGAAGAACTTCGAAGATCGTTTCATTGATTATCAAACAAGATTTAATATTGATTACTGGAAATGGGATGGCTTTGCATCAAGACCATGTAACAATCCAAATCACAATCACATGACAGGTGGCGACCATGACATGTATTACACAAGTGATATGTGGGAAGCTTGGACAGATGTGATTGAACATGCTCGTGCAGCAAGAGCACAAGAAGGTAAAGGATTATGGATCAATGCGACATGTTATGTGAATTTGAGTCCATGGTTATTACAATGGGTAAACACAGTTTGGGTACAAGACTCTGGTGATACTGGAGAAGCTGGTGCTTCAGGTGAAAGACATCAACGTAAGATTTATTACCGAGACAATGTTTATTACAATTTATATAAGAAAAATCAAATTCAGTTCCCACTAAAGAATATTTATAACCACGATCCAATTTATGGTGTATCGGATGCAAGTAAAGCAACAACAGAAGTGTTCCGTGAGTATTTATTAGATAATGCGATGCGTGGAACGGCATTCTGGGAATTGTATTATTCACCAAGCTTGTTTGATGAAGAAAAATGGGAAGTAACAGCAGATGTATTGGATTTTGCAGAAACAAACCACAATGTGTTGAAGAATGCAAAATTATTTGTACAAGAAGGTAAAAACCCATCTAACGGTGTTTATGGATATTCTGCATGGAATAACAAAAAGGGATTTGTATCTTTTGTAAACCCAACTGCAACTAAACAAACATATGAATTGACATTAGATAATATTGTGGGTGTTCCAACTTCAATGAAGGGATTGAAAGAATATTCAATTTATCCTTACGCAGCTGGAACTACAGGAAAAACAGTTTCTTATGGGGATACATTAAAAGTAACGCTTGAACCAAATTCTTCTGTGATTTATCAATATGGAAATACAGATAGTAAAGCACCAGAATTTGTATCTGCTAAGCCAGAATTTGTATCTGCTAAGATTACAAAGAAAGATACTATAGAAGTTCGTTTCAACGAAAGAGTATCTGATGATATCAAGTTTAAGGTAAATGGAAAATCAGCAGAAGCTGTATTACAAGATGATTATCGTACATTTGAAGTTAAGGCAAGGGACTTAAGTGATGCTGCTAACTTAAGTATTAGTGGTATCAAAGATGTTTATGGTAATGAGGCATCTGCAGTTGAAGTAGAGGCTAGAACAGCAAAAGAAATTGCGAAAGTAGCTTCAAAAGAAGATGTAAAAGGTGATGTCTCTGAAAGTAAATCAGATAGTAAAACACTTCTAAACTTAAAGAACAAAGCTTATACAATTACTGAAAATGGAATCAAAGGCGATGATGATTCAGTGTATCAATGACTGTTGACACTAAATCAAGCAATACTGTTTTATTAAAACAAGATGATTGATTCCAATTATCTATTGATGCAGATGATATGTAGTATTCAATGTTAAGGGACAACAGGTAACTAGTAAAGAAAATGTCACTACAGTAGTGGAACATGCGAGTGGTAAATTCAATACTAACGAATACAAAGAGTCAGTAACACAAACTACAACAATTGGTAAAGTGAATGATGGTAAATTGCATGTGGTACACGCAGTTCGTGAACCAAATGGAATGTTGAAACTATATGTAGATGGAAGATTAGCAACATCAGCATATGACAAGAAAAACCATGGTGCCGATTTAAGTGGTGCTCCTGTTGTTCTTGGAAGTACAAAATTCACAGGATTTGTGGGTGATGTTGTTGTTAGAAATAGTGCATTATATTATGATGATGCACAAAAAGCAGCGGACCACCTAGGAATTAATGCAACAAGTAAAAAACTTTCTAAGAAAGGTTGGGATGCTGAAGCATGTTCACAACAAACAGATGAAGTAGGAACTGGTGGCGATGGATCTGCAAAAGATGTTCTTGATAACAAGTTAAATACATATTGGCATTCTAACTATAGTGGACAAGATCATTGTGGTGGAACTCATACATTAACAGTTAGTTTCGGAAAAGAAATCACATTTGATAGCCTAGAATATGTTGCTAGACAAGGTGCAGGTAATGGTACTTGGACAAGCGCAACCGTATATGGAATTGATAAGTCTGGTAATGAAACGAAGATTGCAGAAGTTTCGGATATGAAGCTTACAAACAATAAATATGAATTTGCATTTGATCAATCACAAACATTTAAAGCTGTACGCTTTGAAGTACAAGGAAGTGGTGGATTTGCGAGTGCTGCAGAAATCAATGCGACTGTAAAAGTTCAGCAACAAGATACAGAAAAAGTATTAGATTTACAAAATAAGGCACAAGAATTATTGAATAGTGTAAATTCAGAAGATTACACAAAAGATTCTTATAAGAAATTCGTTAAAGCAGTAGATGCTATCATGGATATGAGTGCATTCACTTCTGAAGAAGAAGTGGCAGCATTAGATGCAAAATTAAGGGATGCATATAACAATTTAAAAGCCGAAAGTCCATCAACAGTAAATAAAGATGCGCTTACTCAAGCTTTACAAAAATATGCTGAATACAAAGAAGCAGAATATACAGCAGAAAGCTGGAAGGCATTTGCCCAAGCTTATGCTGGTGCTAGAGAAGTGAATGATAATGCAAATGCTACACAAGAAGCAGTAGATGCAGCGATAGAGAAATTGAATGTAGCAGCTAAAAAGCTTGTAAAAGCAGAAAAACCAGTTGATCCAGAAAAACCTGGCAAACCAGAAAATCCTGACAAGCCAAACAAACCAGAAACTGCAGAAAAACCAAGTAAACCGGAAAAACCGGCTAAACCTGAAAAAGTAACGACTGGATTGCAAACAAATACCGGAATCTTAATGGTAGCAGGAACACTTGCACTAGCTGGATTTGGTGTATTAGTCGCTTTAGCAAGAAGAAAAAGATATTAAAATATCCTAAAAAAAATTAAAGCACAATAGATTGGGCGAATTTGCTCTTTAAGGGTTTAAAAAGCGGTATATACTCCAAAATAGTTTATAGCTGATATCGGGCTCGGACAATATTGTTCGGGTCCTTTTTTGTGATTGGAAAGATTCAGTAAAAAAATGACATTTGTCATCTAAAAGTGGTGACATATGGAAATTGAAAAGGTTTTCATACGGGTTATAATGAATGTGTATTCTATGTGATGCTCATGTTCAAAAGTCGCATAAATGTGTGAAATTATGTGTAATAACACTTGAAAACGCTGACATATTTATTATAAAATATGAGTAAATAAGAAACGCGGAGGAAAAAATAATGAAATATGTAGTTATGGTAAGCCATGGCGAATTCGCCCCTGGATTACACAGTGCCGTTAAAATGATGACGGGAGATCGTGAAGATGTATTGTCTACAAGCTTAAAGGACGGAATGAGTGCAGACGAATTCGCATCTAACTTTGCTGAATTGGTTAAAGATTTCAAAGCAGATGACCAAGTCATTTTATTAGCTGATATTTTGAGTGGATCTCCATTCACAAATGCATTGAATGTATTGGATCAAAAAGGATTGCTTCAAAATACTTTAGTAATTGCTGGTATGAATATGCCTCTTGCAATCACTGCTGTATTAATGAAAGATAACTTTGATAATGTACAAGATTTAAAAGATACATTGTTAAGCGAAGGTCGTACAGGATTAACTGATTTTACAGTTGCTTCTGATGATGACGACGAAGATCTATAGGATTTGGCTATAACGCATATAGCGAAGGCATAAACAGAATAAAGGAGGACATATAATGATTAGTTTTATTCGTGTTGATGATCGTATTATCCACGGTCAGATTGTTACAAGATGGTCTAAAGAATACCCTTGTGATGGAATTATCGCAGTTAACGACAAAGCTGCAACTACACCTGTATTGACACAGTCATTCAAGGCTAGTACAGACAAGAAAGTATTTGTTTGGACAAAGGAACACTGGAGAGAAAAAGCAGAAACAGTTAAGAATTCTAATAAAAAATATTTCTTAATTACTAAAAACCCAGTGGATATGAAAGAATTGTTAGTAGACGATGGATTCGTACCTAACGATGTTAAAACAGTAGTTATCGGACCATGTAATGATCGTCCAGGAGCTACAAAATTAGGTCAAAACCAGTCAATTACTCAAGAAGAAGCTGAAGCATGTGAAGCTTTGACAAACGCTGGTTACACAGTATTGTTTGCGTTATTAAAAGAAACTGCAATCGGTACTTGGGACAAATTTAGATCTAAATTTGGTTACTAATAGTGAGAATAGTAAACAGATTGAGATAAATAAAAGAAAAAGGAGAGATTTATAATGAGTTGGTTACAAGCAATTTTAATCGGACTTATGAGTTGTACAGCAGCTAGTACTATCGCTTGCTAGGTACAACAGTAGGTAACTACACTTTGAACCGTCCTTTGGTTGCATCATTATTCGTAGGTTTGATCCTAGGTGATGTATCTGGATGTATTCAAATTGGTATTCCAATGCAGGTAATGTGGATCGCATTGGTTACACCTGGTGGAACAGTCGCATCTGACTTACGTGCCGTAAGTTACATTGGTATTCCATTGGCTTATGTTGGAGCAAAAGCCGCTGGTATGGATTTTGGAGGAAGTGATGCTCAAGGTTTAGCATCTAGTATCTCAGCCATGACTGGTGTAATCGGTATTACTTTATTCTACGGAACAGCTATGATGAACCTTATTTGGCAACACTGGGGCTGGGCTCAATTGGATAAAGGAAACTTAGATTGTTTAGGAAAAGTTGATGTTGTTCTCCCACTAATTTCACACTTTGTATTATCATTCTTGCCAGTTACTTTACTTTGCTACTATGGATCTGGAGCCGTAGCTGAATTGTTCCAGAGCTTAAATACTGAAGTATGGTATGTAAAAGCCATCTTATCAGTAGGATCAGTACTTCCTGCAGTAGGTATTGGTATCTTGTTAAAATCAGTAGTATCTAAGACTTCTGACTTGATTTACTTCATGTTCGGATTCGCTTTAGCTGCTTCTATGGGATTAACATTAATTGCTGCTACAGTTGTTGGTGGTGTATTCGCATTGATTAACTACCAAATGACAATGATGAAAGATACAGGTGCTGTTGGTGGTGCATCTGCAGACTATGATGACGAGGAGGACATTTAATTATGAAAAAGATTTCTAAGAAAACATTAAATAGTTCTTTCTGGCGTTGGTGGTATGGAAACTTAACATGTTTCTCACACGAACACATGCAGACATTTGGTTACATGTGGTCAATGCTTCCAATTATTAAGGAATTATATCCTACTCGCGAAGAACAATCAGAAAAAATGACTACTTACTACCCATTCTTCAATACTGAACCTCAGATTGGATCTATCGTAGTTGGTATCACAGCTGGTTTGGAAGAAGCTCGTGCAAACGGAGCTGAAGGAATCGATGATGAAATGATCAACGGTATCCGTGCAGGTCTAATGGGACCTTTGGCAGGTATTGGTGACTCATTGATCGTTGGTACTTACATTCCTATCTTATTAGGTATCGCATTAGGTTTCGCAGAAGGTGGATCACCTTTAGGACCTTTATTCTATATCATCGTATGGAACGCAACTTCAATTTGGTTCCAGAAATTCGTATACTTCAAAGGTTATGAATTAGGTGGTAGTGCTGTTGAATTGTTAGTTGGACAAAAAGCAACTGCGTTCCGTGAATCTGTATTGGTTATGGGACAAGTTATCGTTGGTGCGATGGCAGCTTCTTGGGTATCAATTTCAACTAACTTAGTAATTGCACAATCTTATGATGCAGAAACTGGTAAATTAACAGACGTAACATTAGGATCTAAATTAGATGGAGCTTTCCCTAAGATCTTAACAATGTTATTCGTATTGTTTGCTTGGTGGTTGATGGCTAAGAAAAACATTACTCCAATTAAAGTATTGTTATTGTTCGTAGTTATCGGATTCGTAGGATCTGTTGTAGGATTCTTAGGATAATCACTTAAGACAATTAAAGGCGGGCTTAACTTGTAGAGCCTGTCTTTTTTTTCTTATAATATATTTACAATTTTAAAAAGGAGCGTTAATTATGAGTTTGAGCCGCAAAGAAAGAGATCAGCTTGCAGAAGTCATCCAAAGAGAAAATGAAATGGTATTAAAAGTGGGAAGAATGGTCAGAAATGCCTTTATTCTAACACTTGCTTTTGGTGCTGTTACATATTGGGGATGGTCAGGGATGACAGATCCAATGTTTCCTAATATTCCTATGAGCGTACGTAATGTAGCTAAATGGATTGCTTTGATTGGTTTGATTTTATCGGGTTTATTTACTGTTTTAGGATTCATTTCTCATAGAAATGGGAAGAAAAGTGTATTAAAGAAGATTGATTTATACGAAGAAAAATAAAATTTGTATATTTTGATTAAATTTATTATGGTATTAACTAAAAACAACAATAATTGTGTCATATGTTAACATAATTTCACATAATATAACTACATCTATCACTTTATTGTTTAGTAATATATTATTGAGCCAAAGATAGTGGCTCACTTCATAATCAAATTCCCTTTCTTAAAACTTTCTTGAGAAGCCCCGCTAAAGGGGCTTTTCATTTGCTTTTTTGAAAGTTGGACATACAAATAGTAGATGAGATATAATAATAAAGATGAAAGAAGTGTAATTTTTATGGAAGATAAAATACGAATTATAATGTATTCAAGTGCAGATAAAGTGGATGGCCAAGGTGTAGGCAGTGCCTATGAAGAACAGGTCAATCTTATTAAAGAAGGCGCTAGTGATATTTTTGAAGTGGGTATCAACAATTGGATAAAAACACCGGATATTCAGCATTTCCATACAGTGGATCCTACTTCTATGTAAAGATGCAAAATCATAGAGCGGCTAATATTGCCTATTGTCATTTTTTGCCAGATACTTTAGAAGGTAGCTTAAAGATTCCAGCACCATTATTGAATGTATTCCGTTCTTATTTGATTCAATTTTATAAGAGCGCAGATCGCTTGGTTGTTGTAAATCCAAGCTTTATTGATGCATTAGTAGAATATGGTATTGATCGAGAAAAAATTTATTATATTCCTAACTATGTATCTAAGGAAAAATTCTATCGCAAATCCGATGATGAGTGTGCTACCATTCGAAAAAAGTATGGTGTAGCTAAAGATGCTTTTGTAGTATTGGGTGCAGGACAGGTACAAACGCGTAAGGGTGTGCTTGATTTTGTGAATGTTGCCAAAGAAATGCCAGATGTACAATTTGTATGGGCTGGAGGCTTTTCATTTGGCCGCATTACAGATGGGTACGAAGAATTAAAGAAGTTACAGGAAAATCCACCGGAAAATTGTAAATTCTTAGGCATTGTACCAAGAGAAGAAATGGTGGATCTATATAATATGGCGGATGTACTTTTTGTGCCTAGCTATAATGAATTGTTCCCAATGACTATTTTAGAAGCGGTGAATTTACATGTTCCATTGGTGCTTCGTGATTTGGATTTATATAAAGATATTTTATTTGATCGTTATATGCATGCGAATGATAATGATGGTTTTAAAAATTGTCTGTTAAAGTTGAAAAATGATTCAGATGTATACGCGAAGTATCAAAATGAAAGTCGTTTATTGAGTGAATTCTATTCGAAAGAACACGTATTGAATATGTGGAGAGAATTTTATTTGAGTGCATATAAGGATAAACAAGAGGAATTATTAAATAAGAAAAAATAGGGGTTTTTATGAAAAAACAGAAGTACGCACTAAATCTGTTGCTTATTCTTGCTTTAACGGGATTTGCCCTATGGTTTGCTCTAAAGGATAATTATCAACAAGTTGTAAAGTGCATTTCACAAATGAATCTGTTAAGCCTTGTCATTGTATTATTATGGGGAGTTCTTTTTACTGCGGTATGGGGATTTGTATATTATGTATTAGGAAGAAAATATACAGAGAATTATACACCTGGTAAAGGAATGCTTGTAGCTTTTATTGGTTCTTTCTTTTCAGGTATTACACCAAGTAGTACGGGTGGACAGTTTGTTCAGGCTTATATTATGAAAAAGCAAGGAATCAAAGGTGAGTGATGGGGCAAGCTTGTTGTGGGCTGATTTTATTATTTATCAGACCACGATGTTGGTTTATGTATCGATTCTGTTTCTTTTGCGTTTTGCATATTATAGTGCTCAATCTGCGTGGTTCAATATTATCTTGTTGGGATATATTGTCAATGCAGTTGTGGTTGTGGCGTTATATACGATTGCGTTATTTCCAAACTTATATATCAAGCTTTCGCGTATTTTAGTTCAGGTATTAACAAAGCTACATATATTAAAGAATCCAGAAAAAATGTTGGATTCTTGGACTTTACAAGTGACTAGTTTTACTCGCGAAATTAAGGTGCTCGCAAGAGATAAAAAAAAAGTATTTTTTCTTTGTGTATGTATAAATGTTGTACGTTTATCACTCTATTATTCTTTACCTTTTGTGATTGCACTAGCTTTGCATATTCCACTTAAAATGAATGAATTTATTGATGTTATGGCCTTATCAAGTTTTGTGACAATGGCCAATAGCTTTATTCCGATTCCTGGAGCAAGTGGGGGTACGGAAGTTGTCTTTTCATTATTATTTAATAGCTTAATGAAAGATCTAACGGGTGCTGTACTTGTATTATGGCGTTTTTCTACGTATCACATAGTGCTGATTATTGGTGGAATATTATTTGTGTTTGTTAAGAATTATTATGAAAGAAAAGAAAGTAAAATCAATTTAGAAGGGATGTAGGGTATGCGAATTGGATTGTTTACAGATGCATATTTACCAGATATTAATGGGGTTGTTTCAAGTGTGGCAACCCTTAAACACGCTTTAGAAGAGTTAGGACACACTGTGTTTATTATCACAAATCATAAGGGAGTAAAAATTGCAGAAGATGAAGATGGACATATTCTTCGTTTGCCGGGTCTGAAATAAAAAATTTTATGGATATAAAATGTCAAGCCCAGTACAATTTACGGCAGATGCCTATATAGAAAAGATGGATCTAGATGTGATTCATATTCAAACTGAGGCGGGTGTGGGTATGTTTGGTCGTCAAATGGCTAAGGTATTACATATTCCAATTGTATATACGTATCATACAATGTATGAGGATTATACGCATTATTTTAATCCGCTTGAATTTGATTCTGTAGAAAAATTAGGCAAAAGTTTTATTCGTGCATTTTCACGTGTCATGGCCAATGGCTCTCAAGCTGTTATTGCACCTAGTGAAAAAACGAAACAAGCATTGATTCAATATGGTGTGATGGCACCTATCTATATTGTTCCAACGGGTTTAGATTTATCGGAATATGATCGTAAAAATTTGGATGAAACAAGAGTTAAAAGGATTCGTGAGGAGTTAGGTTTTAGTCAAGAAGATCATATTGTTGTCTTTGTAGGACGTATTGCTAAGGAAAAGGCGATTGAAATTCCCATCGAAGCGATTTGTAAAAATAAGGATCCGCACTTACATTTGGTTATTGTAGGTGGAGGTACGGATATGGAGTATTATCAGGATCTCGCTAAGAAATATAATGTAGAGAATCGTGTGCATTTTACTGGCAAAATACCTAAGGAAGATATTGCATATTATTATGCAGCTTTTGATTGTTTTGTGTCAGCTAGTTTATCAGAAACACAGGGGATGACATATATTGAGGCTTTGGCTAGTGGCCTTTTAGTTTTTGGCCGTCGTGATGAAGTGTTGAAAGATTTGGTGGATGAAGGCAAATCTGGATATTATTTTGATGATGCCAATGAACTAAGTCAAAAGTGGGATGTTTTCTTTAGTAAATCCAAAGCAGAAAGAGATGCATTAAGAGAATACTGTGTATCAAAAACAGCTCCTTATACAGAGAGTATGTTTGCACATAAGGCTTTGAGTGTTTATAATCAGGCAATTGATGATTATAAGCGTGCATATCATGTGGAACGCATACGTATGGTGGATGATTTTGTGCGTTTAACTGTGATTCGAGATTGCGATAATGAACCAGTCAAAGTAATGATTCCTACAGAGGATTTCTTTGATTTAAAAATCACTAAGGATACAATGTTAGATGCCTATTTGGTTGACAATTATTTGGATATGCAGTTATTCTATAAAGCGTTTGAACTGATGAAGAAGCGTGTGCTTTCAAATGATTATACATCGTATCAGATGATACAGTATGGTAAGCAATATTTAAGTTTGGATGAAGATCAAGCTAAAGAGATTGTGAATGAATTTATTGAACGGCATTGGATTGATGATAAAGACTATGCGTTTGATAAGGCACAAGCTTGGCATTCGTATGGACAGCCCAAAATGCAGATTTATTCAAAATTAAAAAAAGCAGGAGTTCAAGATGATATGATTGATGCAGCACTAGCTTGTCTTGATGAAGAAACAGAGCGTAGCAATGCAACCAAGTTAGCTCGTCGTTTAACGCATTCTATCAAGGAACAGTCGAGTCGTATGCAAAGACAGACTTTAGTCAATAAATTGGTTACGAAGGGATATTCGTTTGAGATTGCCAAACAAGTCTCAGAGTCGATTGAATTGGATGAAAATGATGATGAGGCACTACAAAGAACAATTGCGAAAGCAAAGCGTTTATATGCAACGTTTGATCAGCCAAAGAGAAATCAAAAAATTCAAACGTATTGCGTTCGCAAAGGGTTTAATATATCGGCTATAAAAGAAGTTTTGGAAGGGGAAAATGAATGAGAATTAATGAGATTACACAGGAACAAAAAGTAAATGTTAAGTGTTTGATTTCAAAATGTGACAAGGGAAAAACCGTGAAGGATACGCCTTATTTGTCTTTGATTTTAGAGGATGCAACGGGTGTATTGGATGCAAAATTTTGGAATTTAACGAATGAGCAGATTGAACAATATAAAGCTGGACAAGTTGTAGAAGTGATTGGAGATTCTATCATTCATAGAAATGCAGTTCAGTTGCGCGTAAGAAAGATGACAGTCTTAGAAGATGAGGATATTTCTAATTATGTACGCCTTGCTCCTATGACTCGTACGGAAATGGAAGAGGAAGTAAAGATTTTGATGAATGAAATCACAAATACAAATTTGTATTGTGTGGTTGAAGAAGTGTTAGAAGAAACGAAAGATTTATTTTATACATATCCAGCAGCTACAAGAAACCACCATAATTTTGTGGGAGGACTTGCCTATCATTCTATTAGTATGGCGCGTGTTGCTTTAGACATTTGTAGACAATATCCATTTTTGGATAAAGGATTATTGATTGCGGGTATCTTGATGCATGATGTTGGAAAGATTGATGAGTTGAGTGGTCCGGTTCTTCCTGAATATACAAATGAGGGGAATTTGTTGGGGCACATTAGTATTATGAATAATCGTTTGGATCGTGTGGCTGAAAAGCTGGGTGTAAACGATAAAGAGTGTGTTCTATTGTTGAAGCATATGGTTTTGGCACATCATGGAAAGATGGAGTTTGGATCTCCTGTTCTTCCTATGATTCCAGAAGCAGAAGTATTGACTTTGTTAGATAATCTAGATGCTCGTATGTATATGATGAAGCAAAGTTTAGATACAACGCAGCCAGGTCATTTTGGGCCTCGTGTTTTTGCGTTAGAAGGTCGTATGATTTATCATCGAAAAGGAGAAGCTGAAGAATGAAAATAGGTTTTGTATCATTGGGATGTTGTAAAAACTTGGTGGATTCAGAACAAATCATGGGTATGATCAAAAGGGGTGGCCATGAGATTGTGGCTAATCCAAAAGATGCACAGGCTATTATTGTGAATACTTGTGGTTTTATTGAAAGTGCCAAAGAAGAAAGTATTAATACAATTTTTAAGATGGCACAATATAAAGAGCGTAACTTAGAGAAGTTGATTGTGTGTGGTTGTTTAGCACAAAGATATACGGAAACACTAAAGGAAGAGATTCCGGAAATTGATGCGGTTATCCCGATTCGTGAATATAACACTTTGGCTAGTCAGCTACAAAAAATTTTGGGTTCAGATACATTATTGGATAAGGCCGAACGAGTGATTTCAGGAAATCCTTGGCAGGCTTATGTAAAAATTAGTGATGGTTGTTCCAATCGTTGTGCCTATTGTGCAATACCTTTGATTCGCGGAGATCAAAAATCTCGTACAATTGAGGATATTATGGAAGAAGTCAATCATTTGGCAAGTATTGGTGTTAAGGAATTAACATTGATTGCGCAGGATACGACAAAATATGGTTTGGACAATTATGGAGAATTGATGCTTCCTGAATTATTGAGACAAGTATCAAAGGTAGAAGGTTTACATTGGATTCGTGTTCTATATATGTATCCCGATGAAATTGTGGATGATGTATTGCAGGCTATGAGCGAAAGTGAAAAAATCGTTCCTTATTTCGACATTCCAATGCAACATGCGAACAATCGTTTATTGAAATTAATGAATCGTAGAGGTCCAAAAGAGGATGTATTAAAGGTTGTAGATAAGATTCATACGATGTTTCCAAATGCGACTTTGCGTACAACTATGATTGTTGGTTTCCCTACAGAAACGGAAGAAGAATTTGAGGAACTTGTAGATTTCATCAAGGAAATAAAATGGGATCGTATGGGTGCTTTCACATATTCGAAGGAAGAAGATACACCTGCTTATGATATGGATGGTCAGATTGATGAAGAAGTCCAAAATGATCGTTTGGCTAGATTGATGGCTGTGCAGGAAGAAATTTCAAAAGAAAAGAATCAAGAAAAGATTGGTAAGGTCATAGAAGTTCTAGTTGAGGAAAAAGAAGGTTTGGTGGATCGTTATCGTGGAAGAAGTGCTGCAGATGCACCGGATGAAGTGGATGGTCAGGTCATCTTTACAAGTGAAGAACCTTTAGAGTTGGGTACTTTTGTGAAGGTAAAGATTACAGATGCCAAATCTTATGATGTTTACGGAACATGTGTAAACGAATAGTTGGATTGGATCCCATTGTATTTAAAGATTCTAGAGTATTGATTTTGGGTTCAATGCCAAGTGTCATTAGTTTAAAAGAACAGATGTATTATGCGAATAAGACAAACCGATTTTGGAAAGTCTTAGAAGCAATTTATCAAGAGAACGATAAGATAAAATTATTAAAAACATCACATATTGCACTTTGGGATATTTGTCATTCGTGTATAAGAAAGACGAGTGCGGATAGTGAAATCAAAGATATAGAGCCAAATGATATACAGGAATTGTTGAATAGATATAAGAATATTGAAAAGGTCATTTGTAATGGAAGGACAAGTCAGAATACAATGCAGAAATATTTTCCGAATATTCAAACGGTATATTGTCCTTCAACGTCCAGTGCAAATGCTAGATTTTCATTAGAACAATTGATTGAAATATATAAGAAGGAGATTTATGAATAAATTATATTGGGCAAAGGTTAAGCCGGATGCTAAGATTCCGCAAAAACGTTATGAAGATGCAGGGTATGATTTATACCCATGTTTTGAAGAGGATTACATGGTAATTGAGCCTCATGAAACAAAGTTAGTTCCATTAGGTGTAGCGAGTGCATTTGATCCAGAGTTTGTGATGATTCTAAAAGAGCGTGGTTCAACAGGAACAAAGGGGATTGCACAAAGAAGTGGCGTGATTGATTCGGGTTATCGTGGAGAATATATGGCTCCAGTTACAAATTTGAATACAAAGCGTGTAGTTATTAAAAAGCAAGATGTAGAGTATAAGGAAGATGCGATTATTTATCCTTATGAAAAAGCAATTTGTCAGGGTGTATTATTGCGTATGCCTCAATTAGAAAGTGAAGAAGTTTCTTTTGAAAAACTTCAGTCTATGGAATCTGAAAGAATGGCTGGAAAACTTGGAAGTTCAGGAAAATAGTGAAATGGATCTATTGTCATAGGGTAACCAAAATCATTTAGGGTTTTAGCGTAAACAATTGGGGCCTAGTTTGGGGTCTGTAAGATTCGTTAAAATTTAAAAATCAAAAGAGATGTAAATCTGTATGTTGGTACATGCAGAAGTGCAT
>ENA-OQCN01000325-OQCN01000325.1-human-gut-metagenome-genome-assembly--contig:-NODE-325-length-25368-cov-7.371974_pt1 | contig 25368 bp, 30 predicted proteins | sample MGYA00242497_ERZ504576 | MGnify/ENA primary metagenome ERZ504576 (study PRJEB26092, sample SAMD00036296) | human gut metagenome | host: Homo sapiens | study: EMG produced TPA metagenomics assembly of... | reverse complement strand
ATTAAAAAAATTTCAAAAAAGGTGTTGACATTCCTATAGACATCATATATAATAGCTATTGTTGACGGACGAGAGTTCAGAAAACAAATAAAATCGAAGCGTGGCTCAGTTTGGTAGAGCGCTGCGTTCGGGACGCAGAGGTCGTGGGTTCGAATCCCGTCGCTTCGACTGGAATGAAAATGCCGAAAGCCTTGACAATCAAGAGCTTCGGCATTTTTTCGTATGTCAGAAAGAGAACAGGAAACAGTACACGAGGAGGAAATTTTTGTGAAAGCATTATTTTTTGATATTGATGGAACGTTACTGAGTGAGATTACAAAAGAAATTCCGCAGAGCGCGCTCGATGCATTGAAAAAGACAGCGGAAAAAGGAAATCTTACGTTTATTAATACCGGCCGCACCTGGTCGGAGCTGCCCGAGGAGCTGAAAAAGCTTCCGTTTTCCGGATTTCTGTGCGGCTGCGGGACCTATCTGCGCCGGGACGGCGAAATCCTGATGCATCAGACGATTCCGAAAAAGCGCTGTGAGGAAATCCCGGTTATTTTAAAGGAGTGCAGGATCGGCATGATTCTGGAGGGAACGGATAATGTTTATTTTTCGTCGGAGGTATCCCGTTTTCGTGAGGTCGAGCAGACCCGTGCCTATTTCGCTGCTGTCGGAATCGGACTCGCGGAGACAGCGGAGACAAAAGGAATCATTTACGATAAATTTTGTATCGTAACCGATGCACAGTCTGATATAGAACGTATGTACCGTGAATTTGAGCAGGAGTTTGATATCATGGATCGCCGCGGCGGTGTATACGAAATCGTTCCGCACGGCTGCAGCAAAGGAACAGCTGTGGACTATGCGCTGAAACAGTTTCAGCTGGAGAAAGAAGATGCATACGTATTTGGCGACAGCAGCAACGACCTTACCATGTTCCGGTGCGGCGCACACACCATTGCGCTTGGAAAACATGATGAGGTTCTGGATCCGTACACAGAGTACGTAACCGATACCGTCGAGCGGGACGGCGTGGCAAAGGCGATGGAGCATTACGGATTGATCTGACAGAAAAAAAGAAAGCGAAGGGGCGCATTTGAAAAGAAATTTTCAGGTGCGCCCCTTTGGTTGCAATTTTCTGAAAAAGGAAACAAGAAAAGCAGCGTCTGAAAAGGTATGTGCATTGCAAAGTAAAAAATTTCATGGTAATATAAAAATGAGTTTTTATGTATATTTGTAATGATACCAGGAGGTGAGCGTTCAGAAGTTCCATGGAAACAGAAAAAAATCAGATAAATAAAAAAAGCCTCAGATACCGTTTTACAGCAGGAACGATCGGAGTGCTTCTTACGCTGGGTGCGGTTGTTGTTTCCACATATGCCTGGTATGTGTACAACACGGGACGTCATACGACAAAAGTACGTATGGCAGCCGGAGCAGGAATCAATCTGCAGATCAGCAATGCCTACGATGGTGTTTATGGTTCTGCCGCCGTATTGGACAGCTTTTCCGGCCAGCTCAATCCGGTATCGACGAACCGGATCAGCGGAGGTTTTCAGAAAGTGCTCGGCTTCACAAACGGAACGGAAAACCAGTCCAATCTGGTGGCGAATCTGTTTGGAAGAGGCGACTACAGCGATTACTATAAAACCAGCCTGTTCCTGCGGAGCAATGGAAAATCCACCGACATCTATCTTTCCGATATCGGCTTTGAGGACAGCGATGAAAACAATCCGATCTCATCAGCGATTCGTGCAGGTTTCGTAATACACCAGCCGGACTGGACCAGCCGACAGAAAATGAGTATATCTTTGAAATCAGCGACAAAAAGAATCCGCAGGCGGAGTACAACACGGCGACCGGAGAAGAGGGTTACGTTCTGGACAGCACAAAAACGGACGGAACGACCGTACCGTTTCAGCCTTATAATGAAGAAGCTTACTGTATTTATGACAAAGATACCGGTGAAGTGACAAAGAAAGAGGGATCGTTAAAGCTCCGCACCGTAACCGGCACATCAGATGGAAAACCGGGAACACCGGTACAGATTGACCTCTACATCTGGCTGGAAGGCTGCGACGAGGACTGCACCGGAAATCTGAGCAGTCAGACACTGAAAAATCTTGCGGTTTCCTTTGCGGGAATTTCAGATCAGAATTAAAAACGACAGGGAGGAATGCCGCGTGGAAACAGAACAAAAACAGTTAAAAAGCTCGCTGGCGCGGGCAGTTGCCGGGATTCTGCTGCTGCTTCTTGCGGCGACGGGAACCACGTATGCATGGTTTACCCTGACCGGGCGGGCCTCCACCAACGTTACGCCGACGGGCGGTACCATCAGCAAAGGCGATACCGTTCTGCTGATTTCAGCGAGTGCCGACGGCCCGTTTGAACAGTGACAAATGGATATAAAGTAGTAATTGCATATAGTAAAAACACGGTAGCAGATATGGACCTGCCAAAAATTAAAAAAGAGTTTGTAGACGGATAAAACTACAGGTCGAAATGGAAAAGAGCTGATGAAAGAATCTCGCATTGCCAGAACTTTCAATCAGCTCTTTTTTAGCATCAGTTCCCTCTTGACATTTTTTCATTTCCTGCTATACTTATCAAAGATAATTACTAAAGATAACTAAATTTCAAGAAGAAAGGACCATTTTCCATGACACAGGAAAAATTAAAGCAGTTCCTGGATGCGTGTTTTGATGCAAAGCGTCTGATCGAGAAGCTCCCGGACCTGCCGGACGGTATGAAGCCGCGGCAGGTGCATGTGCTGGATGCGGTGAATGAGATTCAGAAAAAGCAGGGCTTCTGCCGCGTCAGCGACATCAGCAGCTATATGAACACAACGCTGCCGAGCATCACCAAGCTGGTGCAGGAACTGGAGGAGAGAAATCTTCTCGTGAAACAGGCGGATGAAAAAGATAAGCGCGTGATCAACCTGACACTGACCGAAGAGGGAAAAGAGTTTGTGGAACTCCGCGTGACGCACTTTCACGGGGAATGGGCATCCCGCCTGCCAGATCTGGACGACGCGGTGGTGGACGAATTTGTGCATGCAATCACACGGATGCAGGAAACGATGCCGGGAATAAAAGGAGTGAAAAACAATGGCAAAAGAAAATAAGAAAGAAGTATCGTTTGTAGAGGGACCGATTTTCCAGTCCCTGATCCGTTTTGCGCTGCCGGTGCTCGGCGCGCTGATTCTGCAGGCGGCTTACGGTGCGGTCGACCTTCTCGTGGTCGGCTGGTTCGGCGATGCGTCGAGTATTTCCGCTGTCGGAACCGGAAGCAACTTCATGCAGATGGTAACACTTATCATCACCAGCCTTGCGATGGGTTCGACCGTTATGATCGGCCAGCACATCGGCGAGGGCAAGCCGGATAAGGCCGGCAAAACCGTGGGAACCTCGATTGTTCTGTTCGCCATCATCGGTATCGCCATGACGGTGATTCTGGAGCTGTTCGCAGGTCCGATCGCCAATATTTTACAGGTCCCGGCGGAGTCTTTTGACAAAACCGTCCTCTACCTGCGGATCTGTTCCGGCGGTATTCTGATCATCATCGCGTACAACGTCATCAGCAGCGTGCTTCGCGGAATCGGTAATGCAAATCTGCCGCTTTTATTCGTCGGCATCGCCTGCGCAGCCAATATTGCCGGAGATCTGTTCTTCGTCGGTGTGCTGAAACTGGACGTTGCGGGAGCAGCGCTTGCGACGGTTCTGGCGCAGCTGATTTCTGTCATCGCCTCCATGGGTGTGTTGAAAAAAGGCAATCTGCCGATTGAATTCAAAAAAGAAGACTGCCGCATCGACCATGACGAGCTGAAGAAAGTCCTGAACGTCGGTGTGCCGATCGCGCTGCAGGAGACGACCGTACAGATTTCCTTCCTTGTGATCAACTCGATCATCAACGGCATGGGCCTTATGCCGTCCGCCGGATACGGTGTGGCGCAGAAGCTGACCTCATTCATCATGCTGATCCCGTCCTCTGTGATGCAGTCTGTGTCAGCATTCGTGGCACAGAACACCGGAGCCGGAAAGAAAGACCGCGCGTGGAAGGGCTTCCTCACCGCAATCGCAACGGGCTGCTCTCTTGGAGTTGTGATTTTCTGCATCGGTTTCTTCGGTGGAAGTGTCATCTCCAGAATCTTCACGAGCGATCCGGCCGTTATCGAGCAGAGCGCCGCTTACCTGCGCGGTTTCGCACCGGAATGTATTCTGACCTGTGTGCTGTTCAGCAGCATCGGATACTTCAACGGCCGCGGCATCAGCATCCCGGTTATGATCCAGGGAATCACCTCCGCCTGCCTGATCCGTATTCCGCTGGCGCTGTTCTTCTCACACCTGCCGAATACGAACCTGACCTTCGTCGGCATGTCCACCCCGATCACAACCGTATACGGCATCTGCTTTTTCATGATCTGCTTTGCACGGTTAAAGAAAAAGGGCAGATGTAATTGAATCAAACATAACAGAACTGCCTGGGAAACGGCACGGAGCGATCCGCCGTTTCCCAGGCAGTTTTTGGTATTGTTTGTCCGGAACTTTTTTGATACAATACAGACAGAAAGAGCGGAACCCTGTTCAGAAGGGACAGAACAGACGGAAAGGGGAAGAGGAGTGGATAACAGAGAAATTATCAATGAGACACTGGTCCATCTGTTTCACGAGATACAAAAACTGGAAGAAGAGGCGATCATCACCGAGGATTTCAAGGATCTGACGAACAACGATATGCACATCATAGAAGCCGTCGGCCTGGAGGGCGGCAATATGTCATCGATCGCGGCAAAGCTCGACATCACGGTCGGATCGCTGACAACGTCGATGAACAGTCTGGTGAAAAAAGGCTACACCGAGCGGGAGCGCAGCGAGAAGGACCGCCGGATCGTCTACATCCACCTGACCGGAAAGGGACGGCAGGCATTCCATCATCACGCAAAATTCCACGAGCAGATGACGGATGCGTGATGGCGGAACTCGGAGAAGAGGAAGTGCAGGTGCTCGGGAAAACGCTGAAAGCGCTGACGGACTTCTTTCGGTCGTATAAAAAATAGAAACAAAAAGGCTTTTGCAGCCGGGACAGAATCAGAAAAATCTGTCCGGTATGCAAAAGCCTTTTTCGCATGGAACGCATAGAAAAATGCTATTTTTCTACGCCGTTCTTCTCACAGATATCCGCGAGCACACACCGTTCACAGTGCGGTGTCGTCCGCGCAGTACAGACCTCGCGTCCGTGCTCCACAAACCGGTGGCAGAGCGAGCTTCCTTCTTCCGGCGGCACAATTTTCCAGAGTGCCATCTCCACCTTCTTCGGATCCTTGCAGTCATGCACGAGCCCGATGCGGTTGCACAGTCGGATGCAGTGCGTATCCGTCACAATCGCAGGCTTTTTGAATACATCGCCCATAATCAGGTTCGCACTTTTCCGTCCCACGCCCGGGAGCTTCAAAAGTGCGTTAAAGTCATCCGGCACCTGGCTGTGGTACTCGTCGCGCAGCATGCGCATGCAGGCGTTGATGTCGCGTGCCTTGCTCTTTCCAAGACCGCACGGCCGCACAATTTCCTCGATTTCCTCCGGTGTCGCGTTTGCCAGCGCATCGATATCAGGATACTTTGCGTAGAGATCCTCCACCACAACATTGACCCGCGCATCGGTGCACTGTGCGGCCAGGCGGACACTGACGAGCAGCTTCCACGCCTGGTCATAGTCAAGCGTACAGTCGGCGTCAGGATATTCTTGTTTCAAACGTTCAATGACGCAAGCGCCAGTTTTTCTTTTGTCATCGTGTTAAACTCCCATTCTCAAAGATATTAAAACAGCGAAAGCTATCAGGATCCTTTCTCGCGTGCTGCCTTCCGAAGCTGCAGCGGCGTCGTGTGAAACCGCTCGCGGAAGAGGCGGTGAAATAGCTTATCGTTTGTAAAACCATGCTTTTCCGCGAGCGTGCCGACCGGCAGATCCGTGGCGATCAGGTCGCGGTAGATGCGGGAAAGACGGTAGGAATTCAAGTATTCCAGATACGTCGTTTCCATGTTCTGGCGGAAGAACCGGCAGAAATATTCCGGCTGCAGCGAGACAACATCGGCAGCCTCCTTCAGCGTAATCGGCCGCTGGTAATTTTCCTGCGTGTACGTCAGAATCGTATCGAGCCGTGTCTGCGTCCGGGAGCTCATCGGGTGGTGCGCAAGCGGGCTCTTCTCGGAAAATTTCGTGTAGAGCAGATCGAGAAACGTAAAAAGCTCCCGCTGGAACGTCAGCAGATAGCCGTCGGGCATTTCCTCATGAAGCTGCATCATCGAAAGCAGAAGACGCCGGAACTGGCTGATATTTTTCTGCACTTCCGGATTCGTACTGTCGTAGTCAATCGAGAACCAGAGCTGTGACGGATCAGGCAGATAGTTCGCAAGGAACGCATCCGGAATCTGCATCAGAATCGAGCGGTTTCCCGTGGACGGACAGCGCGCCGTGTGGATACGCCCGGAATTGATCAGCAGAAATTGACCCGGAAGGACGGTCTTTGTGCGGTCCGAGAGCGTGACAATGGAGGAACCCTCCAGAATATAAATAATTTCCAGCGCGTCGTGCCAGTGCGGCGGCGAAAAACTGCCGAAATCGTCGGTTACACGAAATTCGATGCTGCGGTTCGGCTGCAGCGTGATGTGTTCCTGGCGTGTCTGGCGCGGCAGATGATCTTTGCGTGGCATAAAAAACTCCTTTTTTGTTCAACTTAGTGTATCACTATCTTATCACGAAACCCCCGAATTGGTATAGCAATTTTTGTATGAAGTTGTTATAATAAATGAACACAAAGCCACGTCACATACGGCTTCGTGCAAACTCAATCTAAAGAAAAGTGAAGGAAGAAAACGTATGTATCAAGTATGGAGTAATTTTTTAAATCCCGGCCAGATCGCCATGCTGGGAATCGTGGTCACCTTTCTGCTGACCTTTCTGGCGTTAAAGCATCCATTTTCCTTTCTGCCGAGCGATCACGGCAGAGAATTTGCCGTAAACGGCGGCCTCTCCCGCGGAAAACTGCGCGGCGTCGGCCTTGTGATCGTCATCTGTTTCCTGATCGGAAGCGTATTGTTCCTGCCTCTTGGCGCCGAGTATGTGATCTACGCGATCCTGCTCGTCTGCATCATGCTGAGCGGCTACCTCGATGATGCATCCGAAACCCCGTGGAGCGATTACAAAAAAGGCGCGATTGACCTCGTCATCTCCATTGTGACCGTCATCACCTTTGTGAATTACAATTCCACCACGATCTGCTTCGGAAGCATGTCCCTTACGATTCCGAAAGTGGTCTACATAATCCTCGGCATCATCCTGATCTGGATTTCGATCAACGTTACAAACTGTTCCGACGGTGTCGACGGACTCTGCGCGAGCCTTTCCTGCGTGGTTATCTTCGCGTTCAGTATGATTTTCCACGATGTCCTCGGAAGCTTCACCGTAGCCAATTACCTGTTCGTGGCAGCGCTTCTCGCGTACCTGTATTTCAACACCTCGCCGAGCAGCATGCTGATGGGAGACGCCGGTTCGAGAGCACTTGGCTTCTACATCGCCATCCTTGCCATGCAGTCCCGCCATCCGTTTTTATATCTGTTGATGGCAGGCGTGATGATCGTCGACGGAGGAATCGGCCTTGTCAAAGTATTTTTACTCCGTTTCCTGAAAATCGCGATCCTCAAAAATACAAGAACACCGCTGCATGACCATGTCCGCCTGAAATACAAATGGTCCGACAGTCAGGTTGTGATCCGCTTTGTGATCCTGCAGATCCTGCTGGCAGTTGTTGCCTATCTGATTGTGGCATAAAGAAAAAACAAAAGAAGAAAGATGGGAGTGTGTCCCGGCAAAAGTAACTGGAAATGCAACAGGATACTTTTGCGGGACACACTCCCGTTTTGCATATTGGAACCAGAAAAAGGTTCAAACCGGAAAAAAGATAATATCGCCGTATTTTTTCACAGAATCCTCCCTGTTTTCGACAGGAAAAGTGTGGTAGGATAAAATCACCAAAAAACGTCAGCCTGAAACAGGAATTCTGTAAAAAATGATGAAAAGAGAGTGCTTTTCATCCTCTGTTTCGGGCGCATCAAATCAGGAGGTAATGAAAAGATGAAATTCACAGAAGGTTACTGGCTTCCGAGTGAAAAAGCAAATGCATCCCATGCAATGCAGGCTTATGAAGTAGAGCAGATTCCAGGCGGTATGCGTATCCTGGCTACCACACGTCCGATCGAGCACAGAGGCATGACCCTGAACCTGCCGACCATCACCGTTGAGTTCGTAGCACATACACCGGACACCATCTCCATGGAGGCATGGCACTACGAAGCCTACGACAACAAAGTTCCGTCCTTCGACAAAACAGAGAGCGTATACGAGGACGTAACTGTAACGATCAACGAGGATGAGGCAGTTCTTGATACCGGAAGCGTACAGGTCCGCGTACAGAGAAAAGGTGTCTTTGCTTACACCTTCGAGGCAGATGGAAAAGTTCTGACCGGAAGCGGCTTCCGCAACCTTTCCTATATCAGATGGGACCGTCAGCAGAGCACCATGCTGCCAGCCCAGAATTACATGACCGAAAAATATCAGCCATATATGGTAAGCGAGCTCTCCCTTGGCGTCGGCGAGTGCGTATACGGCCTTGGCGAGAGATTTACTCCATTCGTAAAAAACGGACAGGTTGTAGACACCTGGAACGAGGACGGCGGTACGGCATCCGAAATCGGCTACAAATGCGTACCGTTCTACATGACAAACAACGGCTACGGTATTCTCGTTGACAGTACCGACAACGTTTCTTTCGAAGTAGCAAGTGAAAAAGTAGAGTATGTCGGCTTCTCCGTACCGGGCGAGAGAATCAAATATTATCTGTTCCACGGCCCGTCACCGAAGAAGATCATGAACGAGTACACCGCACTGACCGGACGTCCGGCACTTCCTCCGGCATGGTCCTTTGGTCTGTGGCTGTCCACATCCTTTACCACAAACTACGACGAAGAGACTACCACATCCTTCATCGAGGGAATGGAAAAGAGAAATATTCCGCTGAGCGTTTTCCACTTCGACTGCTTCTGGATGCACGAATTCCACTGGTGCGATTTTGAGTGGGACAAGAAATGCTTCCCGGATATTCGCGCAACCTTAAAGAAATATCACGACAAAGGTCTTCACATCTGTGCATGGATCAACCCGTATATTGCACAGGGAACCGCATTCTTCAAAGAAGGCGCTGCAAACGGCTATCTGCTGCAGAGAGCAGACGGAAAAGGCGTATGGCAGACCGACAACTGGCAGGCAGGTATGGGCCTTGTGGACTTTACCAACCCGGATGCGGTTAAATGGTATACCGATAAACTGAGAACTGTTCTGGACTGCGGCGTAGACTGCTTTAAGACCGACTTCGGCGAGAGAATCCCGGTTGACGTTGTTTACCACGACGGAAGCGATCCGCAGGCAATGCACAACTACTATACATACCTGTACAACCAGGCAGTATTCAGCCTGTTAAAAGAAGTAAAAGGTGAGAACGAGGCAGTTCTGTTTGCAAGAAGTGCAACAGCAGGAAGCCAGAAATTCCCGGTACACTGGGGCGGCGACTGCTCTGCAAACTATCCGTCCATGGCAGAAACGCTGCGCGGCGGCCTTTCCTTCGCCATGAGCGGCTTCTCCTTCTGGAGCCATGATATCTCCGGATTCGAGAGCACCGCAACACCGGATCTGTACAAGAGATGGTGCGCATTTGGACTGATGTCTACCCACAGCCGTCTGCACGGATCCACAAGCTACCGTGTGCCGTGGCTGTTCGACGAAGAGTCCTGCGACGTAGTAAAATTCTTCACTAACCTGAAATGCTCGCTGATGCCGTACATTTTCCAGAAATCTGTAGAGGCACACGAGGAAGGAACCCCGGTAATGCGCCCGATGGTATTCGAGTTCATGAACGACCCGGCCGTTCCGTATCTGGATCAGCAGTACATGTTAGGTGATGCCCTTATGGTTGCACCGGTATTCCGCGAGGATAAAGTTGCACAGTACTACCTGCCGGAAGGCACCTGGACTGAGCTTCTGACCGGCGAGACAAAAGAGGGCGGCAGATGGTATCAGGGAACCTACGACTACTTCTCCATGCCGCTGTATGTAAGAGAGAACAGCATCGTAGTAAGAGGAAACTGCGACACCAAACCGGATTACGACTACGCTGACCACGCAACTATTTGCGTATATCAGTTAAAAGACGCAGCCGAGACAAAAGTTCCGGATATCCACGGAAACAATGTATTCACCGTAAAAGCAGTGAAAGACGGCGACACAGTGAAAGTATCCGTAGAAGGTGCACATACGGAACTCAAAGTAGAAGTATTCGTCGGAAACGAGAAGAAAGAAGCTGTACTCGCAGCAGATGCGAACGAAGTTGTTGTTGCATAAGCATCGGAATGTAAGAATATAGGGAGAGGCACGGAAAAGAAAATTTTTCTGTGACCTCTCTTTTCAAAAAAGGAGAATAAAACAATGCGTTTTCAGACAGAAAATGGTGTATTAATTGCACAGGCAAACGGAGAAACACTGCGGATTGAGCCGTGGGGAAAAGATTCCTTACGTGTCCGCGCAACCATGCTTCCGGGATTTTCCGGAAAAGACTGGGCGCTGACCGAAGTGCCGGAAAAAACAGAGGCAAAAGCAGAGCAGTTTGAGGTCGATCATCTGGAAATCGACGGATCGATGGGAAAAAGAACCAGCGCATCGATCACCAATGGAAAAATCCGTGCTGTAGTCAACTTTGCAGGAGTTATCACCTTCTACAAAGAAGATCAGGAAATTTTAAGAGAATATCACCGTTGCTACGACGGAACGATCAGCAAAGAGAGCCGCTGCTTAAAAACGGTCAACCGTGAGTGGAAAGGTGTGATCGGCGGAAGCGAATACAGCCTGAACCTGAAATTTGAGAGCAACGACGAAGAGAAAATTTTCGGAATGGGCCAGTATCAGCAGAAATACATGGATCTGAAGGGATGCACCCTGGAGCTGGCGCAGCGGAACTCCCAGATCAGCGTACCATTCGCCGTATCCAGCTTAGGATATGGTATGCTGTGGAACAATCCGGCTGTCGGACAGGTAACCTTCGGAAAGAACTACACCGAATGGACTGCACGCTCGACCAAAGATATGGACTACTGGCTGACCGCAGCCGATACACCGAAAGAGATCCTGGAAAATTACACCGCAGTGACCGGCCGCGCGCCGAAATTCCCGGAGGACCGTATGGGCCTGTGGCAGTGCAAGCTGCGCTACCGTACGCAGGAGGAAGTGCTTGAAGTGGCACGCCGCTACCAGAAGGAAGGCATCAAAATCGATCAGATTGTCATCGATTTCTTCCACTGGACCGTACAGGGCGACTGGAAATTCGATGAAAAATACTGGCCGGATCCAAAAGCATGGTGGACGAACTGCATTCCATGGGAATCAAAGTTATCGTTTCCGTATGGCCAAGCGTAGACCGGAAGAGCGAGAATTTCTGGCCGATGCTGGACCGCGGCCTGCTGATTAAAACAGAGCGCGGCACCCTGCAGACGTATGATTTCCAGGGGGACTGCGTGGAAATCGATGTGTTCAACCCGGAAACCAGAAAATACGTCTGGGAAGTCTGCAAGAAAAACTATTATGATTTTGGAATCGATGCCTTCTGGCTGGACAACTCAGAACCGGATTTCGGCGTTTACGATTTCGATCATTACCGCTATATCGACGGACCTGCTCTTTCCTGCAGCAATATCTATCCGCAGCTGTACAGCCGTGTCTTCTATGACGGCATGAAAGCAGAAGGAGAAGAAAATATTGTAAACCTGCTTCGCTGCGCCTGGGCCGGAAGCCAGAAATACGGAAATGTTGTATGGTCCGGCGATGTGCCGAGTACCTTTGAAGCCTTCTATGATCAGCTCCAGGCCGGCCTTAATATGGGTCTTGCCGGCATTCCATGGTGGACAACCGATATCGGCGGCTTTATGACAGATGATGTCAACGACCCGGATTTCCAGCAGCTTCTGATCCGCTGGTATGAGTTTGCCGTTTACTCTGCTGTTTTCCGTATGCACGGCGATCGCGGACCGCACAACATTCCACCGCTCGATGACCGTGATTTTGGCGGCGGCTACCTGTATACCGGCCAGTCCAATGAATTGTGGAGCTATGGAGAAGAAAATTACCGGATCATGAAAAAATATTACGACATCCGCATCAGCATGCACGATTACATCAAACAGCTGTATGACGAAGCATCCGAAAACGGTTCTCCGCTGATCCGTACCATGTTCTACGAGTTCCCGGATGACAAAAAATGCTGGGAGCTGCAGGATCAGTATATGTTCGGAAGCGAATACCTGGTAGCGCCGATTTTCCATCTGAGCGAGTTTGAGCGTGAAGTATATCTTCCGGAAGGACGCTGGGAAGACACCAGAGACGGAAAAGTGTACGAAGGCGGACAGACTATCCGTGCCGCTGCACCGATCGATTCGATTCCGGTATTTAAGAAAATGGCATAAGATCGTGTAAAAAGGTCAAAAAAGAAAACAGTACAGAAGACACACACAGCGTGGGGACTTTTCTGTACTGGTTTCTTTTCGACTCTAACTGCGCATCAGATATCCATATTTGCGCATCTGTCGGCGTATGATCTGCTCAACACGCTGGCGGATTTCCAGAGGATAGTAATCGGCCAGAGAATCCAGTTCCGTGCAGACATCTTTTGCAGTAAAGGAAAAGTGAAGCTGGATACCGTATAATTCCTCCGCAGCATCCAGCTGTGTATCAAAATCAGAGCTGAAAGGTTTGGCTTCGATGCGTTCTATACAGACATCCATCGGCAGATCCAGAGGATAGTCATTGCTAATGTCTGCAAACAGGCATAAACCCTGATCGAATAGAGGACTTGGAGAATATTGCTCTGTTTCTGTATCATATAGAACAGCGATGTTGTTGGTGTGCCGGTCTTCGTTTAGAAAGAAGGCATCAATTTCCAGCATAGCGGTCAGATATGCACCGAAATTCTGAATTCCCGTCATGTGTTCCATCTGATCTGCCAGAAAACGAATGCGTTCCGCCGGTTCTGAAAAAGCAGCAAGCGTGATTGCCAGACTGTCTCCGGTATTCTGGCGGTACAGTTTTTCCAATGGGATCAGCATCTGATTTGCTTTTAGAAAATCAGGACTGGAACAGCCACTGCGGAGAGTGCCGCGGTATGCAATCCGAACAGGCTGATACAGGACAAACGGGTGGGAAAGAGTGCTTTTTTGCAGTAAATGAGACACCAGTGTCTCCGAGAGTCCCTCATATCCCATATAGTCGGATTTGTACCAGATATTACCGATTTTCCACTTGAGCTGGTCCCCTTTTGAGGTGTGATCTGTTTTTTTGACAGGCAGCTGATTATCAAGACGGATCTGTTCCATGGCGTGCCTCCTTATTCTTCAGAATCAGGATCCATTGCTCGTCACCGGCCATTCGCCCATCTGTTTTTTCAATGATAAGCAGCGGATCATAAAAGGGAAGTCCCATTTCTTTTAAAATATCTTTGGCATGATCGCGTGTTTTGGGAAAACAGCGGCTTTCCAGAAACCAGGTAAAATCATCCCAGGTCGGATGCTCCACAACGCCAAAGGCACGAAGCGGAATTTTTTTTGTGTAATTCTGGATTGCAATTTTCTCATGACGGAAGTCGATATCAATCGTTGTGCAAAGCTGATCGCGGTAAAGAAAACACATCCGCGTTTTGACATCGGGATCCGTGCTGAAACAGTGAGCACGGGCAATTTGATTGTATACTGTCTGCCTGCTGACCTGAAAGGTGCGCGCGATCTCGGCAATACTTTTTCCCTGCTGCTGCATGGCAGCCATCTGAATGATTTGCGGCAGCGAAAAAGCTGGTTTTCTTCCAGCCGCATGGCGCAGTGCTTCTTTTTTCGCTAACTGCTGGTATTGTTTCGCGTCTTTGGAAAGCTTGCGCAGCTCCTTTGGGTCCGTTGTTCCAAAGATCTCGTAAATCTGTTGCTCAAATGTGTTTTTCATGCAATCACCTCGTTTCTGCCATTACTGTATCACAGAGATCTGAAAGCGTCAAGAAATCATTTATTGACAAAAAACGAACTGATTGAGAAAAGTTACGGCTCGCAGATGTCTGAGAACAGCAATCATGGCGATGAAAGAACTTCCCTGCAGTGCAGGCAAAAGCTTGACAGAAAAAAGAAAAATAGCGTAAAATAAAGAAGCAGTACAGAGAGGCACGCAAACCGTGGGATTTCTGTGCTGTTTTTTTAGCAAAAAGGGAGGTTTTCAAAATGAATGAACTGGTTGAACTGTTAGACGAACTGCAGAAAAAAGCAAAGGCAGACCCCATTCTGCGTGAAAAACTGCTTCAGACAAGGGAAAATCCGAATCCAATCCACGCATTCTGCGAAATCTGCCATGCCTATGGCGTTTCCATCTATGAAATGGATCTTGCCATGGCAGGTGAAGAATTTTACGCAGAAATCAAACGCAGCACCAATGGCGGCGGAGAAAATTCCCCGGCGCTTGAAGGGGAAGATGACTTCTATGAGCTGTTTCTGGCAACGTTAGAAAATATATGATTTTTTGCGAAGAATGTAAGTATTGATGAGTGTGGAAAGCTGCATGGACAGTGCCTGATGAACCTGCGAAGGGCTTGCCATGTCGTAGACGACACCGTCAAAAACTTCGAAGCGTTTCTCTTCTGGAAGCATTTCATACTGTTCCAGCGTGACTTTTTCGAGCTGTGGTTGAAGAACTGGCGTCATAAAATACACATCTTTTCCCAAAAATGAAATGAAATCGCTTAAAATTCTTTCTTTAAATGTTCTGCGAGAATCGTATCGTAATCGCCTTCGATTTCCTCATCGCGCCCTGCATACCGCAGATTGGTCTCCACGCCGACCGGCTCCACATCGTCTGCAAATTCCCAGATATGATACCGCAGACCGCGGTGCTCAAAGTCGATGCTTCCGCAGTTGTCCTCTTCGACATAAGAAAAAGAGATGTTCTTCTCGTTTAAAACAGATTGAATTTCTGGCATATGCATAAAACTATAATCCTCCTAATCGTTGTTGATATATCTGTTATTAGTATAGGGCAATGGCGGAAAAAATTCAATCTACAAGCTTTTCGATAACAGTATACGTGTCTGAGAGGTTATAAATTAGTGGCGAAAACCCATAGGTTTGCCTGTGGGATGAAAGCCACATATTTTTTACTTGGTTTTTACATAGAATAGATGTATAATATATGCATAGATAAAAAGGAGGTTAAGTGCATGGGAAGACCGAAATCAAACAATGTACAAATTAACATTTCAATTCCTATGGAGTGGAAAAAAGAACTGGAAAATATTGCTCGTATCTATCTGTTGAGGAAGGGAAAACAAATTACATTCCTTGATTTAATGCGTCGAGGAATTCAGGAAAAGTATCAGTTAGGAGAACAGAATGATGAGCAGGAAACCCTATCATAGTGCTTCGCATTGCAAGTATCTGATACAATATCATATTATCTGGTGTCCAAAATTTAGATTTTCTGTATTACATGGGAAAGCAGATATGACTCTCAAACAGATACTACAAAAATATGCGAGGATTACGGATATAGAATTAAAGCACTTGAAGTAATGCCGGACCATATCCATATTTTTGTAGATGTGCCACAAACAGTCGCTCCCTGCGATGTGGTTAGAACACTCAAAAGTAAAAGTGCGATTGAATTATTTAAGGCATATCCAACACTGAAACGGTTTTATGCAAGATGTGGTGTTTTATGGTCGAGGGGATATTTTATATCTACAGTGGGACAGATAAGTGAAGCAACAGTAATGCAGTATATAGAGGAACAGAAAAGTCATGAATGAGAAAGGAATATAAGAAAAGCCTAAGACAATTTCATAAACATTCTGACAGACATATCCTGGTCGTAGAAACCGATATGTCTTTTTCTGATATACAAAAGGTGGTAGCTCTTTCTGATAAGATTCGAAAAGCAGGAAATGAACTGGTTGGTCTTATGAGAAAGAATTACGACCAGCTTATCCGTACGAAAAGGTATCGGAAGTACGGAAACTTTATGGTGCTACAGAAGAGAAAAAGAAACGAAAGTACTTGCCCGTCAGCTGAATGAAATGCAAAAGCAATATCATGTTACATGGGATGATTGTAGAACATCTATGATACCAATCGGTAAAAAATATGGGATTGATGCTATATTTGCACTTACAAAAGCCGAAGATGTTTGGAGAGGGATAGAAAAATGCTTATATGCAAATGGTAAGACACTCCACTTTTCTAAATATGGAGTGTTGCCCTGTATTCGAGCCAAACAAAGGAATCGTGGGATTCCAATTTCTGTGAAAGAGAATCAATTGCAATTTAAATTTGGTAAATCTACGTTTGGAATACAACTGAAAGATAGATTTCAATCGGATGAAATTCACGCTGTTTTGGATTACCTTGCTGAACCTGAAATAATAGATAAGAAAGCAATCCAGATATTTGCAGAGAAAGCGTATTGTATCAATACTTACAGACCCTGCTATGCTACGCTTGTACCAAAGTTGATTCGTGGGAAATACAGAGTGTATTTGCACTTAACGATTGAGGGGAAAGCAAAACCGAAATATGACAGATTTGGGAATCCAAGGCATAAATTTGGAAAAGGTATCATTGGTGCGGATATTGGAACGCAGACCGTTGCTTATACATCGGATACGGAGGTTGGTCTTAAAAACTTATCCGAAAGAGGGAACAGTATTCAAAAATCCGAGCGATTAGAAAGAATTTATTATTGTGCAATGGATAGAAGCAGACGAGCGACCAATCCACAGAATTATAATAAGATGGTACGATTAAAAAAGGTCGAAAGATTTGGAAATACTCGAATCATTATAAAAGACTGAAAGCGAAACACGCAGAATTATGCCGTATTAATGAAAGAAACAGACAGCTTGCGATAAATGAAGATGCCAACTATCTAAGAAGCCTTGGAGATGTGTTGATTACAGAGCCTAAAAATGCCAGTAAACTTATGAAACGAGCGAAAGAGACTACGAAAAACAATAAAGGTAAGTTTAACAAGAAAAAGCGTTTCGGTAAATCAATAAAGAATCGATGCCCTGGTGGATTTCAAACGACAATAGAAAAGAAATTTGAAGTGTCTGGTGGCAGATATATAGAAGTGGCGAGCAATTATAGAGCAAGTCAATATGACCATACCGCAGATGCTTATGTCAAAAAGAAGTTGTCGGATAGAATGTATCATTTAGTGGATGGAACATTGGTACAGCGAGACTGGTATTCCTCATTTTACTATACTGTTACGATGATAAAATAGAAGAGATAAATAAAACAAAATGTAGAACAGAATTTGAAAAACATTACAAGAGGGAAAAAGCCTTAATTGAATGGATTCAGGCGAATCAGATTAAAATTTTAAATAGTGGAATAAAAACAGCATAAATGAAATACGTTAGGGAGATTGACGATACTTCCTTATCAAAAGATAGAAATTTGCCGTCAATGTGGTCGTAGGACTGCCCGGCAATAAAAGTCCTTACTCAAATAGACTTACACTTGTATTCCAAAGTCTGAGAATGATGTACGATTACAAGCTAAACTTGGTAGTAAGAACCCCACGGGCTTGCCCGTGGGAGTCGTCAGCCGTTCGGATATGGAATGTCCTATACGACCTTTGACGTAGCAACAGAAAATGCAGCGTGGAAGCCGGATGCAGAGCCAAAAACAATCACAGTAACCGTAAAAGTAACAAACACCGGCTCCTGTGCCGGAAAAGAAGTTGTACAGATTTACGCTGCCTGCCCGTTTGGAAAACTGAAAAAAGAGAGAAAACGTCTGGTCGCTTTTGGAAAAACAGCACTGCTGCAGCCGGGAGAATCCGAGACACTGCACCTTAAGGTACCAACTGTCCTGCTGGAATCCTACCGGACAGGCAAAGCCGTATACTGTATGGAGGCCGGAGACTATGATTTTCTGGTCGGAACCTCAAGCCGGGATGTAACCCTGGCTGCGAGACTGACACTTGATAAAACCGTGGAAACCGAGCATCTGACCAACATCTGCCCGCTGCTCGACGCATTAAAGGAAATTCAGCCGGAAGAGGAAAAAGAGGAGCGCTGGAGAGCAGAACGGGAGCAGATGTGGGAAGAAAAGAAAGCAGAAATCCCGCTGCTGTTCCTGGATGAAAAAGGTCTGATCCGCGATGGAAAGAGCGCCGAAGAAATGTATAAAATTCTGAAATTCGGAAAAACAAATGCAGCAGAAGCAAAGGAATGCGATGCCAACGGCTGTGAATTTGAAGCAGAAACAACAGAAGCGAAAGAGGACGCCGGAAACTGCAAATGTGGAGCAGAACAGCAGAAATGGGAAGAAAGACGGCGCAAGGCAAGGGAAAAAGCCGCCGAACTCGCTCAGAAGCTGACACCGGAAGAAAAAACGGCTCTTGTCTGCGGCCGCAGCAGCGGAAGCAAAGAAATCATCGGAGCCGCTGCCATTACCGTACCGGGTGCAGCCGGGGAGACAACCGCTCCTTGCTGGAAAAATACGGTGTTGCCAATGTCATTCTGGCTGACGGGCCGGCAGGCATCCGCATCACCTCCCATTATCAGAAAAATCCGTCGGACGGCAGTGTTTACAAAATGAACATGTATCAGCGTCTCGAGAACCGTATTTTCGGAACCGAATTCCTCCACACCGACGGAGAAGATTATTATCAGTACTGCAGTGCGATCCCGGTCGGAACGCTTCTGGCGCAGACATTCGACACAGAGCTTCTCGAGGAAGTAGGCCGCATGATCGGCGCAGAGCTGGAGGAGTTCGGCGTGACCCTCTGGCTTGCACCGGGCATGAACATCCACCGCAATCCGCTCTGCGGACGCAACTTCGAATATTATTCTGAGGATCCGCTTGTCAGCGGAAAAATGGCGGCAGCCCTCACAAGAGGCGTCCAGAGCCGGTACGGGGTCGGAACGACCATCAAACATTACGCCTGCAACAATCAGGAAGAAAACCGCCGCGGCGTATCGAGCATCGTCTCCGAGCGCGCCCTGCGTGAGATCTATCTGAAGGGCTTCGAAATTGCAATCAAAGAATCCCAGCCAAAGGCAATTATGACATTCTACAACAAGGTAAACGGTGTCCACACCGCCAACAGCTATGATCTGTGCACAACCGCTGCAAGAAAGGAATGGGGCTTTGCCGGCATCATCATGACCGACTGGACCACAACAAACGCCGACGGAGCTCCTCCGCCGCAAAATGCATCGCCGCCGGAAATGATCTTGTGATGCCGGGAACCGACACCGACCGCCGCGAAATCCTGGATGCGCTGAGTGCCGAAAATGACCAGTATCTCGAGGAAAAAGACCTGACCGCCTGTGCCCAGAGAATCCTGGAAATGATTTTTACTTCCAATTCATATGAATAATGCGGCGTTTTCAGGGATAAAATAACATCAGAAATAGCTGCCGCCACTTCGCAAAGCGAAATTTTCCATGCGGGCTTTGAATGTTACAGTTCGCTGAGATGCAGTGAACTGTAACATTCAAATAGTTGGGCAATTTCACGATTGAAATTTCCCATAACATGTATTAGAATATAAATGATATCAATAAATACGAGGACGTGAAAAAAATGTCAGGATTAAGTAACACACAATATTTTAAAGTAAAAACAGAGCCGGAGATTCAGGTAAAAGAGGTACTCGAAACCGTTTACAACGCCATGGTAGAAAAAGGGTATAATCCAGTCAACCAGATCGTAGGCTATATCATGTCAGGCGATCCGACGTACATTACAAGCTTCAAGGGGGCCAGAAGCCTGATCATGAAAGTAGAGCGTGATGAACTGGTAGAGGAACTGTTAAAAGAGTACATCAAAAATGAATCCTGGAAGTGAGCGTAATTACTATGAGAATAATGGGATTAGATTACGGCTCAAAAACAGTAGGGGTGGCAGTCAGCGACACCCTGGGTCTTACTGCGCAGGGAATCGAAATTGTCCGCAGAAAATCGGAGAATAAGCTGCGTCAGACGCTGGCCCGGATTGAAGAGATAGCAAAAGAGTACGGCGTGGAAAAAATCGTACTCGGCTTCCCGAAACATATGAACAACGACATCGGAGAGCGGGCCGAAAAATCTCTCGAGTTCAAAGAAATGCTGGAGAGACGGACAGGTCTGCCCGTTGTCATGTGGGACGAGCGGCTGACAACGGTCGAAGCAGACCGCACCATGATGGAAACCGGAATCCGCAGGGAAAACCGCAAGGAGTACGTAGATATGATTGCAGCTGTTTTTATCCTGCAGGGATATCTGGACTATCTTTCCCATCAGAAGGAATCACAGGAAAACTGAACAAAGGAATATTGTATGGAAAAAATAACATTTGTAACAGATGATGGCGGCAAAGAAGAATTTTACGTGGAGGAGCAGACCAGAATCAACGGAGTCAACTATATTCTGGTATCCGATTCAAAGGACGATGAGGCAAATGCCTATATTCTGAAGGATATCTCCACCGATACCGACGCAGAGGCAGAGTATGTTATGGTAGAAGACGACACCGAATTCGATGCCGTTTCCGGCGTATTTGCTTCCATGTTGGATGACGAGGCAGACATCACCTATTGAACCAGCCGTTTTGAAGCCATACCGGGACGCAGACAAAGCGGGACCGGGACAGCGCTTTAAAGGGCAAATCCTGCAGGTGCGGGACATGCTCCATCAGCCTGAAGTGACGCTCAGGGGATGCGTGCGTGAAGCCGTACCGGTAACGGAATCGTTTGGAAAACATGCGCGGAGGTGCTATTTGAAAAAGAATAATGGAAGTAAACTAAAAATTATACCGCTTGGCGGTCTGGAACAGATCGGTATGAACATCACCGTTTTCGAGTATGAGGACAGTATCATCGTCGTAGACTGCGGACTTGCATTCCCGGAAGACGACATGCTCGGTATCGACCTGGTCATCCCGGATGTAACATATCTGAAAGAAAACATCGACAAAGTCAAAGGCTTCGTCATCACCCACGGCCACGAGGACCACATCGGTGCGCTGCCGTACATCTTAAAAGAAGTCAACGTGCCGGTCTACGCCACCAAACTGACGATTGGCCTGATCGAAAACAAATTAAAGGAGCACAACCTGCTCCGTACCACAAAACGGAAAATCATCAAACACGGACAGTCCATCAACCTGGGCGCATTCCGCATTGAGTTTATCAAAACAAACCACAGTATTGCAGATGCAGCAGCACTGGCAATCTACTCCCCGGCTGGCATCATCGTCCACACCGGAGACTTCAAAGTCGACTACACACCAGTCTTTGGTGATGTCATCGACCTGCAGAGATTCGCAGAGATCGGAAAGAAAGGCGTTCTGGCACTGATGTGCGACAGTACCAATGCAGAGCGGCCTGGCTTTACCATGTCCGAGCGGACCGTAGGAAAGACGATCGACGGCCTGTTTGCCGAGCATCAGAATTCCCGAATCATCATCGCAACCTTCGCATCGAACGTCGACCGTGTGCAGCAGATCATCAACTCTGCTTATAAATACGGCCGTAAAGTTGTCATCGAAGGCCGCAGTATGGTCAACATCATCTCCATCGCGCAGGAGCTGGGCTACATCAATATCCCGGAAAATACCCTGATCGATGTGGAGCAGATGAAAAACTACACCGGCGAGCAGCTTGTCCTGATCACCACCGGAAGCCAGGGCGAGTCCATGGCAGCACTGTCCCGTATGGCGGCACACCTGCACAAAAAGATCTCGATCCTGCCGGGCGACACCGTGATCTTCAGTTCCCACCCAATCCCGGGAAATGAAAAAGCCGTTTCAAACGTCATCAACGAACTGTCTGCACAGGGTGCCAACGTCGTATTCCAGGACGTTCACGTATCCGGACATGCCTGCCAGGAGGAAATCAAGCTGATCTACTCCCTGGTAAAACCGAAATACGCGATCCCGGTACACGGCGAATACCGCCACTTAAAAGCACACGCAGAAGTAGCACAGAGCCTCGGCATCCCGAAAGAGAACATCTTCCTCATGTATTCCGGTGATGTCATGGAACTCGATGAGGACGGCGCAGCAGTAACTGGCAAAGTCCACACCGGAGCCATCATGGTCGATGGACTCGGCGTTGGTGATGTAGGAAATATCGTCCTGCGTGACCGCCAGCATCTGTCCGAGGACGGAATCATGGTCGTTGTACTGACTCTCGAAAAGAGAACGAACCAGCTTCTGGCCGGCCCGGACATCGTATCCCGCGGTTTCGTCTATGTACGCGAATCCGAGGATTTGATGGGCGAGGCAAGAGAAGTTGTAGAAGAGGCACTGGATGGCTGCCTTTCCAAAAATATCTCCGACTGGGGCAAGATCAAATCCACGATCAAAGATGCCCTCGGCGATTATGTATGGAAGAAAACAAAGAGAAGACCGATGATCCTTCCGATCATCATGGAGGCATAAATACCATGGACAAAGTAACAGAATGTCTGGATGCGCTCATCGAAGAAATGAGGGAGAGCAGGGCATATCAGAATTACTTGTGGATGGAAGAGAAACTTGAAAAAGACCCGGACTTAAAAAGCCGGGTCGACGACTATCGAATCCGCAACTACCGACTGCAGCAGTCCGAAAACGTAGACCTTTACGATGCGGTAGATTCCCTCGAGCGGGATTCCTACGCACTCCGCAAAAGCGAGAAGGCAAACGCTTATCTTGAGGCGGAGCTTGAGGTCTGTAAGATGGTACAGAAGGTGCAGGACCGTATTTCAGAAGAAATCCGCATCGGCGTACCGGAAATCTAAAACCGAAAATCAAAAGGAGAGCGCCCATGTCCGAAAAGAAAAGGGATGCCGGATACCGCGCAGCGCTGACAGGTGCGAAAGGAACCGTGCGCCTGCTCATTTACGTCTGCGTGATTCTTGTGATCATTCTGGCAGCGAAAACTTCATATCAGTTTGGACATGACGTGTTTGCCGAGGAGCCAGTCGCATCCAGAGGAAAAGGAAAGGAAGTCACCGTACAGGTGCGTTCCGGCATGGAGGCAAAAGAACTCGGTGAACTCCTGAAAGACAACGGACTGATCGACGAAAGCATTCTGGTTTTCGAAGTCCAGTACCGCCTGTCCGGCTATTACGGCGGCATCAAGGACGGTTCCTACGTGCTGAACACCGCACAGACCGTCGATGAAATGCTGGAAATTCTGGCGGGCGTCAACACCGAAGGACAGCCGTCCGCGGAATAACGCACGTTTACAAAACAAGAGGGATCTTACATGATAATAGACGAACGAATGGTAACCTACATCAATTCCCTGGACACCGGCCACACCCCGTTTCTGGAAAATCTGGAGCGGACGGCCAAACAGGACCGGGTGCCGATCATTCGCCGTGAAATGCAGAGCTTTTTAAAAGTATTCTTAAAGATGAAACAGCCAAAGAGAATCCTGGAGGTAGGAACTGCCGTAGGATTCTCTGCTGTTTTCATGGCACAGTACGGTGAAGCGGACGCAGAGATTACCACAATAGAAAATTACGAAAAACGCATCCCGATCGCACGGGAGAACTTCGAAAAATCCGGCTTCGCGACCGCATCACGCTGATCCCGGGAGACGCTGCAGAAGTCTTAAAAACCCTGGATGGCCCGTACGATTTTATTTTTATGGACGCCGCTAAGGGACAGTACATCCACTTCCTGCCGGAAGTCCTGCGTGTCCTTGATAAGAACGGCGTACTGATCACCGACAACGTGCTGCAGGACGGCGACGTCATCGAATCCCGCTTCGCCGTGGAACGCCGGAACCGCACGATCCACAAACGGATGCGGGAATACTTATTTGAACTGACACACAATGAAGGGCTGCTGACATCGGTCGTGCCGCTGGGAGATGGAATCGCGATCACGATGAAAAGCCATGAGAAGAGAGAGGAAACAACATGAGAAAACCGGAATTACTGGTTCCAGCTAGCAGTCTGGAAGTATTAAAAGTAGCAGTGATCTTCGGCGCAGATGCCGTATATATCGGCGGAGAAGTCTTCGGACTCCGCGCGAAGGCGAAGAACTTTTCGATGGAAGATATGAAAGAAGGCGTGGAGTTTGCGCATGCGCATGGAGTGAAAGTGTATGTCACCGCGAATATTCTGGCACATAATCAGGATCTGGAGGGTGTGCGGGATTACTTTGCCGAATTGAAAGAGATCGGGCCGGATGCACTGATTATTTCCGATCCGGGAGTCTATCGCATCGCCATGGAAGTGTGCCCGGAGATTGAGCGGCATATCAGTACACAGGCGAACAATACGAACTATGGGACGTATCAGTCTGGTATGAACAGGGGGCGAAGCGCGTCGTGACAGCGCGGGAGCTGTCGCTGGCGGAGATCAAAGAGATTCGGGAGCATATTCCGGAGGAGATGGAGATCGAGACGTTTATTCATGGGGCGATGTGTATTTCGTACTCGGGAAGATGTCTGCTGTCCAATTATTTCACGGGAAGAGATGCGAACCAGCGCCTGCACCCATCCGTGCCGGTGGAAGTATGCGGTCGTGGAAGAGTCCAGACCGGGGGAGTATCTGCCGGTGTATGAGAATGAGAGAGGAACTTATATCTTTAACTCGAAAGATCTTTGTATGATTGAGCATATCCCGGATTTGCTGGATGCGGGGATTGACAGTTATAAGATTGAAGGAAGAATGAAGACGGCGCTGTATGTGGCGACGGTGGCCAGGACGTATCGGAAGGCAATTGATGATTATCTGGAGAGCCCCAAGAAGTATGAGGAGAATATGGAGTGGTATCGGGATCAGATCTCGAACTGTACGTACAGGCAGTTTACTACGGGATTTTTCTATGGAAAGCCGGATCATGAGAGCCAGATTTATGATAGTAATACGTATGTGAAGGAGTATACGTATCTGGGGATTGTTGGGGAGAAGAATGAAAAAAGCAGATATGCGATTGAGCAGAGGAATAAGTTTTCGGTTGGGGAAGAGATTGAAGTGATGAAACCGGATGGGGAGAATGTCCGCGTTACGGTGAAGGGGATCTGGGATGATGAAGGGAACCAGATGGAGAGTGCGCCGCATCCGAAGCAGAAATTGTGGATTGATCTTGGCGTGGAATTGGATAGGTTTGATATTTTGAGAAGGAAAGAAATGGAATAGGATAGGAAAATAAAAGGGGATTAGGAACGTGTCATTTTCGAAAGGTTGCTAATCCTTTTTTTGCGCGAATAGAGATTATGTAAAATAATGGTAATGATAAAAGAAACAAATAGGAAAAAGTTCGACATTCT
>ENA-OQCN01000324-OQCN01000324.1-human-gut-metagenome-genome-assembly--contig:-NODE-324-length-25397-cov-2.518837_pt1 | contig 25397 bp, 35 predicted proteins | sample MGYA00242497_ERZ504576 | MGnify/ENA primary metagenome ERZ504576 (study PRJEB26092, sample SAMD00036296) | human gut metagenome | host: Homo sapiens | study: EMG produced TPA metagenomics assembly of... | reverse complement strand
TCGATCGATGCTCAGACGTACGTAGCTGTACATCGATCGATGCTCAGACGTACGTAGCTGTACATCGATCGATGCTCAGACGTACGTAGCTGTACTCGATCGATGCTCAGCGTAATAAATTAATGAATGGAATTTTCTGACAGTTGCTTATAGTTGAGGAGAGTGTATTTATGACAAAAAAATCGCATACAATTTTAAAGAAAAAATGTTGTCCAACCTAGATATGTCAGTATAGAACAAGCATTAATTATTACAAAAACATATAAACAACATGAAAATGAACCTATAATTTTAAAACGAGCTTATGCACTAGTAAATGCTTTGCGAGAATTAGAAATCGGTATAGAAAATGAAGAATTGATAGTGGGAAATCGCACTAAAGGTGTGCGCTATGGTGTTGTTTTTCCTGAAAGCGGTATTTCTTGGGTGGATAGAGAATTTGAAACTATTCCCACACGAAAACAAGATAAATTTTTAGTAAGAGATGAAGATATAAAAATTTTCGATTGAGCAGATAGTACCTTACTGGAAGGGCAAAAGTCTAGAAGATGTAATAAAACAAAATTTTGGACAAGAAATAAGTGTGATAAACAAAGTAGTAAAAATAAATCAAACAGACCATGCACAAGGTCATATTTGTCCAAATGTAGAAAAATGGCTACAAAAAGGGGTCAGCGGTCTACTAGAAGATGCTCAAAATCATTATGAGAATGCAGATGAAGATAAGAAAAATTTTTATCAGGCAATAATTATTGTGATGAAAGCTGTACAAGATTTTATGCTTCGTTATCATGATTTATTGATTGCTACTGCCAAAACTGATGAAAAAAATAGAGCTAGCTTAATAAAAGTAGCCGATATTTGTAAAAATATCAGCCAAAGACCACCGCAAACATTTCATGAAGCTGTGCAGGCTACATGGTTTTTATTCGTGATTTTGCATATGGAAAGTAATGCGTCTAGTTTTTCTCCAGGTAGATTAGATAAAATTTTATATCCATATTATATAAAAGATATAGAAAATAATATTTTAACTAAAGATGAAGCTTTAGAAATTATTGAATGTCTATGGTTAAAATTCAATGAAATTGTTTATTTACGCAATCAGCATAGTGCAAAATACTTTGCAGGTTTTCCTATTGGCTTTAATATAGCTGTTGGCGGTGTAGATGAACATGGTAATGATTTTAGCAATGATTTATCAGAACTATTTTTATCAGCACAAGAAGATTTAGGCTTGCCACAACCTAATTTATCGGTAAGACTTCATGAAAAAACTAATGATAAATTATTAAAACATGCTATTCGTGTAGTAGCCAAAGGCAGTGGAATGCCACAATTTTTCAATGATAAAGCTATCATTAAAGAAATGGAAAATTTAGGTGTAACTCATCAAGATGCTATGAATTATGCTATTGTTGGCTGTGTAGAACTCACAACTCAGGGCAATAATCTTGGTTGGAGTGATGCGGCTATGTTCAATATGAATAAAGTATTAGAGTTAACTTTAAATCATGGTAGATGTCTATTGACAGATAAACAGATGGCACCTGATTTTGGTTCACTTAGTACTTATAAAACTTTTGCAGATTTAGAAATAGCTTTAGAGCAAACAATGAATTATTTTGTAGAAAAGATGATACCTTGTTGTGAAGCTGTGGAAAAGTCATATTGCAATATTGCCAACAGCATTTTTATCTAGTGTAATTGATGATTGCATGGAAAAAGGCATTGATGTAACAAAAGGTGGAGCAAAATATAATTTATCGGGAATACAATTTATTCAGGTGGCTAATTTAGCAGATAGTTTAGCTGTGATAAAACAATTAGTATTTGATGAACAAAAAGTATCAGCAAAAGTTTTAGAAGAAGCTTTGAAAAATAATTTTGCTAATCAAGAAATTCTTTGTCAAAAATTATTAAATCATGTACCTAAATACGGCAATGATATTGCTTGGGTAGATGAATTGGGCGTTAAATGGGCTAGAAAATTCAGAGCAAAACTCAGAGAATTTACAAATTATCGAGGTGGAGCTTATCATATGGGCATGTATACAGTTAGTGCTCATGTGCCTATGGGCGAAAATTTAGGAGCTAGTGCAGATGGTCGTTTATCGCAAACTCCATTAGCAGATGGCGGTATGTCTGCTGTATATGGTAGAGATTTGAATGGCCCAACAGCAGTACTGAAATCTGTTTCCCGTTTAGATAATAATTTGACGACAAATGGCGGATTATTGAATATGAAGTTTTTGCCAGAATTTTTCCAAACACAGACAGGTATAGATAAATTTGCTAATTTTTTAAGAACTTTTGTCGATTTAGAAATACCGCATATTCAATTTAATGTAGTGTGTAGAGAAGATTTGCTAAAAGCTCAAAAAAATCCAGAACAATATAGTTCACTCACTGTTAGAGTGGCAGGTTATACAGCGTATTTTACAGAGCTTGCAGGGGAGTTACAAAATGAAATCATTGCCAGAACAACATATGATAATGTCTGAAGATAAAGGCTTAGTTTTTGATATTAAGCGTTTTGCTGTGCATGATGGGGCAGGAATTCGTACAACTGTATTTTTGAAGGGCTGCCCCCTTCGTTGTAAATGGTGTCAAAATCCAGAAGGATTGGATTATAAACAGCAGATATTATATTTAGAAAATAAATGTATAAAGTGTAAGACTTGTGAGCATATTGCCGAAAATGATGCGATAAAATTTGTAGATGATAAGATGAATATAAATCGTCAGCAAGATAGCAATTGGTTGCAGATCATAGAAGAATGTCCAACAAGAGCCTTGCAATTTGATAGTAAATACTATAATTTACCAGAAATTATGCAAGAAATAACGAAAGATGAAGCTTTTTTTAAATATGGTGGAGGTGTTACGCTTTCTGGCGGAGAGCATTATTCCAACATGAATTTGCCTTAGCTATATTAAAAGCATGTAAGCAAAAGAATTTGCATACAGCGATAGAAACATCATTATTTGTTAAACGAGAAGTTTTAGCCAAAATATTGCCATATGTTGATGAGTTTTATACTGATTTAAAAATTTTTGATAACGATTGGCATAAAAAATGTACAAATGTAGATAATCAAGTAATAAAAGATAATTTAAGTTTTTATTGCAAACTGATAAAAAAGATTGTGTAATTGTAAGAACACCGCTTATTCCAACATTGACGGCTACAAAAGAAAATATTGAGCAAATCAGTAGATTTATTAGTAGTTGTTATGATAAAGTAAAGTATGAATTATTAAATTATAATCCATTAGCAAAAGCTAAATATAGTTATTTAGATAAAAAATATTATTTTACAGAAAATCCTAAATTGTATAGCAATGCACAATTGCAATTTTTTATGATATTGCTAAACAAAATGGAATAAAAAATTTAATTATTGAATAGGAGCGATAATAATGAAAATTTTAGTTGACCATGCTGACATTAATGCCATTAAAAAAAATGTATGAATATTATCCTGTAGATGGTGTTACTACAAATCCTTCAATTTTGAAAAAAGCAGGAAGAAATCCTTTTGATGTTTTAAGTGAAATCAGAGCTTTTATTGGCAGTGAAGCTGAACTTCATGCACAAGTTATCTCTAAAGATGCGCAAGGTATGATCAAAGAAGCTTATAAAATGCGTGAAGTATTAGGTGAAAATACTTTTATCAAAATTCCTGTAATTCCAGAAGGATTAAAAGCAATCAAAGCTTTAGCTAAAGAAGGCGTAAATATCACAGGTACTGCAATTTACAATCAGATGCAAGGCTTTTTAGCAGGTAAAGCAGGGGCAAAATATGTAGCACCATATGTAAATCGTATTGATAATTTAGGTGCAAATGGTATTCAAGTAGCAAAAGATATTCATGATATGTTGAAAAATGCAGGTCTTGAAACTGAAATTTTAGCTGCAAGTTTTAAAAATTCCCAACAAGTATTAGAGCTTGCTAAATATGGTGTAGGTGCAAGCACAATTGCTCCAGATGTAATTGAAAATCTCATCAAAGTTGATGCTGCAAGATGTGCAGTTGATGTATTTGTAAAAGATTTTGAAGCTCTTTGTGGCGAAAATAAAACTATGAATAATCTTTAATAAAAGAAGAAAAGATTTCTTGAATTTTCAAGAAATCTTTTTTGTTAGGAAGATATTTTTAGAATGATAAATGCAAGTATGTATTTTTTTTTTAGAAAAATGCTAGAATAATTTTATTATAAAGATAAAGAGGTGCTTTGATATGAAAATTGGAATTATTAGCGATACACATGGTTGTCATGAAAGATTTTCACTTGCTTTTGATAAATATTTTAAAGATGCAGATATGATTATTCATGCAGGAGATGTTTTATATCATGGACCAAGAAATCCTATGCTTTCCGATTATAATCCTGCCAAACTTGCAGAAAAATTAAATGCTTGTAGTATGCCTGTGGTTATCTGCCGTGGTAATTGTGATAGTGAAGTTGATACTTTAGTATTAGATATGCCAATTCAAGCACCATATACTTATGTAGTAGCAGAAGGCTTAAAGATAGTTACTACTCATGGTCATTATGTAGAAACAGATGAAGCAAAAGATAAAATGGCTAAAGCTTTAAAAGCAGATATTTTCATTTCTGGTCATGTGCATATTAATGTTTTAGAAAAAAGAGGAAATACAGTATTTTTAAATCCGGGTTCTCCATCACTTAGTAAACGTGAAGATAATAGAGCAACTGTAGCTGTATTAGAGGATAAAACTATTAAAATTATCGATATAGATACAGATGAAGTGATAATGACTTTGACATTATGATAAGAATTGCTATAATAAGTGAGGATACAAATGAAATCAGTTGTATCCTCTATTATTTTGTATAGGTAATTAGTATTTTTAGAAGAAAAGAAGAAATGGTAGGTAATTATGTTCAATATTAGAGAGCATCGAACACTGCGTCGGTTAGATTTGCCTTTGACTTTAGCAGTCATTGGAATTTTAATAGTAGGTCTTATTACAATAGCTAGTGCAACTCATGTAAATACACCTAGCGATGATAGATATTGGTATTTACAAAGACAGGGCATGTTTGCAGTTGGTGGATTGATTTGGGCTTTTATGATAACGAATTTTTTCGATTATCGAGCTTTGAAAAACTGGGGTAATAAGATATATATTTTCAATTTAATCATGTTACTTGCTGTTATGTTTTTCGGTCATGCAGCATTAGGGGCACAGCGTTGGATACAGATAGGGCCTATCAGTATACAGCCATCAGAGTTTTCTAAAGTAATTATGATTATCGCTTTGGCGACATTATTAGAAAGTCGAATTGGACATCTAAGCAAATGGAGAGAAGTAATACCAGTTGCTTTATTTGTTTTAGTGCCGTTCTTATTGGTAGCAAAACAGCCGGATTTGGGTACAGGTTTAGTATTTTTAGCTATTTTCTTGGGTATGATTTTCGTCGCAGGTATTAGTTTAAAAATATTAGGAATTGTATTTGGTGCATTTTTGGCGATGTTGCCGATAATATGGCAATTTTTACATGATTATCAAAAAATGCGTATCATGGTATTTATTGACCCAAATGTTGACCCATTAGGCTCAGGATATCATATCATACAATCAAAAATAGCCATTGGTTCAGGAATGCTTTTTGGTAAAGGTCTTTTTGGTGGTACACAAAGTCAATTAAACTTCTTACCAGAAAATCATACGGACTTTATTTTCGCCGTTGTTGGTGAAGAATTTGGTTTTATTGGTGCAGCATTTTTATTATGTCTGTATTTAATCGTATTGTGGCGTGGTGTTAAAATAGCGCGAGAATGTAAAGACGCTTTTGGTATGTTATTAGCTTCAGGCATTACCTCTATGTTAGCTTTCCATTTATTAGTAAATGTAGGTATGACAATGGGGGTTATGCCAGTACAGGTATACCACTTCCTCTTATGAGTTATGGTGTAAGTTCATTGTTGACGAATGTAACATGTTTAGGCTTATTGATGAATATTCATATGAAGCAACAAAGTTTACACTTTTAATTTTTAGTCGAAAAATTAATTTTCATTATTCGTTTTAAAATAATATGGAGATGTAGTGAAATCTTTTCCATATGGTTTAAACGGATTAAAGCATAAATTATATAATTCAGTAGCGTAAGTATCTATAGCTAACATTTCTTCAAACGTTGTCAATTTTTGTTGGCAACGTTTTTTGCTGTCTAAATATGATGTTGTTTTAGTTATAATAGGAATAGAAGCATTTTTTTTCATTTGTTTAAGTAATTCTGTACCCTTATCATTAAAAGCTAAAACACGGGCATATAAAGCGCCTGTATCATCAAATCTTTGTATAAGGTCTTTAGTTATATTTAGTAGTAAATATAATGTTAAACGTTGTAAATTTGTCAAAGGATATCTTTTCGATTTTAATTTTTGAAAGAAATCTTGTAAATTGATAGCTTCATTGGCAGTTTTTAACAATTTATATTCTAATCCTTCGCGAATACCATAAATTTTTGTTAATTCATCAAGTTTAGCTAGTCGTAATTTACTGATTAAATTGGTAAACAGATAATCTAAATGAGGTAAATCTTGTGTTTGGTGAATTTCTTGCAAAAGAAAATAAGTTTCATCTGGTACAACTTGTTTAAGCTTGGAAAAATTGCTATTATTTGTATATAAAGAATGGCGAATGGCTGTACCACTAGCAAAATTTTCTTGATAATTCAAGTTATTATGTTCTGCTTTCATGCGTTGAATTATATTTACGGTTAAAGCTTTTCTAAATTTAAATTAGCTTTTAAATATTCAATGCCTAAAATAGTATTAGGAGCTTTTAAAATATCTTCAGAAATATTGGTGAGATTACTTAAAACTTCACTAGTTACAGCAGCATATGATTGACCATCAGCAAGTTTATTTTTTAACATTTGTTGAAATTTTTCACTTTGAGAAGTTTGGGCAATAAATGTTAACTCTTTTCATTAGTGTATTCGCTACCAAAACAAATAGTATCTACACAGTGTAATTTATGCAGTAAATCAATGCCACCTTTGGCAAAATATTGGGCGCTACGAACAGCAAATACAAAAGGAAGCTCAATGACTAAATCAATGCCATTAGCTACAGCAAGTTTAGCTCTTTGCCATTTATCAACTAAGGCAATTTCTCCACGTTGCGTGAAATTACCACTCATAACAGCGATGAAATAGCTGTCAGGAAAATTTTCTTTATGTTTTTGAATGAGATATTTATGACCATTATGAAATGGATTATATTCACTAATAATTCCAGTTATTGACATTTTTAATTCACTTTCTTTGATTTTTATTTTATAATTTTTTTAGCGATAAAAAATATTTTAGCATAGAAGTAAAATTTTTCCTAAAAATTTTACTTGGATTGTTTGACAAAATATATAGCTACGGCTATAATGAATTGAGGTTGATTGCAATGATGAAAATAAATGTATCGGAAATAGCTGAACAAATTGGTCATGAAAAGGCTTTTAGTTTTGATGCAAAACCCGAAGACATTGGGCCACTTTTAGATGATTGTAAATTAGAAGGTCCCATCATGGTCAAAGGAACCGCAACTAATACTGGTACTTGTTTTCGCTTAGAGGGAAAGATTTTTTGCACTATTTCAGAGATTTGTGATAGATGTTTAGAATATTTCCAGACAAAAAGTGAATATTCTTTTGCGGAAGAATATACAAGAGATGAAGAATTTGCAAAAATTAAAGAGATAAATCATTTTGACGGCGATATTATTAATATCGGCGATTTAGTGCGTGATATTATAATTTCTGCTCAGCCGACAAAACATTTATGTTCCAAAGATTGCAAAGGATTATGTAGTGTATGCGGTGCTAATTTGAATAAAACCGAATGCGGTTGCAATAGGGAAAGTATTGACCCAAGACTTGCAGCTTTGCAGGATTTATTGAAAAAATAGGTAAAAGCAATTTAGCTTGAAGAACCTTTAGTTATTTAAGGAGGTGTGTAGTAAATGGCAGTACCTAAGCGTAAAATGTCAAAAGCTCGTCGTGACAGACGTCGTGCTAACTGGAAATTAGAAGCTCCTGGTTATGTTGCATGCCCTCAGTGTCATGAACCAAAAATGCCTCATCATGTTTGCACTGAATGTGGTTATTATGATGGTAAAGAAGTTATCGCTTCTGCAGAATAATTTTCTGGAGCGAATTAGTATGCTCCCTTTATAGATATAGTGATATTAAATTTCTCTATCTATAAAGGGAGCATATTTTATTTTATAGTAAAAATAAATGTATTTTTGAGTTGGATTTTATCTTGTATAGTCAATTAGTTAAGGGAAATTATACTTGCCAATTAGAAAAAAGTTTGTATAATAACCAATTGTAACTGATTATATTATCTGGTACTAAAAGTTGGTGTGAAGGATGACACGTGAAAAAAAGCGAATAAGACAAAGTCTATTAATAGATTATGTGAAATCCAAACCCTTCTTTACGGATGAGGAATTGGCAAAACTTTTGAATGTTAGTATACAGACTATTAGGTTAGACCGTTTAGAGCTAGGTATACCAGAGCTTAGAGAGCGAGTAAAACAATTAGCTGAAGCTACGCAGAAAAAAGTTAAATCTATTAGTAGTAGTGAAGTTTCTGGGGAACTATTAGAATTAGAATTGGGAAAATCAGGCATTTCGCTAATGAATATCACTGAAGATATGGTTTTTGAAAAAACTAAAATAGCAAAAGGTGCATATATGTTTGCACAGGCAAATTCATTAGCATTAGCATTGATTGATGCTCCCATGGCGGTAACAGGTGTTGCTAATATAAAATATAAAGCTCCAGTTCGTGTTGGCGATAAATTAATCGCTAAAGCAGAGTTAAAACACAAACGAGGAAATAAATTCTTTGTTTGGGTGAAAATTAAAAATGTTACAGAAGAAGTTTTTAGAGCAAAATTTATTCTTGTTTCATTAGAAGATAATGGAGGATCCGAGGTATGAAAATTGCAGTAGATGCTATGGGCGGAGATTTTGCACCTAAAGAGATTGTAGCAGGTGCAATACTTGCAGCTAAACGCTATGATTGTGAAATTGTACTAGTCGGTGATCAAACTCAAATTCAAAAAGAGTTAGATAAAAATTATCCAGAATGGAGAAAAAGTACCATCTCCATTCATCATGCTAGTGATGTAGTGGGCATGGGTGAACACCCTGGAGTAGCAGTGCGTAGAAAAAAAGATTCTTCTATCGTTGTAGCTACTCGTTTAGTAAAAGAAGGCAAATGTGATGCTGTATTATCTGCAGGCAATACAGGTGCAGCAGCAGCATCAGCGTTATTTATTTTAGGCAGAATAAAGGGAATTGATAGACCTTCAATTGCTACACCTATACCTACAGGAAAAGGTAGCGTTACTTTATTGTTAGATTCAGGTGCAAATGTAGATTGTAAACCAAAACATCTTTGCCAAAGTGCATTGATGGGGTCAATCTATGCCAAATGTATGCTAGGATTAGAAAATCCAGCTGTAGGTTTATTAAATATTGGTGAAGAAGCAACTAAAGGCAATGAACAGGCTCAAGCGACATATCCTATGTTAAAAAGCATGAAAACTATTAATTTCAAAGGAAATGCTGAAGGTCGAGATGTACCAACAGGTCAATTTGACGTGGTAGTTTGCGATGGATTTGTAGGAAATGTTGTTTTAAAATTTGCTGAAGGTTTAGCAAAAACTTTAGTTAGTTTAGCTAAAGAAGCCATAAATAAGGGTGGTATATTAGCTAAATTAGGAGCATTAATGTTAATGCCTGCCTTAAAAAAATTAGGAAAAGATATAGATGTTTCTGAATATGGTGGAGCTCCTTTACTAGGAGTAAATGGTTGTTGTATAATATCTCATGGTAGTTCTAATGCAAAAGCTATTTGTAGCGCTATTAGACAGGCCAGTGAATTTGTACAAAAAGATGTAATAACTCAAATTCGAGACAATATAGACAAGGAGGAGATTTGGAGCCATGACACTGAAGCTAAATAGTGCAGGCATTATTGGAATAGGATATCATGTTCCAGAAAAAATCCTCACTAATGCAGATATTGAAAAATTAGTAGATACTAATGACGAATGGATAACAGAACGTACAGGTATCAAAGAAAGACGTATTTCTGCAAAAGATGAGCCAACATCAGAATTAGCGTATAAAGCTGCTATTAAAGCTTTAGAAGATGCGAAGTATCTGCTGAAGAATTAGATATGATAATAGTAGCGACAATCTCTGCCGATTGTAATACCCCATCAACAGCATGTATTTTGCAAGAAAAATTGGGAGCTAAAAATGCAGCAGCTTTTGATTTATCTGCGGCATGTTCTGGTTTTGTTTATGGGTCTGCAATTGCAACACAGTTTATTGAAACTGGCGTTTACAAAAAAGTATTAGTTGTAGGTGCTGAAACATTATCTAAATTTGTAAATTGGCACGACAGAAATACTTGTATCATCTTTGCCGATGGAGCAGGTGCTGCTGTATATGGTGAAGTTGAACAAGGCTATGGTATGTTATCTTTTGATTTAGGTGCTGATGGAAGTGGAGCTACCACTATTGAAATTCCAGGTGGGGGAAGTAAACATCCAGCAGACCAAGAATCTATAGATAATCATATGCATTGCTTGCATATGAACGGAAAAGAAACATTCCGCTTTGCTGTAAAAGCTATGGGCTCTACAGTAATGAAATCTTTAGAACGTGCTGGATTGCAAAAAGAAGATATTGATTATTTAATTCCGCATCAGGCAAATATTCGTATTATTGAATCTGCAGCAAAACGTTTGCATTTACCAATGGATAAAGTATTTGTAAATATAGAAAAATATGGTAATGCATCAGCGGCATCTATTCCAATTGCAATGGCTGAAGCTTATCAATCTGGAAAATTGAAAAAAGGCGAAATCATAGCTCTTTCTGGTTTTGGTGCAGGTCTTACATGGGCATCTTGCATTATGAAATGGGCTAAGGAGGACTAAACAATGTTCGAAAATAATCCTATCTGTAAATTATTAAATATTAAATATCCAATTTTTCAAGGTGGTATGGCTTGGCTTGGTACAGCTGAATTAGCAGCTGCAGTGTCTAATGCTGGTGGTCTTGGAATAATTGGTGCTGGACATATGCCTCCTGATCTTTTAAGAGCTGAAATTCAAAAAGTAAAACAATGGACAGACAAACCATTTGGTGTAAATATCATGCTTATGTCTCCATTTGTTAAAGAAGTTATTCAAGTAGTGCTTGATGAACGTGTACCAGTTGTAACAACAGGGGCAGGAAATCCTGGTGAATATATACCTGCATTTAAAGAAATTGGTACTAAAGTAATACCAGTTGTTGCATCTGTCGCACTTGCAAAACGTTTAGCTCGCACTGGTGTTGATGCACTTATTGCCGAAGGAACAGAAAGTGGCGGACATGTAGGAGAAATCACTACAATGACACTTGTACCTCAAGTTGTAGATGCAGTAGATATTCCAGTTATTGCAGCTGGTGGTATAGCTGACGCTCGTGGCATGATGGCAGCATTTGCTCTTGGTGCTCAGGGCGTACAAATGGTTCAAGATTTGTAGTTTCTAGTGAATGTATCGCTCACGAAAATTATAAAAAATTAGTTTTACGTGCAAAAGACCGTTCTACTGTTGTAACAGGTCGTTCTACAGGGCACCCTGTACGCGTTATAGCTAATAAATTAACTCGTAAATTTGATGAATTAGAAAAAGCAAATGCACCAGTTGAAGAAATTGAAAAATTAGGTGCAGGTGGATTAAATCTTGCAGCAAGAAAAGGCGATGTAGAAATGGGTTCTGTAATGATTGGACAGATTGCAGGTATGTTAAACGAAATAAAACCTGTTCAAGAAATTATAGATGATATCGTAAATAATCTTGCTAAAGTGATGGAAAACACACAAAACATTTGCAAATAAATAATAAATTTATAAAAATAATGGCGAAAGGGTGATTACTAAATGAGTAAACTCGCGTTTTTATTTCCAGGACAAGGTTCTCAAGTAGTGGGAATGGGTAAAGATTTTTATGACAAATATGATATTGCGAAAAAGTTATTTAAAGAAGCTGATGAAGCACTTGGTTATTCCATCATGGACATGTGCTTTAACGGACCAGCAGAAGATTTAAAACTTACAGCAAATACTCAACCTGCTATTTTGACTATGAGCGTTATTTGTAACGAATTATTAAAAGAAAACGGAATTGCTCCAGAAATCGTAGGCGGTCATAGTTTAGGTGAATACTCTGCACTTGTAGCAGCAGGCTCTTTAAAATTTGCAGATGCAGTATATCTCGTTCATAAACGTGGTATGTACATGCAAGAAGCTGTTCCTGTTGGTGAAGGCGGAATGGCAGCTGTAATTGGTCTTGATCGTGATAAAATTGTAGAAATTTGTGAAGAAGTAAGTGCAAGCACTGCTTTAGTACAGGCTGTAAACTTCAATTGCCCAGGTCAGATTGTAATTGCAGGTACTGCTAAAGGTGTAGAAAAAGCTAGTGAAGAAATGACAAAAGCTGGTGCAAAAAAATGTGTTATTTTACCAGTTAGTGCACCATTCCATAGTAAATTAATGGAACCTGCAGCTGAAAAACTTGCTGTAGAACTTGATAAAGTTGTTGTATCTGATGCTACTATTCCAGTAGTAACAAATGTTACAGCTGAAGCTTTAACAAAAGCAGAAGATATCAAAGTAAGTCTTGTAAAACAAGCTGCAAGCCCTGTAAAATGGGAAGATTGTATCGCAACAATGAAAGATTTTGGTGCTGATACTTATGTTGAAGTAGGTCCAGGTAAAGTTTTATGTGGATTTAATAAACGTATTGACCGTAAATTGAAATCTTTAAACGTAGAAAATATAGAATCTCTTGAAAAAACTCTTGACTATTTCAAGGAGGTTCGATAATATGCTTTTAGATGGTAAGGTTGCGTTAGTAACAGGAGCATCTCGTGGAATTGGTCGTGCAGTTGCTATTGAACTTGCAAAAGAAGGTGCTACTGTAGCTATCAATTATGCAGGAAATGTGGCTGCTGCTGAAGAAGTAAAGAATATAATTACTGATATGGGCGGCAAAGCTATGATTGTTCAAGCTGACGTTAGTGATGAACAGGCTGCTAGTGAAATGGTAGAAAAAGTAATAGCTGAATTTGGACAGATTGATATTTTAGTAAATAATGCGGGTATAACTCGTGATGGTTTATTCATTCGTATGAAATCTCAGGATTGGAATGCTGTTATTAATACAAATTTAACAGGTATTTTTAACTGTACAAAAGTAGCGGCAAAATATATGATGAAAAAACGTTCTGGAAAAATTATCAATATGACTTCTGTTTCTGGTATAATGGGAAATATAGGTCAGACAAATTATTCTGCTGCTAAAGCTGGTGTAATTGGTTTTACAAAATCTTTAGCTCGTGAAATGGCTAGTCGTGGTATTACCGTTAACGCTGTAGCTCCTGGTTTTATTGCTACTGATATGACAGCAGCTATGCCAGAAAAAGCACAGGCTCAAGTAGTGGGCTCTATTCCGCTTGGCAAAATGGGTCAGCCAGAAGATATTGCAAATGCAGTAGTATTTTTGGCATCTGATAAGGCTTCATATATTACAGGACAGGTTGTCAATGTAGATGGCGGTATGGTAATGTAATAATGAATAAATAAAAGGTTATTCTGAGGAGGAGGTGACGAGGAATGGCTACTTTTGATAAAGTAAGAGATATCGTTGTTGATCAGTTAGGCGTTGAAGCTGATGAAGTTAATATCGATTCTACTTTCATCGACGATTTAGGTGCAGATTCTCTTGACATTGTTGAATTAATCATGGCTTTCGAAGAAGAATTCGGTATTGAAATTCCTGACGAAGCTGCTGAAAAAATTAAAACAGTTCAGGACGTTGTATCCTATATAGACCAAAATAAATAATTTTAGCGTTTCCTTAGAAAAGTCCCGTGGTTACTCCACGGGACTTTCTAAAGATAATAGAAGAAAAGCGGATTGGAGGAGTTATTTTTGAAACTTCCTGAATTGAAAATTGGCAATAAAATTGCAAAAGTACCTATTATTCAGGGGGGCATGGCTGTTAGATTATCAACGGCAAGACTTGCAGCTGCTGTCGCTAATGAAGGCGGCATTGGTTTGATTGCTGCATCTGGTATGCCTACTGATGAATTAAGGTATGAAATTGCTTGGCGCGATCTTTAACGTCTGGAATTATTGGTATTAACATCATGGTTGCAGCTAGAGGTTTTAGTGAAATTGTAAAAACTGCTATCGAAGAAGGTATTGACCTTGTAGTAGCTGGTGCAGGATTTTCCCGCGATATGTTTGGTCTTGGACAAGAATCTGGTACACCAATCGTACCGATTGTTTCATCTGTTAAATTAGCGAAAATATCCCAACGTCTTGGCGCTGCTGCTATTGTGGTTGAAGGAAAAGAAGCTGGCGGACATTTAGGAACTAGTACATCTATACGTGAATTAATTCCTGATATCGCAAAAGCTGTGGATATTCCTGTTGTTGCAGCAGGCGGAGTGCTTTCCAGTCAAGACATTGTTGATCTTATAAAGATGGGCGCAAGTGGTGTACAAATGGGTTCACGCTTTGCTGCCAGTGAAGAATCCAATGCAGCTCCGGCTTTAAAAAGATTTTATTTAAAATCTAAACCGGACGACATTGTAGTTATACACAGCCCAGTAGGTCTTCCAGGACGTGCTGTAAGAAATCCATTTGCAGATAAAATAATGGTAGGCCCAGTTCCTCCAAAAGGATGTAAAGCATGTTTAAAGAGCTGTAAACATAATTTCTGTATAATTGATTCATTGATTCGTGCAGAACAGGGAGACGTAGAAAATGGTCTGGTATTTACAGGCGAATATATACACAGAATCAAAGAAATATTGCCAGTTAGAGAGATAATTTCTAGAATAAAATCGGAAGTTGCGGCAATAGATTAAATGAGAGGTGTTTGTTTTGACAAATAGAGTAGTTATTACTGGTTTAGGAGCAATTTCCCCTATTGGTATTGGTAAAGATGCTTTTTGGCAAGGTCTTCTTGCAGGTAAAAGCGGTATAGATAAAATTACACATTTTGACGCTAGTGATTTTAAAGCTCAGATTGCAGCAGAAGTAAAAGATTTTAATGCTGCTGATTTTATCGATAGAAAAGAAGCAAAACGCATGGATAGATATACTCAATTTGCTATTGCAGCAACTAAACTTGCGTTTGAAGATGCAAATATGGATTTATCTAAAGAAGATAAAGAACGTATTGGCGTATTTATTGGTAGTGGTATTGGTGGTATTGAAACATTACATGATCAATACAATACTATATTCACTAAAGGTCCAGGTCGTGTAAGTCCTTTCTGCGTGCCTATGATGATTAGCAATATGGCAGCAGGCATGACTTCTATTACATTTGGTCTTCAAGGTCCTAGCGTTTGCCCTGTAACAGCTTGTGCAACTGGTACAAATGCTATTGGTGATGCTATGCGTGTTATTCAACGCGGTGAAGCAGATGTAATGGTTGCTGGTGGTACAGAAGCTTGTATTTCTCCACTTCCAGTAGCAGGTTTTGCTTCCATGAAAGCTCTTTGCACAGACATGAACGACAATCCACAAAAAGCTTCTCGTCCATTTGATAAAAATCGTAGTGGTTTTATCATGGGTGAAGGTGCTGGTATTGTTATTTTAGAAAGCTATGAACATGCAGTAGCTCGTGGTGCTGAAATTTATGCTGAGCTCGCAGGTTATGCTTCAACTTCTGATGCTTATCATATGACTAGCCCAGATCCAGAAGCAAAACAGTCTGCTCGTTGTTTCACAAATGTAGTAAAAGATGCAGGTCTTGAATTAACAGATATTGATTATATCAATGCTCATGGTACATCTACTCCATTGAATGAAAGAACTGAAACAGCAGCTATTAAACGTGCTTTTGGTGATCATGCGTATAAATTATCTATCAGCTCTATTAAATCCATGATAGGACACCTTCTCGGTGCTGCTGGTGGTATTGAATGTATCGCTACAGCTTTAGCTGTTAAAAATGATATTATGCCTGCTACAATCAACTATGAAACTCCAGATGAAGAATTAGATTTGGATTATGTACCAAATGTTGCTAGAGAAAGAGTTATCAATGCAGCTATTTCTGATTCTTTAGGTTTTGGCGGTCATAATGCAGCTATTTTATTGAAAAAACTTAAGTAAATCAGGTTTTATAAATGAATTTATCAGAAAAACGCAAACAAAAATTAGGGGAATTAGTCGTTAGATTAGGTGTCAAGTTCAATGATTTAAATTTATTAAATCAAGCTTTGACACATACCTCGTATGCTAATGAGGCTAAAGACCATAGTCTTCATAATGAGCGTTTGGAGTTTTTAGGTGATGCTGTTTTAGAATTAGCTTCTAGCACATATTTATTTAAAACTTTTACGCAAATGCCTGAAGGTGAAATGACAAAAGCTCGTGCCTCTGTTGTTTGTGAGACAAGTTTAGCGAAACTTGCTATGAATTTAAATGTTGGGCAATATTTGTTATTGGGTAAGGGCGAACGCTTAACTGGTGGAGAACATAGACCATCAATTTTAGCAGATGCTTTTGAGTCAATTATTGGAGCTATTTATTTAGACCAAGGTTGGCAGACTGCCTACGAATATGTGCTTGATAAATTAAATGAAGAATTTATTGCTGTAAAATATGGATATAATTTAAAAGATTATAAGACTATTTTGCAAGAAGTAGTGCAGGCAAAAGGACAACATGTTGAGTACAAATTATTGGCAGAAACAGGTCCAGACCATGCAAAAACTTTTGAATTTGCTGTAGTTATTGATAAAAAAATTGATGGCAAAGGAAAAGGCACTACTAAAAAAGAAGCTGAACAACATGCAGCTTATGAAGCATTAAAAAAATATGGTATAGAGAAATAAAAAAAGGTTAAGACAGATGATGAGATATACTCATTTGTCTTAACTTTTTACTTGATGGTAAATATATGGTAAATATTTTATTTTGAAGAAGATGAAAAATTTTTTTCAATTTTAGATAATAATTCTAATAATAAAATATTTTCTTCTTTAGTTAAGCTTTTTTCTACATCAGAAATTACAGAAATATCCACTTCATTTAAAGTATCAATAAGCTCGATACCTTTATTTGTTGTAGATAAAAAAAATGCTCTTTTATCGTTAGGGTTGGAAGCTCTCTTAATTAATTCTTTTTGTTCTAATTTGTCGACAAGAACTTTTACATTATTAGGGTCTTTTTGGATAATATCAGCTAATTTTTTCTGAGATATATTTTTATTGATGTGAATTTGATTTAATACTACCCATTGCTCTGGAGTAATATTATATGGGGAAAATTTATGTGTCAAATTTTGATGAATTTTTCTAGCTATGGTACAAATTGTATATCCTAAAGATTTTTCGAGAAACATTAAAATAACACCTCAAGTTTTAAATATATTTTATTGTAACATAAAATATAAAGGTGAAGATAGATAAAGGAGTCTAAGATATTTAGACTCCTTTTTTATATTTAGATATTTATTTTATAGAATTAGCGATGGCTCTATCTATTTCTAATGATAAGTTATTGAGATAATTATCAATGCCTTTTTGACCTAGATAAAATGGATTATTTTCTATGAAAGTAGAATTTACTACATTATTTAATTTAGCATAACCGTTATCAGCGAATAAATGAGCAGTAGTTTCAACAACTACATTATTATCTTGACAATATTGAGAAAAATGTTCTAGGGAAGATTTATATTGGACTTTGTTTTCCATAGATTTAGGAATACCTGTGCCACCCCATTGAGCAGCCATATAAGTTTTACCTTGAGTTTTTACAGGAAAGATAAAAGAAACACAACCAGGAGAATGACCAGGAGTGGATACGACAGTAACAGTAGTATCACCTAAGGTAATTTGTTGTCCGTCTGTTAAAAATTCATCTACAGTACATTTTGGTGAACGAGAACCATTTACTCCATCAAAAGTATTATTCATATAATAAAAATCAGTGTTGCTCATAAAGATTTTAGCATTATATTTATCTTTTAAATATTGTGCTCCACCATAGTGGTCACCGTGACCATGAGATATTAAGATATATTTTAAATTTAATCCTAATTTTTTCATGCCATCAATGATTAATTGGGTGTCGTTATTATCCCACATTGAATCTATGAGTATGATTCCATCAGAAGTTTGTAATGCCCAAGCTACAACGCTTTTTGTACCTATACAATAAAGATTATCAAAAACTTTTGTAGGAGTTAGAGGAGTATTATCAAATAATTCACTAGGTAAATTAGGTGGTGGGGCTGTTTGCGATTTATCTTGTGCATAAGCAACATTAGATAATAAAATACAACAGCAAAAGAGTGTAAATAAAATATTTTTTGCTTTGGCAATATAATACATAAAAAATCTTCTTTTATAATAGTACGTATACGTATAAAATTATATTAGTATGTATACGTATTATTGTCAAATAATAATTTTATTTATTTAATAATTTTATTGACATTATTAGTTTAAATATGATAGAATTTCAAGATGTAAGCCTTAAGAAATTAAGGTTTCCCAACCGCACAAAAAGGTTTATAAATAGTCTTTGACTAACCGTAATTGGCGAGTATTAATTAAGGTAGGTGTAATTGAATGTACGCTATTTTCCAGACAGGCGGAAAACAGTATCGTGTTTCCGAAGGTGACGTTATCACTGTTGAAAAAATCGCAGCTAATGAAGGCGATGTTGTAACTTTTGATCAGGTTTTAACTGTTGTTAATGATGCAGATGTTAAAGTTGGTACTCCAGTTGTTGAAGGTGCTAAAATCACTGCAAAAGTTGAAAAACAAGAATAAAGCTAGAAAAATCTTAGTTTTCAAATACAAAAGCTAAATCCAACTATCGTCGTCGTCAGGGTCATCGTCAGCCTTTCACTAAATTAACTATTGAAAAAATCGAAGCATAATGATAAAAATATCTGTAATGCGTCAAGATGATGATAAAGTCATCGGTCTTTTAGTAGAAGGACATGCAGGAGCAGGCGCATATGGTCAAGATATTGTATGTGCTGGGATTTCTGCATTGGCTCAGTCAGTTATTTTAGGTTTGGCAAAACATTTACATCGTGAAATAAATTATGATGTAAAGCCCGGATATTTAAGTGTGGCTCTGAAAGATAAAGCTGATGATTTAACAGAAGCTGTCTTTGCTGTAGCTGTACTTGGTTTTGCGGAAATAGAGAAATCTAATCCAAAAAACGTTTCTGTTCTAAATATCAGGAGGTGAATTTGAATGTTCAATTTTGATTTACAGCTTTTCGCTCATAAAAAGGTGTTAGTAGTACTCGTAACGGTCGTGATAGCGAATCTAACGTCTTGGCGTTAAAGAACATGCTGGTACTATCGTTACTGCAGGTAGCATTTTAGTTCGTCAGAGAGGTACTCATTTCCATCCAGGTGCTAACGTAGGCATCGGTAAAGATGATACTTTATTCGCTAAAATTGCTGGTCGTGTTGCTTTCGAACGTAAAGGTCGTTACAACCGTCAAATCAGTGTATATGCTGAATAATTAAGAAATAAAAGTCGTAGCCTTTTATTATAAAGGGTTACGGCTTTTTTGTTTTTATAAGCGTACTAAAAACGTACTATTATATTCAAGTTTATATATTTTGATGTAATTGTTGTAGTTTTTCAGCTAATTCATTTTGTTTATTTGGATATAAATGAGAATAGGTTTTTAAAGTTGTTTCAATTTTTTCATGTCCTAGACGTTCAGCAATCATCAATGGCGAATAACCTTGTTCAATCAATAGTGAAGCGTGGGAATGTCTAAAATCATGAATGCGAATAGTTTTTAATCCTACTAATTTAATATAATGTTTAAGCTTATTAAATAAAACAGTTGGCGAAACTTCAAATAATAAATCATGTGATGTAATAAAATCTTTTTGAATATAATTTTTTACAATATCAACTAAAAATTTTGGTAGTGTGATAGTACGTTTACTCTTTTCAGTTTTTGGTGTGGTTATCATTGGCTTGTAGTTTTGAATATAAACCATATTTCTAGTTATGTGTAATAGATTATTTTCAAAATCAAAATCACAAGGGCGAAGGGCTAACAGCTCGCCACGTCGTATACCAGTCCAAAATAAAATATTAAATATAGTGTAATATGGTTCATCAGTATTAACTTTTTTTATAAATTGATTAAATTCGTCTAGTGTAAAAAAGTTTAACTCTTGACCTTTTTTCGAACCTATTGGGTCGCAAAGTTTAACAGGGTTTTTCGGCAAATTATAATATCTAACTGCAAAATTAAATATACAAGATATTTGAGTATTGATAGCCCTTAAATACTGATTAGCTTTAGAATTGGTATCATCTTTAATAGTATTTTGCCATTGTCTAATATTGGTTGGTGTGATTTTATTTATGGCGGTATCTTTAAAATAAGGCAATACATATTTTTCAATGATAGTCGTTTTGGTGTATAAAGTAGATGCTTTTATTCTTGATTTACAATCATCTAAGTATATAGCTACTAGCGAGCTAAATTTCATGTCGCAAGTTCCCGCCATACGTTCGAGAAATTCACGCTCAAAGGCTTGGGCTTCTCGTTTAGTGGTAAAGCCTTCTTTCTTCTTTTTCTTGCGTGTACCAGTCCAATCAGTATAATAAAAAGTCGTGAACCATGTTCCACGTTGTTCGTTTTTGTAAACAGGCATAAAAAAATCATTCCTTTCAAGCTAAAAAATCGTATACTTAATAAGCCTACCATTTACCAGCTTTAAAAAGAATGATATAATTTAGTTGCTCATAAATTTTCAGTCTAGTTAAAAACTGGAATGGTAAGAAGTAGCCTCTTGTTATGTTGGTAGCATAGCGAGGGGCTATTTTTTTATCTAGTTTTAATTTAGATTTTTTTTACATGGTCTTGTAGCCATTGTGTTAGTTCTTCACAACTCATTTTACTGGAAGCAATATCAATGATGATATTTTCTAATTCAATACTTTCATAATCCAATAAAATATCATTGATGTATAAATAGACTAGCATACTGTGGATAGCAGTTCGTTTATTACCGTCATTGAATGGGTGATTTTTAGTCAATCCATAACAAAGTCTAGAAGCTTTATCAAATATTGTTGGATATAAATCTTGACCTGCAAAACTTGAAATGGTGAATTTACTGCTGATTGAAGTAAATTCATATCATGGATACCGCTTTCCATTCTATATCTATCAGTAAGTTGCTGATGAAGTCTAAGATATCATCAAGTAAAATATTTATAATTTGTTTTTCTGTATTCATTTATTTGCTAAATCCTTATATAATTGGTCATTAATTTCCATAAAATAAGCTGAAGCTTCTTTCATTTTTTTGCTAGTTCAGGACTATTTTTACTTGTGATAATTTTAATCTTAGCATCTGGTACTGGTTTGTTTGTAATATTTTCCATATAAACTCACCTCAATTCAATAAATTAATTGTCATTACAATAAAGTTATTTACTTTGCTTTACGCTGATGAAACGCTATAACAAAATATTTTGCATTATTACCGCCATAAGTTTTTATATTGTGGCGGTTTTAGTTTAACTGGTCGAATTCGACTAGTTTAAAAGGGTAAACTTAATAAACTGCCAATACTTTATCAAATCATGACAAAATATGAGCCGTTTTAAGCCGTTTTCTTTTATTAGTACTTATGATTGTACCTGTGGTTATATTATGACCTTCACAGTGTAATACCATAATCAATAATTCAAATTCAAAATATCGCCCCAATATCTTTATTGGTGGCGGTTTTTTATTTAACTGACCAGGTATTCATAAAATCAAATACATATTTTAATAATCAATTGCCCGAGCAAAGCAATCAATTATTTGATGCATAAATAGGTACTTGCCCGATGTATCTATTTATTTTTGACATATCATATTCATTATTTAGTTTTAATAATTGTTTATCTATACCTAAAAATTTGCTAAGTTCGTTTTGAATATTTAACATTTTTTGTATTTCTTTATTTTTTTCATCTATTGATAAATTAGTTTTATCAAAACAAATATCATCTATTCTACGGTCAGTTAAAATAATAATATTTAATATATAAGATGAGAATAAACTTTTTTGGAAAATATTTTTTTTCTTGTCTTCCATTGTTTTATTTAACGCATTTATCGTTGAAACAATATGAGATTTATTAAGAGAAAAATTATAATTAAGTTCTAAAAACGAACAATAGATATTTTTTTCATCAATATTATTTATTACAACTCGTAAATTTTTTAATTCATTAGGATTTAATAAATCGTTTAATTTCCTTTTTTAGTCGTTCATCTTCATCTGCTGGCGTTCGTCCTAGTAAATCATCTAGCGATACATTTAATAAATCAGCTATTTTTATTAGCATTTCTAGTTTTGGTTCTCTTTTTTGATTTTCATAAGCTGTATAAGTGTTGTATGGAACATCTAAAGCGTCAGCAAATTCCTTTGCTGTTGCATATCCCGCTCGTTCCCTATAAATTCTTAGGTTTTTATCTAAATTCATTATATTAACCTCCTCATCATAATATAATTATAATCCCTATTTTGTATTAAATCAATATATTTTTATAATACATTTTAGGATTTACTTTAAATAATTAATGATTTATCATGATACATATAAGGGATAAAATCGATATTTATTCCCTAATAAGTATGAAGAAGGTGGAAGATGTGAAACTAGATAAAAGCAAATTAGAATTAGCTATGGCAGATAAATGTTATTCAAAAACTAGACTTGTAGCTAATGCAGGTATCTGCTATTCAAGTTTAATCAAGTTACTCAATGGCAGAATGAAATTAACGCCCCAAACACTAGGAAAAATAGCCAAAACGTTAGAGGTTAAACCAAAAGATTTATTAAAAGATGAGGACTAACCGCCAAAAAAGCAAATAAAAAAGCCCCTAGAATATCTAGGAGCTATCGAAAGGAAGTTAAAAACATGGATAATCAAAATAATTTGGTTCATATGTTCAAAAATCAAGTTGTTGTATCTAGTGTACAACTTGCAGAGCATTTTGACAAACGTCATTGTGATATTTTACGTTTACTCAACGCACTTCTGCGTTCAGCTAATAAGCAAAGGCTTTCTAAGCACTTTTTTAAGTCGAATTATAAAGATGAAACAGGCAAAAATAACACTATGTATCTAATGGATAGGGACGGATTTAGCCTGCTTGTCATGAGTTTTAAGGGTGAAAAAGCTTTAAAGTGGAAGTTAGATTTTATTGATGCCTTCAATGCTATGGAGCAAGAAATAAGAAACAATGAACATAAATTAAATACTGATTTAAAAGATAAACTATATAATACATCAATCAAGCTTGAAAAGGTAAAAATACTTCATAATAGACTTTTTGAAGAAAGTACGAACCAATCAGCGTTATTAAATGAAAAACGAGCTGAATTATTAAGATATAAAGCTTTTAGAGATTTAATAATAGCTAAACAGCTAGAAAATGACTCCGCTGGATTATCATATGACGACGTTGATGAAATCGACAATAGAATTTTCGGCGAGATAGATTAAAACTTATTAAATTATCATTCAGTGAAGTAATAGAAATTCTAAAATAAAGAAGTGATTAAATAAATGTTTTATGTACAAAACGGTATTGTAATTGATATGGCGGACTTTTTCCCATTTAATAAACATTCTATTGATGAGAAATTCCAAAGACTTCAATAAAGGATAGAAAGAGCTAAGATACTTAGAGCAAAATATAATAAAAAGAAACAAGATACCCGCCAAAAATATTCAGATTGGTGCTGACAGGATTTTTATTGAACTCTAGGAGAGTTTCTATACATGGATAATCTAATAACGATTAAAATCAAAGCTACGAGTTTTGACAGGCTCATAGATGAATTAAAGAGCTTAAAAGATATGTATTTAGACTTTAGCAATAATACAGATAATATTATAACTGGCTCATCTTTTCATATTATTGTCAAAGATTTAGAAACTTTAATAGCTAAATATGAATATAAAAAAAGCCCCTCGCACTAAGACAAGGAGCATAAAAAAATTAAAAGCAAGTAAATTTATCATGAAAGGACTGAATTGAAAATATGGAAACTGTAAAAAGTCGATTTATAACTGCCAAAGAGATTGCTGAAGACTGCAATATATCTATTTCAAAGGCTTATGAACTTATTAGAGAAATGAATAAGGAAGTAGAAGCAATGGGCAAAATCAACGCTAAAAGGCAAGATAAACCGCCATTTCTACGAGAAAAAAATAAATCCTACTGATTGATATAGCATAAAAAAATAGCCCCGTTATTGGGGCTATAAATTTATTCTGTAGTAGCTGATGAAACGCTACAACAAAACAAGGAGATGACACAATGAACAATAAATCAATACCGCCAATCTATGAAAATTTTACACAGTTAAACAATGGAGAAATTCCACAGTTTGACTATATAAAAATATATCATTCATTCTTGAAATTGAAAGCAAATGAATTAATATTGTTTTCTCTATTATATCAGGAATGCGAAGCAGATGCAGTATATAAAAAAGGATTAAATTATCTTTATAAACGGACTAATACAACTAAGCATACAGTTTTACGTTGTTTAAGTGTTCTCATTGATAGAAATTTGATTACAAAGAAGCAAGGCACGAACAGAAATCCTAGCGAATACCATATAAATTATCAAGTTTTACAGCAATATATAGACCAGTAGACAGGGGCAGGCACAATGGCGGGTGATGCAAAAGCTAACATTAACGAAAATATTAAAAAAGCTAATATAGATTATTTAAAGTCAACAACTTTTATTAAATATTATTTGTCCTTTCTTCAAATTAGGTTTAAATGCTGATGAACTTCATACATTAAACCTAATATTTAGTTTTGAAGCAGATAATAAAATATATATAGGTAGTTCAAAATATTTATGCGATATGTTAAATTACTCAAAACCTCGAGCTTTAAGAATTTTAAAAAGTTTAACCGATAAGGGTTATTTAAAAAAAGAAGCTAGCAACGGTCGAATTAATAGCATATATAAAATAAATCATATGTTCTTATATCAGCAAATTAAAAACAATGAAAATTATTCACAGTTAGCTGATAATAAACAGTTACAAAATGTTACGGTTAACAGTAATAAAATGTTACGGTTAAATAATTCTAACAGTAACGAAACGTTACCGATACAGTTACAAAATGTTACGGTTAACAGTAACGATTTATTACCCAATAAGAATATATATAAGAATAATAATAAGAATAATAATAAGAATATATATGTCATTTAGAAAATG
>ENA-OQCN01000323-OQCN01000323.1-human-gut-metagenome-genome-assembly--contig:-NODE-323-length-25438-cov-5.767413_pt1 | contig 25438 bp, 26 predicted proteins | sample MGYA00242497_ERZ504576 | MGnify/ENA primary metagenome ERZ504576 (study PRJEB26092, sample SAMD00036296) | human gut metagenome | host: Homo sapiens | study: EMG produced TPA metagenomics assembly of... | reverse complement strand
TTTCTTCGTTGCTTTTCTTCATAAAATAAGATAACATAGATATACAGAATAATTTGGAGGTTACACAAATACGTTGGATGGAAATTTAACAAAAGGTCCTATTCTAAAGACCTTAACCAAACTCGCACTCCCCATCATGGCTTCTTCATTTCTGGGGACATTATACAATATCACCGATATGGCATGGATTGGTCTGCTTGGTTCAAAAGCCGTTGCCGGAGTCGGAGTTGGTGGTATGTTTACCTGGCTTTCGCAGGGACTGGCTTCCATGGCAAGGATGGGTGGTCAGGTAAAAGTCGCACAGTCTTTAGGACGGGGAGAAAAAGAAAAAGCACACGGTTTTGCGCAGACCGCTGTGCAGCTATCTACTTTTATGGGACTGGCTTACGCTATTTTATGCCTCATTTTTGTCCGGCAGATGGTCGGATTTTTTAAGCTCAATGACCCAGAAGCAGTCTCAGCCGCATTGTCCTATACGAAAATTGCCTGCGGACTGATTGTATTTTCTTTTTTAACAGTCACGTTAACCGGAATTTATACTGCGCAAGGAGATTCAAAAACACCATTTCTCGCCAATCTCATCGGACTTGTGACAAACATGATTTTAGACCCTGTTTTAATTCTTGGTCCCGGTCCATTTCCAAAGCTTGGCGTTACCGGTGCAGCAATTGCAACCGTAACTGCACAGTTTATCGTTATGAGCATTATGATAATCTGCGTTATCAAGCAGAAAAAAGAAAATGTATTAAAGGGAACTCATTTACTTACAAAAATTCCGGCACCTTACTTAAATGGTATCTGCCGGATTGGAATTCCTACCGCCATTCAGGGTATGGCATATTGTATTATCTCGATGGTGCTTACCCGTATGGTATCTGCTTTCGGTGCAGAAGCGGTTGCCACACAACGAGTCGGAGGTCAGATTGAGTCCGTATCCTGGAATACTGCAGATGGTTTTGCATCAGCTTAAATGCCTTTACTGCTCAAAACTATGGTGCCGGAAAAATGAACCGTGTCCGCAAAGGATATCATGCTTCTTTATGGACCGTTGGCATCTGGGGGCTGATTATCACTCTTGTATTTGTCTTTGCGCCAAATACAATTGCAACAATCTTCTTTCATGAACCAAAAGCGATTACCATCGCAGTCGGATATCTTATTATCATCGGATTCAGTGAAGGCTTTATGTGTATTGAACTGACCACAATCGGTGCTCTTTCCGGACTTGGAATGACCCGCCTTTGCAGTATCATCAGTATTATATTTACAGGTTCAAGGATCCCTCTTGCTATTTTCTTAAAAAATACTTCCCTTGGACTGCACGGAATCTGGTGGGCATTTTCTTCCACATCGATTATCAAAGGAATTATCTTTGTATGCGTCTTTTTCTGGGTTACCAGAAAACAAACATACGAAACAACTATGTAAACTCCTCGGTAACTAAGTTACCAGAGCATCTAAATACAAAAAATCGGAAGCCAGACTTATCTCCCGGCTTCCGATTTTCATTTACGGTTCATAATCGTAATAACGAATGGATATGTCCCTTACAGAAAGCAGGTTACGTTAAAATCAGAATTTAACTGCCCTGTCACATCTTAAATGTTATCGACCAGTATCAATCTGATTCATATACTGAATGAGTCTGAAAATCTGAGATGTATATCCCCACTCATTATCATAGAATATCTGGAAATGCTATTACTGTCGTAATTGTGACGGGCAATTTTCACGTTTTTTCTGATTTTCTGTAATCTAGTGTCAGTATAACATACAAAATCAGAAAATACTATATCTAGTTTAATAAACATTTTTTTAACAATATCTTGTTTTTATCAAACAAATATTCACAATCCACTGATTTAATGAAAACTCATTTTATAATTCACCGGTTGATTCTCGTAAAGCGGACATCGCAATCCGCTTCGCTACTTACTCATGAACGCAGTCATTAAGCAACATCTGGTTTCTGCAAACCTTGCTTCTATATTAAAAACATTTAAACCAGTACACCGTACAAGTAACAAAAAGCGGCTGTCATTAACTAAACTGACAACCGCTTTGTTTCACGTGAAACATTTTTCTGCTCTTAGTTTTTTACTCTCTCAAGAATCTGACTTCTAAGTTCTTCCATATCACCGGTTCGTTTTCTAAGCCCTGCTGCCCCGGCATGACCGCCTCCACCAAATGGTGTAATCAATTCATTTACATCAAGCCACTTTCCATCGGAGCGGAAAGAACAACGCCACCTGTCCGGTTCTTCTTCATACATTGTAAATCCCAGTTCAATGTCTGCACAGTCACGCAGAATACTGCTGATTGGATGAATTTCCTCATAGCTGATATTCTTTTTAACCTTTTCTTCTTTGTTTATACACACGTAGGCGACTTTTCCATCCAGCACACGTATCGCATTTTTTAAAATGTCTGCACGTTTTTCCAAATCTTCTAACGTATCAATCTGCCGAGTCTGTATAATTCGTCTATGGTCTACGCCAAGTTCTAAAAGCTTTGTCGCAGCCTTCATGATACTTTCATCTGCTCTTTGAAAAGCATTCGTATCATGTACAATTCCAAGATAGATATAATCTGCAGCGTTTGGATATTCTTCTGCCTCTGCCGCTTTTTTTAAATCATCCTGATTCAAACTATAAAATACATTTACCGCGCAGGCTTCCGAAACCTTTGTATAGTTTCTGTCTCCATAGCCTCATTTGAGGCATGATGGTCGATTACAATAGAAGCGACAGATGCTTCATAAAATTCTCTTCCGCTTAAACGTGCCAATGTCGCAGTATCACATATCACTGTTGCGAAACGTTTTCCCTGCAAATCCGGCTTTTCAAACGGATCAAATTTTTTATCCTGGCGCACCTGAAGTTTTGGTCCTTTGTCTATCGTATCCGCCAGATAAGGGAATACCTGATACTCCGGATAATTCACGCCAATATAATGTGCGATTCCCATCACAGAACCGGCTGCATCTCCATCCGGATTGATGTGTCCCAAAACAACAACCGTGTCCAGTTCATTCGATTTCATCATAGATTCAAATTCGTTTTTAAAATCAAATTCCACGTCTGCACACCTCCATGTAATCTTAATATACTCTCGAAATCTTTTCTGAAGGTATAGCCAAAACCTTACAAGAGTATATCTCTACAAAAGTTTCTTATTTTTTATCATATCCAAGCTGCGGATTTTCATAATCTCCACGCTCTTTTTTCTGTTTTACATAAGTATCCCATACCCCCGCTTTATCTTCAATTCCTACTGTAGCAGGGTCAAACAATGGTTCAAGCCAACATTTTTCTGTTTCTCATAATCTTTTACGATTTTCAAAACCTTGGGAGTTAAGAGTAAGATACTAAAAGTATTAACCCAAAGCATACATCCAACACCAATATCACCCATTGGCCAGATAGTATCACCATCAATCAAAATACCAAACATGCAGAATACCAGGAATAAAATACGCACAATTGTAACCACCATTTTATTCTCGCCGAACAGATATTTACATGTGGATTCCAACTGATAAGAATAGGACAGCATGGTTGTAAAAATAAAGATAAACAGCATAATTGCAAGGAACATTGCTCCTGCTTTACCGATTGATACCGACATTGCTCCTGCATAAATGCAATTCCATACTGTATTCCCGGAACATGCTCTACTAACAGAGAAGCACCTGCTCCGTCTGCTGCAACGTTGTAAGTTCCCGCAAGCAAAATAGAAATTCCGGTACAAGTACATACCAAAAGAGTATCGATATACACAGATAATCCCTGAACCAAACCTTGTTTTACCGGATGAGAAGTATCAGTTGTTGCTGAAATCAAAGGGCTCATTCCGTTACCAGCATCATTTGAGAAGAATCCACGTTGATTCCCCAGGAAACTGCCGAACCAACGATTCCGCCAAAGACCGCATCTTTTCCAAATGCACTTGCAAAGATAGAACCAAACATTCCAGGAACTTTTCCAATATTAAGTACAATAATAATAATCGTAATCAGGAAATAAATTCCACACATAACCGGCGCTAAAAATTCCGCAACCTGTCCGATACGTTTAATTCCTCCCATAATAACAAATGCAACAATTGCTGTCATAATCACTCCAACAACAACAAATGGAAGTCCAAATGCTACATTTACCGCTGTTGCCGCTGTCTGAGTCTGCATTGCCGGAAGCAAGAATCCAGGTCCGATAAAGACTGCGATACAGAATAAAAAGGCCAGTATCTTTCCTAATTTTTTATTCTTAATTCCGTTTGACATATAGAAAGCAGGTCCTCCGGTTAATTCTCCCAGATTTCTCGTTTTATATGCCTGACCTAAGATACACTCAACCATTCCTGTGGATGCACCTAAAATTGCAGTAACCCACATCCAGAAAATTGCACCAGGTCCCCCCATAAAAATTGCAGTTGCCGTTCCTGCAATATTTCCGGTTCCTACACGACCTCCAACTGTTGTTGCAAATGCCTGAAAAGAAGAAAGACCAGTATCTTGTTTATTGTCGCCCTTTTCAGTCAGACATTTAAGCATATCGCCAAATCTTCGTACCTGCATGCCTCTTAAATGAAACGTGAACCACAACGCCGCAAACATAAGAAACACGCACATTACAGGATGCCATACGATATCATTGACTACATTCATCACTTTGACAAATAACTCCATTTTTTCCTTTTCCCTTCTTTTTTATTTCACAATATCACTTTATCTTTGGTGAATTTGTGAGTTTTTATGACACTGTCTTGTATCATGTGGTATCATTCTACCATAATTTAACCCTACCCTCAACCGATAATATGTTTCACGTGAAACAAAAGAAAGAATCTCGCAAGCAAGATTCTTTCTTTTAATTCTCAGGTTTCATCTAAAAATCCACATTTCCCTGAAGCCATATAACTCCTTTAAATCTTCGTCCAACTTCCGGCTTCCCTAAAAGATCTTTTGCATTAACGCAGATATCCATTTCCATATCATTGCAGAAAATGCGAATCTGATAGATTTCTTCATTTGTCAGTGTATTTTTTGTAATGGACCATTCTGTGATTTCTCCCATGATATTATACAAATCACATTCCATTCCATAAGGCATAAAATAAGTATCCACTATCGAATAAATATCTTCGTTTGCTATACGGCCAGATATCATGGAATATGTATCAATATCCTCCATCGTCAGATTTTCCATTGCTTCTTCATCACCATTACGGGCTGCTGCAATCATTCGATTACGATTCACGGTATTCTCCCGTTCTTCTCTTTGCTGTTTTTCATCTTTCTTAACAGGAAGAAGAATTCTGGCTTCTCTTGCAAGTCCGGCAAGAGTCACCGGATACACACCCTTTGTATAATGTCCATGCCGGTGTTCTGTCAGATATTCGGCTGCATTTTGCAGATAAAAGATAATTGTAACGCCGATTCTTATATCATCCACTGCTCCGGCATAGGACTCTTTTCCCACATGGCGTTCAATTAACACATTTTCCTGTGTCGTAATTCCAGTTCCGCGGAAGAACGGAAAATAATATTCCATCTCAAATTCATTATTTTCATCGTATTCTCCGCAGACTGTGATTCCAACGTCACATCCAAATATTTTTGATACTTCCACAAACAGATGTCCCTCAGAGTTTTCTATTACTGTCTTTTCATCGTATTGTGTAATTACCTCTTTCAAAATCTGGTCAAGTTCTTTTCTTTCCAGTTCTGAAAAACCAATGGACCTTAAATAACTGTGCAAAGACTGCCTCCTTATCTTATCTCAGTCATTCCACCCATGTATGGCTGCAGTGCTTCCGGAATTCTTACTGAACCATCTGCCTGCAGATTGTTTTCCAGAAATGCAATTAACATTCTAGGCGGAGCAACAACTGTATTATTCAGTGTATGTGCCAGGTATTTACCGTCATTTCCATTCACACGGATTTTCAGTCTTCTTGCCTGTGCATCACCGAGGTTTGAACAACTTCCTACTTCAAAATATTTCTTCTGTCTTGGAGACCATGCTTCTACGTCTACAGATTTTACTTTTAAATCAGCCAGATCACCAGAGCAGCATTCCAGTGTACGAACCGGAATATCCATAGAACGGAATAAATCAACTGTATTCTGCCATAATTTATCGAACCACATTTTGCTTTCTTCCGGTTTGCAGACAACAATCATTTCCTGCTTTTCAAACTGATGAATACGGTATACACCTCTTTCTTCAAGTCCGTGTGCACCTTTTTCTTTTCTGAAACATGGAGAATAACTGGTCAGTGTTTTTGGCAGCTCTTCTTCCGGAATGATTGTGTCAATAAATTTACCAATCATGGAATGTTCACTTGTACCGATGAGATATAAATCTTCGCCTTCGATTTTGTACATCATCGCATCCATTTCCGCAAAGCTCATAACACCTGTAACAACGTCACTTCGAATCATGAAAGGCGGTACACAGTAAGTAAATCCTCTATTAATCATGAAATCTCTTGCATAAGAAATAACTGCGGAATGAAGACGTGCAATATCTCCCATCAGATAGTAAAAACCGTTTCCGGCTACTTTTCTTGCACTGTCTAAATCAAGACCATTGAATTTTTCCATAATTTCTGCATGATATGGAATTTCAAAGTCCGGAACAACCGGTTCACCATATCTCTGTACTTCCACATTTTCGCTGTCATCTTTTCCAATCGGACAGATGGATCAATGATATTTGGAATTGTCATCATGATTTTTTTGATTTTTTCTTCTACTTCTTTTTCTTCAGCAGATAAACGGTCTACAGTCTCTGCATTTGCAGTTACCTGTTTCTTTACTTCTTCTGCTTCTTCTCTTTTGCCCTCTTTCATAAGAGTACCAATCATTTTGGAGATTTTATTTTTTTCTGCTCTTAACGCTTCTACTTCTCCTTTGATTTCACGGTTTCTCTTATCCAATTCGATTACTTCGTCTACCAGAGGTAATTTGCTGTCCTGAAATTTATTTTTAATATTCTGTTTTACTACATCTGGATTTTCTCTTAAAAATTTAATGTCTAACATAATCTTTCTCCCTGCTTCTTTTTTTTAGTTTTGTCTGAAATTTACGGCCTGTTTTAATGCCTGCACTTCTTCCTGGCTTAATATTACATAGGATTCCCCATTTACAATCTCTTTAATATAGAGGAAACAGTTTTCTCTGCTGTGAATCGCATTCAGAAGAAATCCTGTATTCTTATCGTCCAACATAGCCAGAACAAAGCTGAGTTTTCCTCCCATATCCTCAAATGCATCATACTTCACAATAGCATATTTGTTCAAGGTGTTTCCCATGATTTCTTTTAATTTTTCAATTTCCTGCTCATTTGCCGCTGCCGCATCCAGCCCTTTGTCAATCATTGCAAATTTGCGTCGGAACGATTTTTCAAGAGACTGTCCATCTCTTCCTTTCATAAATACGCGGTATTTTTGATTCAGTCGGTTTACTTCCAAAAAAAGACTGACCACACATACCAAAAGTGCAATTACCACAATCAGTAAAAAAATTGACAGCACACCGGAAATAGACTGAATCTTGCTGATTAGATTACCCATCTGCTCTAACTCCTCGTTTTCTCTCTTATCCTATTGTTTCCAATAATTCAACAATACGTTCCAATTCTTCTTGAGAATAGTATTCAATTTCAATCTTTCCCTTATTATCTGTCCTTCGGTTAATTGCAACCTTTGAACCGATAATCTGTTTAATTTTCTCTTCCAGATTCTTATAAACCAGTTCTTCTGCCTGATTTTTGGGTTTCTCTTCTTTTTTCTGCACTGGATTTAACAGTTCTTTCACTAAACGCTCTGTTTCTCGTACGCTCAATTTTTCATCGAATACTTTAACTGCCGCTTCCGCCTGTGCATCCTTACTTTCCAGTGCAAGCAAAGCTCTTGCATGTCCGGTTGAAATCATTTCATCAATCAGCATCTGCTGAACTCTGTCATCTAATTTTAAAAGACGCATTGAGTTTGTAACTGCAGTTCTGCTCTTTGAAACCCGTTCTGCAATCGCATCCTGTTTTAAATGAAACTCTTCCATCAAACGTTTATATGCCATTGCTTCTTCAATCGGATTTAAATCTTCCCGCTGAATATTTTCAATCAGAGAAATTTCAACGGCTTCCTGTTCTGTAAATTCTTTTACAATTACAGGAACCTCCTTGAGTCCTGCCAGTTTAGAAGCTCTCCATCTGCGCTCCCCGGCAATAATCTCATAATAGTCTTCCTTCTTCTGGACCAATAATGGCTGAAGTACACCAAACTGCTTAATAGATTCTGCCAGTTCCTGAAGTGCATCGGCATCAAACTGTTTTCTCGGCTGTTCCCTGCTCGGCTCAACCTTTGTCAGCTTCACAATCTGTACCTGTTCTCCAGGTTTCCCCTCAAATTCCATCTTTTCTTTTTGATGTTTATGAGCTTCTTTTGCCGCATTCTGCAGCGCTTCTTTATCGATTGCTGTTCTTCCGGTTTTCTTTTTTGTCGCTGTAGAATCTAAAACCGGAATCATAGAATCAAGACCTTTGCCAAGTCCACCTCTTTTTACCGCCATTCTTCATCCTCCTGTGTAATACTTCCTCTGCAAGGAGTCTGTAGCTTTCCGCCCCTACTGATCTTTTATCATATAAGGTAATTGGCAGCCCATAACTCGGTGCTTCCGCAAGACGAACATTTCTCGGAATAATGGTCTTGTAAATAGACTGGTCCAGATTGTTCTTTACATTTTCAACAACCTGCAATGACAGATTTGTTCTTGCATCATACATCGTAAATACAACGCCTTCAATATCCAAATCCGGATTTAAACGGTTCTGAACCAGTTCAATCGTGTGAATAAGCTGTGTCAATCCTTCGAGTGCATAATACTCACACTGAATCGGAACCAGTACAGAATCTGCTGTTGTCATTGCATTGATAGTCAACACATTTAAAGACGGCGGGCAGTCCATAATAATAAAATCATAATTATCACGAATGGAATCAATATGATTTTTCAAAAGAAATTCACGCCCCTCTACGCCTACCAGTTCAATCTCTGCACCAGACAAATTCACATTCGACGGAATCAAGGATAAATTTTCGAATACATTCTCAATCAGACAGTCCGAAATTTCGCACTCTCCCACCAGAAGTTCATACAAAGTCGCATTAACATTATCTTTGTCTACGCCGACTCCGCTTGTTGTGTTCCCCTGTGGGTCAATATCAATAAGAAGGACTCTCTGTCCCAGCTCGGCAAGACATGCAGACAGATTGATTGCAGTTGTAGATTTTCCTACTCCGCCTTTCTGATTTGCTATTGCTATTATTCTTCCCACTTAAGTTTCCTCTTTTCATCAAACTTCGTATTTATTTCATTCAATGGTTATTATAACATCTTCTTAAACGTATTTCTACACAAATGTTTCACGTGAAACATTATATTTTTTTTACGATATAAATTTCATTAATCAATCAATAAAAATGGGAAATGTTCACGTGAAACATTTCCCATTTTTTTTATTATCACACTATTCTTCTCCCTACTTTCAGCTTGTATAATAAGAGTTAATGGCTTATAATTATAACTAACTAAAGTAATCCTATATTGGGAGGTTTTTTTATGAAAAAGCATAGATACAAACTTATTACAACCGGTATATTATTTACCACCGCAACTGCTATTATTCATTTCATGAACCATCTGATTTCTACAACCGCAATAATGAAAGACTTGTTAAAGTCAACGGCAAGCAATTATTACAATTGGCGTTTTGGAAAAATTTATTACACAAAACAAGGTACGGGTTCTCCCGTTTTATTAATTCACGATTTAACCATTTACAGTTCCGCTTATGAATGGGAAGCACTTGTAAAACAGCTTGAGAAAAATCATACCGTCTACTGCATCGACTTACCTGGATGCGGCCGTTCTGATAAACAGCATATTACTTACACCAACTATTTATATGTCCAGGCAATATCTGATTTTATCAAAAACGTAATTCACGAAAGAACCGATGTGATTACCAGTGGTTTTTCCGGCTCTTTTACAATCCTCGCCTGTCATAACGAAAACGAACTGTTTAGAAAAATTTTAATGATTAATCCGCCGGCACTTTCACAGTTAAATAAGATTCCAACCAAACGCAGCAAGCTTTATAAATCTTTTCTTGAGCTTCCTGTGTTCGGAACTCTTGTTTATAACATGATGGTCTGCCAGAGTAATGTTCAACTTGCATTTACAGAAGATTATCTTTACAATCCATTCCATATCAAAGCGGAATGGCTCGACACTTACTATGAAGCAGCCCACAAAGGCATGGGAAGCGGTCGTTTCTTATTCTCCAGTTTACTTGGAGGATATACTAACAACAATATCGTACATGCATTAAAAAATATAAACAACAGCATCTTTATTATCGAAGGGGAAGGCGAACTCACTAAGTGCGAAGTTCTCTCTCAATATGTAGAATTAAATCCGGCAATTGAGACTTACATTTTAAAAGAAGCAAAACATCTTCCTCAGTTAGAATCACCAGAACAGTTATTTGATTGTCTGTCTGTTTTTCTTGATGACTAAAAAGCGAGAGGAATGTTTCACGTGAAACATTCCTCTCGCTTTTTAATTTCTACTCATTAATTCTGTTTTTCCAAAAATTTTTCAAAAGAACTTTCAATTTCTTTTATCTTCATTTTATTGACCAGACACGCAGTTCCCTGATTATTTTTTACAAGATAGAAGTTAGAATCATACGGATAATATTCTACTTTGAAGTAAACTCCATTTTCTTTATAAAATTCTACAGTCATTTCCGGCTCATCCTGTGTTTCCGGTACTTCATCAAGCCACTCCTGACATTCCAGAGAACTGATATTACTATAGAAGCTTGAGAAATCTTCCAATTTTATTTCGTTTCCATTCATAAAATAGGTTGTCACAGTTTCTGTATCCGATTCTGTATCACTATCTTCAGACTTTGAATCATCACTGTCATCTTTTTCTTTTGCTTTCTCTTCCGTTGTTTTTGTAAATTCATAAGATTCTCCATCTTTTTGAATTGTTACACGGTCGAGGTCTGCAAAGATATAATTAGAGACATAATTGCTGACCAGAGTTTTCACGTCGATATTTAAGAAACTTTCCACACTCGAAGATGAAATGGTATAAATGTTGGACTGGCTTTCAAGCTTCGCATAATAATTCCCACTGCTGTCCTGACCTCCAAGAAGCAAAACTTCCTGCTTATTCGTTGTCACAGTTTCTGTGGTACTGTCGCTGTCAGAGTCATTTTCTGCATCTTCATTACTGCTGCTGTCTTCACTCGTATCATCTTCACTGGTACTCGTGTCACTGTCTTTTGTCTCTGTCACCTGATAATCAATCATAATCTTGGTCGGTGCATCCAATCCATACTCTGCAAGCTTACTGGTATCTGCACTTACAAAACTGCCCCAGGAAAGACTGGAAATTCCATTTAAGAGATTGGAAGTATTAGAACTGTCAATATCTCTTTGTGTGCTTCCTTTTGTATAACTCCATCCGGTGGAAGCAGAATCACTCTTTTCAATCACTTCGCTTCTTCGCCCTGTTTTTCTACAGTCAGTTTCGTAACTGTAGTAGCTGTAATAGACGGGAAACTTTCCTTTTCTGCAAGGTCACTTAAATTAAAATTAAAAGCGGTTTCAAGATCAGAAGCAACCATATAGATTTTACTGGTATCCTTGTCAATTGTCATATAACAATTGCTTGTCATGTCATTTACTGCACCAAACTCTAATGTATGGGTTTCATCATCCGAATTTTTAATAGAAACCTGTACAGCAGGTACATCAAGTCCATACTCTGATACAGCCTCTACATCTTTGAGCTCCCTGTCTGAACTGATTGATTTTAACTTTCCTGCCAGCTCTTCAAAATTACTCTGGTCTAGTGGAAATGAAGCATCTGCACTATAACTCCATTTATCATCTGATTTTGTAAAAGTATAAGACTGACCTTCCGTTGTCACAGTCAGCTCTGTCAATTTGTCTGTATCTGTCTCAAACGCTGTTGCTGCTGTATCTGTACTATCTGCTTCACTGCTGCTGGCATTATGATTATGAAGAACAAAATAGACTACGCAGAGCACAACAAGCAGTACAATTCCTGCGATTAATCCGATATTTTTTTTCTTCATTACTGTTTTCTCCTCTTCATCCAGATACCACCGCCAATTACCAGAATCACTACCGGTACAACTGCTGTTACAAAGATACTCCAGAAACTTGCATCTGCTGCCGGAATTGTAAGTGTTGAAGTATCATAGCTCTTACTTGCAATAGAAATTGTATTACTATCCTCTTCGCTCTCACACATCCAGTTTACAGAAGCAGAAATCAATTCATAGTTTGCTCCGGATACCATTGTGTTCATCTGGTCATTAAACAGCGCTTCGGATGAATAATAAACAATCTGTGTTTCTTTCTCATCATCTAAATTCTCTGTGATGGAAACACCAACTGCAAATGGTCCGTCAATGTCATCGCTTTCTTTTTCCATTGTCTGCATATCTTCTACATTTACTTTTGAGTAAGAACCGTCTGAAGTCGTCAGAATATCAGTGATTTCAAGAGAATCTCTGTAGTTATCACTCTTTACAATTCCCTGTGCCAGAGGCATTAAAATATATCGACTGCCAGATGACAGGCTTGAAGTAATGTCATTACTTTCGATATTTGGAAGCAGATAGGATGGATTCTGAGAAATATAATGATTGGTATCTCCCTCAAGTACAATTCCACCTGCCGTCTTCACACCATAATTCTCTAATACAGAAGCAAAATTTGGCATTTCTTCAGAAGAATAATTAGAAACTATCAACGCTTTTCCGCCATTTTCCAGATAAGAAATAATCTTAGACGCCTCATCTTCTGAAATATCTTTTGCCGGTGCAAAGATAAACAAGATGTCTGCATCGTCCGGAACACTGTCCATTGTCAGCAGATTTAAAGACTGAATATCGATATTTGCTTTCTGAATGGTATCTTTTAAGGTATCACTCATGGTTGCTTCATCGTGTCCCTCTAACGTATACATCACCGGCATACTATCGGATGTTACATAATTAATTGCACTTGTAATCTGGCCTTCTCCATCAAATCCGGTTACCTCGTTACTGTAAGTCTGATAATTAACAGTCGTTTCATATAATGAGTTGTTATCAATGACTTTATTTTTATCTCCGCACACAACAATTACGCTGTTATTGCTCACGCCATCCGATGTATACTGTGAAACAAATTTCGGATTTACTGCAGGGTCTTTCTGTTCCACTTTGATGTGGTCACTGCCCTCTTCGTATTTTTCCAGAAGTTTCTGGATATCACTGCTTTCTGAACCACTCTGCGCAATATAATAAATCTCTACGTCTTTATCGAGCTTTTTAAGTACTTTCTTTGTCTGGTCACCAATGCTGTAAAGTTTCTGCGTACTTAAATCGATTTCTCTGTATTTTGACGGCACTTCCTGCAATACCAGATTTAATACTACGATAATCGCAATAAAAATTGTAATTGCACCCATGCTGTAGGAACCATGCTTTAAGTTCTTTTTATTTTGGATTCGTTTTTCCTTGCTTTTCTTTCGTAATTCTTTGAAATCTATTTTTTTGAATTTTTTGCCGTTTGACTCTTTATTCGTTTTTTTAGTTACGTCTTTATTTGACTCTTTATTTAAATCTTCATTTGACCCTTTATTTAAGTCTTTATTTAAATCTTTATTTGAGTCTTTGTTTAACTCTTTATTTTCATTGTTTGTCTTCATATTTGCATTTTCTCCTCTCTATTCACCTCAAATCATCAGCTCCAACGCCGTTTCTGTATTGACTGAACGGTTAAAAATATGAAAATGCAGATTACGGATAACATATATACAATTCCGGAGAAATCCAAAATTCCTCCTACAAAATTATCAAAATGATTTGCGATTGCGAGCAAATCTAACAATTTTTGAATTGCTCCCTCGTACAAAGAGGATTTTACAATATATATAATTACAACTGCTCCAAGCAGTACCACTCCTGTAATTCCGGTCAAAATATTATCTTTTGTCATCTGATAGACGACCATTGCAATTAAGACTGCAAGTACCGCAAATGCAAGCATGGAAGCCATCGCCGTCTGTGAAAAGAAAGATTCAATTCCATTCATGACAAAACTGCAGAATAATACCACAAAGGTAAGAACCGCTGCGATAACCTGACTTTCCGTAATCGAAGATAAAAAAAGTCCAACTGCAATATTGGCACATCCCAAAAAGAAAAATCCAACAATTGCAGTTAAGGTCATAGGATAAGAAACTGTTCCGTATTTTGCCAAAATAAGCGGATAAAACAACGTAATCACAACTGGAATCAGATAAATTGTCACCATTCCAAGATATTTTCCAAATACTATCTTCCAGATTGGCACCGGTGAAGTGAATAATAACTGGTCTGTTTTATTTCTTTTTTCTTCCGCTAAAATTCTCATTGTTAAAATCGGAGTGATAATCAAAAATACAAACGTCACGGAATTTAAGGTTGTTCCAAAGTCCGGACTTGCATAATTTAAGTTATATGCCGTAAAATAAATCCCCAGAACCAGCATGATAAATGCCATAAACACATATCCTTGCATGGATGTAAGATAACTTTTTAATTCTTTTTTATAAATCGCCAGCATTTTCTTTCTCCTCCTCATTGTCGTCTTCGGTCAATTTCAAGAATACTTCTTCCAGCGTCATATTTGTCGGCTGCATTTTTAAAATCGGACATTTTGCATCTGCCAGAGCAAAGAAAATGTTTTCTCTCATATCCTGTTCCCCTGATATTTTAACGGTAAAATCGCAGGCATCCGGCACAAAAGATTCATGGTAAATCATTTCCTGAATATTTTCTACGAGGTTCATTGCCTCTCTGATTTCTTCTTCTTTCCCTTTTACTGTAAGTTCAAGAGAATTTGCGCCTTCCATTACCTTACTTAAATTCTCCGGTGTGTCGCTTGCCACCAGTTTTCCACGGTCAATAATCAATACATGGTCACAGACCGCACTTACCTCCGAAAGGATGTGTGAACTTAAAATAACGGTATGTTTTTCTCCAAGGCTCTTAATTAAATCCCTGATTTCAATAATCTGTTTCGGGTCAAGACCAACGGTCGGCTCATCTAAAATAATAATTTCCGGATATCCAAGCAGAGCCTGTGCAATTCCAACCCTCTGTTTAAAACCTTTTGAAAGGTTCTTAATCAGACGTTCCTGTACTTCCTCAAGCTTTGTAGTTGACATAACTTCTTTTATATTCTTTTCCCGCTCTGCTTTTGGAATGGATTTTAACTCAGCTACAAATTTTAAATACTCTCTGACTGTCATGTCCTGATAAACCGGAGGTAGCTCCGGCAGATAACCGATACATTTTTTTGCGGCTTCCGGCTCTTCTAAAATGTTGTGTCCATCAATCAGAATTTCTCCCTGTGTCGAGGCAATGTAGCCGGTAATCATATTCATTGTAGTCGATTTACCTGCTCCATTTGGTCCTAAAAATCCATAAATTTTTCCTTTTTCTATGGTAAAACTCAAATGGTCTACGGCCACATGGTCACCATATTTTTTGACCAGATCCTTTACTTCAATCAAGGTATTCCCTCCTTTAATATTGTACTTGCTTTTTTATATTTTTCTCACCGTTCTATTCTATTTACTATTTGTGATAAAAATTAGATGAGAATGTGTTTTTTCTGTGAATCCTTGCAAATATCCCTAATAAAAAAAAGAGAGCCTTTTTCAGCTCTCTTTCGTTCTTTATTTTCATACAATTTTTTATCCAATTTTCCACTTATACAATCGGTTCTTTTGCAGGAGTTCCTGCTTTTCTCGGATACTTTTTCGGTGTATTTTTTACTTTTTTTATCAGCAAAATCGTACGTTCCATATCTGAGTCCGGCAACAAAAATTCTTCTGTTTTTTCGACTTTTCCGCCTAAAACTGCAATCGCTTTTTTGCCTTCTTCCAGTTCTTCTGCCGCTTTTCCTGACTTATATGCAGCAAAGTATCCACCTGTCTTTACATAAGGCAGACAATACTCGCTGATTACACTTACCCTTGCAACTGCACGTGTCACACTTAAATCAAAAGCCTCTCGAAGCTCTGGTTTTTTTGCACCATCTTCCGCACGTCCATGTACTGTTTCAATGCCTTCTAAACCTAATTTTTCGATGACTTCATTTAAGAATTTCAAACGTTTATTTAAGGAATCCAGCAGAGTTACTTTCAGATGAGGAAACGCAATTTTTAATGGAATTCCAGGAAATCCTGCCCCTGTTCCGACATCAATACAGCTCTCAATTTTGCTCATATCCAGTGCTCTTACAACCGAAAGACTGTCTGCAAAATGCTTCTGAAGTACCTCATCAAACTCTGTAATTCCGGTCAGATTCATCACCTTATTCCACTCAATTAACAGCTCATAATACTGAATAAACTGCGCTTTTTGTTCTTCTGAAAGTGTAATTTTAAACTCTTTTACAGCGTTTTCTAACAGCGTTAAATCATAATTCATGTATTCCCATTTCCCCCTCTTCGATAAGATTCCAGGTACACAAGAAGGACAGAAATATCTGCCGGAGAAACCCCTGCAATTCTGGAAGCCTGACCTACAGAAACCGGACGGTATTCTTCTAATTTCTGTCTTGCTTCAATTCTAAGTCCGCTGATTGCTTCATAGTCCAGTTCCTCCGGAAGTTTCTTTGTTTCCAGCTTCTTAAACTGTTCCACCTGTTTCATCTGGCGCTTAATGTATCCATCGTATTTGATATTAATGTTAACCTGTTCTCTTACATCTTCCGGAAGTTCCGGTCTTTTCTTATCTAAAGGAGCTAATAATTCATAGTTTAATTCCGGACGGCGGATTAATTCCGCAAGGGAACATCCATTTTTAAGAGGTGTGCTTTCATACTGTTCAAGCAGTTCCTGTACCTCTTTCGTTGCGCCTACATAAGTATGTTCCACACGCTCTTTTTCTTCCTCGATTTTTGCTTCTTTCCACAAAACATAATCATACTGTTCTTTACTTACAAGACCCACCTGATAACCTTTTTTTCTTAATCTTAAGTCTGCATTATCCTGTCTTAAAAGCAGTCTGTATTCCGCACGGCTTGTCATCATTCGGTATGGTTCATGATTCTCTTTTGTAACCAAATCGTCGATTAATACACCAATATAAGACTCGGAACGATCTAAAATCAGCATCTCTTTTCCAAGCACTTTCATTGCCGCATTGATACCTGCAATCAATCCCTGAGCAGCTGCTTCTTCGTATCCTGAACTTCCGTTAAACTGTCCGCCTGAGAACAAACCTTTGATTTCTTTAAATTCAAGTGTCGGATATAACTGTCTTGCATTAATACAGTCATACTCAATCGCATAGGCATTTCTTACAATTTTTGCGTGCTCTAATCCTGCAACAGAATGGTACATTTCGTACTGTACATCCTCCGGAAGAGAGCTTGACATTCCGCCTACATACATCTCATTTGTATATAATCCTTCCGGCTCAATAAAAACCTGATGGCGTTTTTGTCCGCAAAACGTACAACTTTATCCTCAATGGATGGACAGTATCTGGGACCTGTTCCTTCTATCATACCGGAATATAATGGAGAGCGGTCCAAATTATTTCTGATAATCTCATGTGTGGTTTCATTGGTATAAGTCAGCCAGCAGGATGCCTGGTCAATCTGAACATCTTCAGGATTGGTAGAGAAAGAAAACGGTACAACTCTTTCATCTCCAAACTGTTCTTCCATCTTTGAAAAGTCAATACTTCTTTTGTCAATTCTGGCAGGTGTTCCTGTCTTAAAACGATACATCTCGATGCCAAGTTTTTTCAGGGAATCGGTCAGATGATTCGCTGCCTGAAGTCCGTTTGGACCGGTATGATTGCTTACATCACCGTAAATACATCTTGCCTTTAAGTAAGTTCCTGTACAAAGCACAACCGCTTTTACTGCATACTCTGCACCAGAATAGGTTCTTACTCCTTTAATCTGTTTGTCCTCAGCAAGAATCTCTGTTACCTCTGCCTGACGAATAGTCAGATGTTCTGTATTTTCCAGTGTATGGCGCATACTTCTGCTGTATTCCTGTTTATCTGCCTGCGCACGCAAAGAATGAACAGCAGGACCTTTTGATACATTTAACATCTTAGACTGGATGAATGTTTTATCAATATTTTTTCCCATTTCTCCACCCAGAGCATCCAATTCACGTACCAGATGTCCCTTGGAACTACCACCGACATTTGGGTTACAGGGCATGAGTGCAATACTGTCCACACTTACCGTAAACATAATCGTTTCCAACCCCAGACGTGCACATGCAAGTGCTGCTTCACATCCGGCATGACCTGCACCAACAACAGCAATATCATAATTTTCTGTCAAATGATTCATCTGTTTTTCTCCTTTTTCGCTTCTATATTTATCCTGATTTTTTACTTTCCGGTACAGAATTTTGAGAAGATTTCATTGACCAAATCTTCCCCTACAGCCTCTCCGATAATACTTCCTAAAGACTCATAAGCGTTCATTAAATCAATCGAAAAGAAGTCTTCCGGCATCTGCATTTCAATGCTGTTTTCAACCATTTTTAAACTGTCAAGTGCTTCTTCAAGAGCCGTTTTATGTCTCATATTTGTGATATAAACTTCATCATTAAAGCTTAATTCACCTTCAAAAACATGTTTTTAATCTCCTGTTCCAGCACATCAATTCCCTGTTCTTCCTTTGCTGAAATCGACACAACTGGATGAGAAAGCTTTTCTTTTAACATTTCTTCGGTTACTTTCTGTTCCAAATCGGTCTTATTCAACAGCACAATTGCCTTTTTATCTTCGAGAATCTCCATGATTTCTTCATCATTTTCATCAAGAGGACGTGAAGAATCCACCACATAAAGAATCAAATCCGCATCTTTTGCATACTCTTTTGCCCGTCCTACACCGATTTGTTCTACTTTATCTTCTGTATCACGGATTCCGGCAGTATCAATCATACGAAGAGAAATTCCATGAAGCACAATCGTTTCTTCTAAAATATCTCTTGTCGTACCTGCAATATCCGTTACAATCGCACGTTCTTCTCCTACAAGTACATTCATAAGAGACGATTTTCCGGCATTTGGTTTCCCTACGATAACTGTTTTAATGCCCTCTTTCATCATCTTTCCTTCTTTTACTGTAGAAAGAAGGTTTTCCACTTTCTCTTTCTGAATTTTGATATCTTTCCCCAAAGTTTCCCCATAACCATCCACACTGATATGTTCCGGGTCATCTAAAGCAGATTCGATATATGCAATATGATAGATAATATTCTCTCTGATTTCACAGATTACTTTCTGCACAGAGCCTTTTAACTGATGAAGAGAACTCTTTAATGCATACTCATTCTTTGCATTAATTATATCAATGACTGCCTCTGCCTGTGATAAATCAATTCTTCCGTTTAAGAAAGCACGCTTGGTAAATTCGCCTGGCTCTGCCGGTCTTGCACCATACTTAATGACTGTTTCCAGCACTTTTTTCATTGCAAGCACACCGCCATGACAGTCAATTTCAATGGTATCTTCCCCTGTATAACTTCTCGGACCGTCCATTACCATGACTAAAACTTCGTCAATTTCTTCGTCTCCATCATAAATAAAACCATAATTTATCGTGTGAGATTTTACTTCTTCTATCTTATTTTTTCCATTTTTGGAACGGTAGATTTTTCCTGCAATTTCACGGCTTTTTGGACCACTCATTCGTATAATTCCAATTCCTGAAGCGGTCATAGCTGTTGCAACTGCTGCTATCGTTTCTGATGCCAGTATCGGCATAATCCAGCCTCCTAACCCAATTTAATATACTTTTTAATTTACTCTTAAGAAACAAAAAACGCTCCAGATAAAAGCACAGAGAATCCATCTCCAACATTCACGCTTTCACCTAGAACGTCTTTATTTTTTATTACATTATTTCTTTAATTTTACAACCACATGGCGATATGGTTCACTGCCCTCGCTATATGTTTCAACATAACGGTTCCCCTGAAGTGCAGAATGAATAATTCTTCTTTCATAAGGATTCATCGGCTCTAAAGAAACAGGTTTTCTCGTCTTTCTTACTTTGTAAGCAATGCTCTTTGCAAGATTTTCAAGTGTTTCTTTTCTTCTGTTTCTATAGTCTTCTGTATCAAGTTTTACACGGACATAACCCTGTCTGCCTTTGTTTACAACAAGGCTTGTAAGGTACTGAAGAGAATCCAGTGTCTGTCCTCTTTTTCCAATCAGAATACCCATATCCTGTCCGATAAATTCAACTTCAAGGCTGCCGTCTTCTGCTGTGTATTCTATTTTAAGCTCAACTTCAAGCTCCATTGCTTTAAATACACCACTTAAGAACATCTCAGCTTCCGCTTTGATTTCTGCAATCTCTTCCTCGCTTCGTTTGATGATTTTCTTCTCTTCACGAGGCTTTGGCTGCTCTTTTTTTGTTTCCTGATGTCTCACCGGTTTTACGGTTTCTTCTACAGGTTTTTCTGCTGCCTTATCAGTTTTTTTCACTTCTTTTTTTACCGGAACAGACTCTTTTATTTCTTCTGCTACAGGTTCTTCCGGTAAGGTTTCTTCTTTTCTGCGAGCTTTTATGATTGCCGGTTTTTTACCGATTCCAAAAAATCCTGAACTGCCTTCAGTCACAACCTGAATCTCCAGATTTTCACTGGAAACGCCAAGTTCAATGCTGGCTTTGATAATTGCCTCATCTGCTGTTTTAGCAGAAAACTCTTTGAATTCCATAACGCTTCCCCCTTACCGTTATTTTTTCTTTGTCTTATTCTTTTTATCAAATTCTGCAACCATGTTAGCCTTTGATGCAAGGCTTCCCGGTTTTGTTTCCGGTACTTCTCTGTAAGTATCTACAGCTTTTGAACCACTGTTATTATTGTATTTCTTTAAATTTGTGGTACATTTTGGTTCTTCAATATTTCTGACATTCTGTTTTGCCTGCTGTGTGATTTTCTGTGGCGGAAGTCCTGATTTTTCACGTTTTTTAGCAGCTTTTGCCTGATTTTTACGGATATAGTCTTCTAAATCCATGTTGTCCAGGTGTTTATTAATAATAAGCTGCTGGATACAACGAATCACAGAACCGGCAATCCAGTAAATACCAATACCAACCGGGAATGAGAAACAGATAAATGCAGAAAACAGAGGCATAAATGTGTTCATACTCTTCATTGTTGCGTTCATCTGGTCATTTGCTCCACCGTCCTGAGTGGTTGCCGCCGTTGGCATTAATTTAATGTTTAACATCTGTGTCAGCCAGGATAATACCGGAATTAAAACTGCTGCAAGAATCAACAGATAAGAGTGTGAACTCCATCCTGACTTAATCAGTGCAAGCGGGGTATCTGCGATATTCAGTCCAAGGAAATTCTGCATCGGACGAATTGTATTTGCTGTATTGCTTAATACATCTGAGAATCCACTAAAATCACTGATTTCACCTAAGTGTTTCCATTGTGTTGGTGATAAGTTATATAATACATCAATAATACGGTTTGTTGTTACATCATCTGCTCTCCAAGTATAAGTTCTTAATCCCTCATCCTTGATAAACTGTGTCAGGACATCTGCGTATCCGTCTACACTTGTGATACTTACAACGGCTTTGTCAAAAATTGCTTTAATCTCGCCAATATATCCAGGAATATTAATAATAACCTGGTATAAAGCAAAGAAAATCGGCATCTGAATGAATAACTGCAGACAACTTCCTGTTGGAGACACACCATATTTTTCATAAACTGCCATTGTCTCTTCCTGCATCTTCATCTGAGAAGCCTGGTCTTTTTTTCCTCTGTATTTTTTACTGATTTTCTGCAATTCTGGTGACATAACTGCATTCATTTTTGAAAACTTCTGCTGTTTAATCTGCAGAGGTATCATGAATGCATAAATGATAATTGTAAATAATATAATACAAAGACCGAGATTATGAATCCCAATCTTGTAAATGCCGTTCATCAGCCAGCCATTACCTCGGCTACCCATTTTACAATCGGCATTGAACTCTTACTTAACAATGCACCCAAAATTCGTCCTCCTTATATAACCGGTGACCCCAATATTTCTCTAATTAGTGTGTGTTCTTATCCACATCATTTTTCGGTTCATCAGGCACCGGGTCATATCCGCCTTTGGAAAATGGATTACATCTTAAAATTCGCCAACCGGCCAGTAAGCAGCCTTTTACTGCTCCATATTTTTCAATTGCTTCCAGTCCATATTGAGAACACGTAGGAATATAGGGACAACGTGTACTCTTTAATGGGGATATATACTTTTGATAAAACCGAATCAATTTAATTAGTATCGTTTTCATTCTCTTCGCTTTTTATGGTTTTTGTGAGTTTTCCTAAATGCATTAATGCACTTTCTATGGAATGAAACCCCTGGTTCTTTCCATTTACCCTGACTACAATTACAATATCATATCCGCATTTAAACTTTTCCTCATTTAACCGGTAACTTTCTCTTATGAGGCGCGCAAGATGGTGTCTCACAACACTGTTTCCCACCTTTTTGCTTACGGATATGCCAACTCTGTTTTTTCTAACTGATTTTCTCTTACATACATAACCAGATATCGATTTGCTTTTGATGTTCCACTTTTATAAACCAGTTGAAAATCTCTGTTCTTCTTTAACGACTCCGAATATTTCATAAACCATCCTTTTAATGAAAAGAGAAGAAAAGACCACATGTCTGCGGTCTTAAGCTGATAATTTTTTTCTTCCTTTTAATCTTCTTGCAGCTAAAACTTTTCTTCCACCTTTTGTGCTCATTCTAGCTCTGAATCCGTGAACTTTAGATCTCTGTCTCTTTTTTGGCTGAAATGTCATTTTCATAATTCCAGGCACCTCCTTTAAATAAATATCTATCTATCTTGAGATAGTATTCCTATGGTTATGCATTATTTAGTAAACATCATTTCAATTATATTCATAAACCCCCTCTCCGTCAAGCATTTTTTCGATTTTTTTATACCAATTTATGCCTGACTGAAGCTTTTAAAATTTGTCATTTATGGATTATTTTGCGCTTTTTAAGTTTTCCACATTTATCCGCATTGCGAAAAAGTTATCCACATTTTCACTTTTGCAAGTTATCCACAAAATGTGGATAACTTTTCAATTTTTCCACTCTTTAAAAAAGTTATCCACAAAGTTATCCACATTTTTTGGTTTACATAATATTTCAAAAAAAAATGTGGATAACTCGACCTTTTTTTGTGGATAACTTCAAAAAAATGTGGATAACTTTTTTGGTTTTTAAAAAATCCTTTAAAATCAAGGGTTTTAGCGTGTGGATAATGTGGAAAGAAGTTATCCACATTATCCACATTTACTGGTTGCAAATAATGCCTTTTTTCGAGTTATCCACATTATCCACATTGCTTTTTTGCAAGTTATCCACATTATCCACATTGGGAAAAGTTTTCCACATTTTTCGCATAGTTTTCCACATTTTTGTGATTAAACGGTTGATAAAAGTCCCAATTTATTATAGAATAGATAAATACAAAACTTGTAGTATTTTGATAGAAAGTGTATTTTTCGCACTTTCTATTGTTACGTTGTTTTATATTTACTTAAACACAGGAGATACACCATGCATCCAATACAAGAAAAATGGACGGATATTCTTAATACCATCAGAGAGGAACATCAGCTCTCTGATATTTCTTTCAAAACATGGCTTGAAACGCTTACTGTCCACAGTGTTGAGGACAATGAAGTGACAATTGTAGTCCCTACCGGGCTGATTGGTATCAACTATATTACTAACCGTTATCTTCTTCCCTTAAAAGTAGCCATTTCTGAGGCAACCGGAGAAGAATATGAAATTGCCCTAATCGAGCCAAAAGATATTCCATCTGAAACAGTACAAGCTCCCTCAACTATTATTAATGAAAATGTTGAGCGTGCAAACTTAAATCCCCGCTATACATTTGATACTTTCGTAGTCGGAAGCAACAATAAAATGGCACATGCAGCGTCCGTTGCGGTTGCTGAATCCCCAGGAGAAGCTTATAATCCACTGTTTATCTACGGTGGCGTTGGTCTTGGAAAAACACATCTAATGCATTCAATTGCACATTTTATTCTGCAGAAAAACCCAGAAACGCGGGTATTGTACGTTACAAGTGAAATTTTTACAAATGAATTGATTGAATCTATCCGCAGTGGTAATAATGCAGATATGACCATGACTAAGTTTCGGGAGAAATATCGCAACATCGATGTTCTGATGATTGACGATATTCAATTTATTGTAGGAAAAGAATCTACACAGGAAGAGTTTTTCCACACCTTTAATGCACTTCACGGTGCAAAAAAACAGATTATCATATCTTCTGATAAACCTCCGAAAGATATGGAAATCTTAGAAGACCGCCTTCGTTCCCGCTTTGAATGGGGCTTAATCGTTGATATTTCAGCTCCTGACTACGAGACAAGAATGGCGATTCTTAAGAAAAAAGAAGAACTTGACGGCTATTATATTGATGATGATGTCATTGAGTACATCGCAAAGAACGTTACCTCAAACATCCGTGAATTAGAGGGATCTCTCAATAAGATCATGCATTTGCCAATCTGGAAAACTGTGAAATTAACCTCGCTCTGGCTGAAAAAGTCTTAAAAGACATCATTCTCCGGATGAAGAGATGAGGGTCGTAACCCCTGAAATCATTATCCGTACGGTTGCTGAACACTTTGATTTATCCGCCAGTGATTTAATAGGAAACAAGAGAAGCTCTCAAATCACTTATCCGCGCCAAATTGCCATGTACCTCTGCCGTCAAATGACTGATATCACCTTGAAAATCATCGGTGACAAGCTTGGGGGACGTGACCATAGTACCATTATGAACGGAATCAAACGAATCGAAAAAGAAGTTCAGTATTCTGAAGAAACCAGAGAAGTGATTAATATACTTAAAAAGAAGATTAATCCAGCTAAAAATTCGCTTAAATAAAATTAAAAAATTAATCTTCATCCACACTTCTCTTGAAAATTGACATAGTTATCCACATTTTGGGTGTCAAAAATGTGGATAACTCGAAAAAAATGTGGATAACTGCCATTTTTTTGTGGATAACTATGTGGATAACTCGGTGAAAAATGTGGATAACTTTTTTTTAAGTACTTTTTAAGTTGTTTAAGCAGAAAAGTTATCCACATTGATTTTGAGTTATCCACAAGTTATCCACATAGTTATCCACATTGTCAACACCCCTTAAGCCCTTTATTTACAAGGGTTTCAAGAGTTATCCACATTATCCACATCCCCTACTACTACTACTATTAATA
>ENA-OQCN01000322-OQCN01000322.1-human-gut-metagenome-genome-assembly--contig:-NODE-322-length-25468-cov-1.951857_pt1 | contig 25468 bp, 29 predicted proteins | sample MGYA00242497_ERZ504576 | MGnify/ENA primary metagenome ERZ504576 (study PRJEB26092, sample SAMD00036296) | human gut metagenome | host: Homo sapiens | study: EMG produced TPA metagenomics assembly of... | reverse complement strand
TTTCGGACAAAGAGTATGTATATAGTCTGGATCGTGCTGGCTGTGGCGGTATTGTTTACAACCTTTCTGTGTAAAACAGATTATGATTCATTGAACAAAGAGGATGCTGCGCAGCAGGAGCAGTTTACTGAGCCAACAGCAGAGAATATTAATGTGGGAATGATGGTGACATTACCTACAGAACCTGGAGAAAAAGTTACAGTATACGACATTTTTTATGCAAATTCTCAGGGAAAATTTTACGCATTGTTTTTGGTGATTTTTGCTGTTCTGTTTTCAACAGCAGATATAGGAAGTGGTTATATTAAAAATATTGGCGGTCAGGTTCAAAAAAGAGGAGCTTTGATTTTCTCCAGATCCATTGCCCTGGCAGTTTTTATGGCACTGACAATGACAGGGGCATTTATACTGCAGGCAGTGGCGAACTATATTGTCTTCGAGATTGGAGTGGGGCGATCCAAAGGCCGCCTGCTCTTATTTTCTGACTGAGCTGGTACTTCATTATGCGCTCGTATTGATTTGTATGGCGATTGCGATTGTTTTGAAAAATAATGTGATCAGCATGGTTATTTCCATTTGTCTGACAATGAACGTAATGAGTATTGTATACGGATTAGTAAACAGCGCAGTTCGGAAAATGGGAATTCATAATTTCCAGATGTATAAGTATACGATCACTGGGAAAATATCACTTCTTCCTATGAATCCAGGTGGAAATGATTGTTTTTTGGCACTTGGCGTGGCATGTGTATTCATTATTATAATGATATCTGTAAGCAGTGTTGTTTTTCAAAAGAGGGATATTTAACAGATGTATATCATAATCGGGATACTGGCAGGAATTATTATTTTACAATCAATTATTATATGGAAATATCAGCGGCAGGTGAAAGACATCTGCCGCCAGTTGGCGTTCCTTATGAAACATGACAGTAATATGTTGATTCATCGTGAGTTTGGTCTGGGAGGAATCGGAATGCTTTCAGACAGCTGAATGACCTTCTGGAATTGCGCAGGAAAGAGAAGCGGTACTATCAGGAGAAAGAAACTCTGATTGCTGATACTTATACGAATCTTTCTCATGATATCCGGACACCACTGACATCTCTGGACGGGTATTTCCAGCTTATGGAAGCATGTGAAAATGTCGAAGAGCAGAGACGTTATCTGAATATTATTCATGAAAGAATACACAGTCTGAATGAAATGCTGGAAGAACTTTTCATGTTCACAAAGTTAAAAAATGAATCCTACCGTCTGGAACTGACATCCTGTTGTATCAACCGGATTCTGAAAGAAACTGTTTTTTCGTATTATGATGATTGGGTGAGAAGGGAGATCCAGCCGGACATTCAGATTACGGAAGAACAGTTGTATATAGATGGAAATAAACAGGGGCTGAGCCGGATTATTCAGAATGTAATAAAAAATGGTCTGGATCATGGAGAAAAGAAAATACGCATTGTGTTAAAACGAGAGCAGAACCGGGCGGTATTGCGAATCAGTAATCAGGTGATAGCTTCAGAACAGATTGATATAGAACATGTATTTGATAGATTTTACAAAGCGGATGCAGCAAGAAGTAAAACATCTACCGGACTGGGGTTATCTATTGCAAGAGAATTCGTCAGACGTATGAATGGAGAGATTGGTGCAAAGATAGAGGAAAATGAGTTTATCGTTGAGATGAGTTTTAACTTGTGAAAACTATAAGGTAAGGAATCACGGTGTGCAGAATGGTGTGCTCAATGATATGAGAGGACGGATAATCGGGTTGCATAAAAAAGATTTTCTTTAAAGGAGCTATCAGAAACAAAAAACGTTGTATTTCTTGAATTCACTGGGATTCAAGAGATGCAACGTTTTTTTGTTTCAAAATATAGTATTCTTTTAGTTGCCCGGAATGGATTGATTTTCAGCGCATGTTGTGTCGACTGCGGCGTGCAGGAGAAGTGAAAGAAATTCCGGCGGATCTGAAACTTACAAAGGTAAGAGATCTATTCATTTCCCGGCATCATAGTTTACATATCTGATTCCATGTATTCTGCTGTATATGATGCAGGCAACAAAAATGAACTGGAAAGAACTTGGAGGACTCTTTTTGAAACCTGTGAATGGCTGAGATTTAATATGGGATTCCGGAGAATAAAGCCAAAGAACAAATAATTTTTACAACTTAAAAAGCAATGCAAATACAACCTTATAATGATAGAATACAACTATCGCTCAGCACCATCGCGTTTACTGATAATAAAGAGAGGGCAGCCGGAATGAATTTAAAAGAAGTTTATGAGATTTTTTATCCAGGTAAATGTGGAAAACTCCCATCCGTTTGGAAGGTTCCTCCCAAATATCGTTCGAAAAAAGAGTTTTTTGAAGAACTTCTTCCGATAGAAATACGATGGCTTAATTATAAAATCTGGAATGACAAAGCGAGAAGAAGCAGATTCCTTTCAGATTGCAAAAAAGAAGCACGGTATATTGCAGAATTGCGTACATATTTGTTTGAACATCCATGGACTATTTCAAGAATAGAAGGAAAAGCGAAGACTCTTTTATCCGGTCAGATTTCTGAAGAGTGCATGAATGACAGATTTTGCAGATCATAGATGAAGAAGAAGTTGAGATTTCCAGAAATCTCAGAAAATATTTGTTTGATACTGAGGCGAACCGCCTGAAAACAAAATGGGAAAACGTCCTGACGTTTTATGTCCTTTTGGCCATTTTCCCAAAAGAAATTAATCAGATTTATGTACAGTATATATATAATCGGGAACATAATATACATTTTAAGGAAGAAGAGGATAGTAATAGTTCAACAGAGAAAGACGGCATTTTATTTCAATATGAATACCCACCGGATATGGGCATTGTATCTCCGGGAGAAATAATAAATCATACGTGGGTAATGAAAAATGTGGGTAATATTTTATGGGAAAATCGTTATTACGAATGCAACCAGTCTGTGATTGAATTAGACGAAAAAAACAGAATCCTTCATCTCCCCCAAGTTGTTTACCCAGGGGATAAGGTGTCTCCCAGTGTATCGTTTTATGCACCGGAAACACCCGGAACTTATGTTATGAACTGGAAAATGAAAGATGGTAATGGTAATGAGGCTTTTCCGGATAGATTAGGACTAGGATTACATTTCATGGTATTGGATTTGGAAGATGAGAAAATATCCCGGGTAAAAAATGGCGGGAATTATAAGGTAATAGAAGAAATACCCCGGCATCCGGTCACAAGTATCTCGGGAAAGCTGCATTCGCATACATGGATCATTGAAAATACAGGAACAACTATATGGAATGAGTATTATTTAGAGTGTATCAATGGGGATAACTTTTCATACGCAAAAAGAGAATTATGTGTACCATTCAAAAAAACGTGTTATGCCTGGTGAAAGGATCTCCGTCAAAGTGGAATTTGCAACTCCACCGATCGAAGGTATCTATTCCATGGTTTGGCAAATTATGAAAAAAGATGGAACACCGGCGTTCCCGAAAAACAGGAAGCTTGAAGTTCTGCTGAACCTGATATGAAAAGATGTCGGATAACTATTCGGCAGGTAGTATCCCGCGAGACATTTGGGCTTGTACCTGCAGGAGGAATCGAAAGAACAATATGAACTATGTAGTTACAATTTTAACTGAAAAGTACTTATATCGAGTGAATATAGAAGGCGGAATAAAATATACCCTTGGATCCGGAAAAAAAGATTTATTTCCGATGTCAGAGCTTGGTATAGATGGACAGCTTGGGATGTTTTTTAACGAAAAAAAACAAGTATTGAAGTTAACTGCAAAGACAATCCCTCTGTCAGTAAAGGAAATTAACGAAGAAGCCAGATTAGTTCACATTTGCGGATATCCGAAGATGGAAGTAAGTTTTACAAGGGATACAGGAGAATATCCGGAATCATATGCTATTCCTTATGAGTGTCAGATTCATATTGGAAGATCTAAAAAGAATGATATTGTTCTGAATGAGTCCTATGTGAGCAGAAATCACCTGCTTATCACAGCCGAAAAAGGCAGAATCCGAATAGAGGATCTGGAGAGTACATATGGCACCTATCTGAATGGAAGTCCCGTGAAAAAAGCAATGCTGAAATCCGGGGATGAAATTGACATTTGTGATCTGCGTATGATCTGCAAGGAGAACAGACTATATTTTTATAACCTTCATGAAACACCGGAATTCAAATATCAGAAGGGGATCAATCACCCCGGGATGGCGACGAATATTGTCTCTACGCGGAAAGGCTATCCTATATACCATCGCTCGCCGAGAATCAGAGAGTCTTTGCCTGTGGATGAGGTGAGATTATCGCATTTACCTAATAAACCACAAAAATTTTCTATCAGAAAAGCGAACTTTTTGCCACTTTTAAGCAGCGGTGCCATGGCGGGAGCATCAGTTGCCATGTCGACTTTTTCTCCTGCTATGCTTGCTATGCGCGCGGCGATGATGATTTCTCCTGTTGGGAGTCTGATTGGAAACAGTAATAAAAAAGCACGTAAGATGCTTATGGTTGAAGAAGAAGAACGCTTCCGGAAATATGCGGACTATATTGCCGGAGAAAAAGCACATATTCGTGCCATTGGAGAAAAGCAAAGAGAAATCACGAATCAGGAGAATCCTGCGCCGGAAATCTGTGAAACAATTTTAAATAAGATGTCGACTTCTTTATGGGAGAGAACAGCGACAGATTCAGACTTTTTACAAGTCAGGATGGGAGCCGGGTATGCCCCTCTTTGCGTAGAGGTAAAGCCTCCTACGGATGTCAACGATTTTCATATGGAAAGGGATGAACTGGAGGAGTTAACGGATCGGATTATACAGGAGACGCATCTGGTAGATGATGTTCCTGCCAGACTGGATCTCCTAAAGTATAGTTCTGTGGGTGTGATCGGAAACAGACGCAAGGTAACAGACTTACTGAAGAATCTGCTGGTTTCACTTTCCACACTACACTTCTTCAGAGACGTTCGTATCGTAGGCGTTTTTGATCCGGAAGAAGAGGAAGAATGGAAATCTATGCGCTGGCTTCCGCATATCTGGGATGATGAATTACAGACGAGATACTTGAGTTTTGATCCACTTACTGCAGAATCTTTCGAGAGCGCCACACTAAGCGGAGAAAAAGACCATGTGGATTCTTATGCGAAATTCCGTGAAAAGGTAAACAGTATCCTTGCGGAACGAAAAGATCCGGATTTTCAGGCAAAATGGAAAAACGGGATGAGTCCGGTTCCACATTATATTTTTCTTTTTGCTTCCAGGAAAAAACGGAGTGTTTTCTGCCTATGCTTTCCGAGAATGATCCGGCCATGGGTATCTCAACAATCTTTTTATATGATGAACAGTATTATCTGCCGAACTTTTGTCAGTATATCGTAAATGTAGACGATCCTTATGATGACAGGACGGCTACTGCTTTTTACAAATACAGAGCAGATGAAAAAATGTGGTTTACTATGGATCCGCCGATTCCGCAGAGAAAGTTTGATGCGTTTTGCAGACAGATGTCGGCGATCGAGGCTGAAGATGCCGCTGCCAGGGGACAGATTCCATCTTCGCTTACCTTCCTACAATGCATGGATGTAAACAGGGTGCGGGATCTGAACGTACTGGAGAGATGGAAAAAGAATGACAGTGCTGTGAATATCACGGCACCTTTAGGAGAAGGAGAGGGTGGCAAGCTGTTTTCCTTATCCCTTCACAGACACTGCTCTCATGGGCTTGTGGCAGGTATGACAGGATCAGGAAAGAGTGAATTACTTATTTCATGGCTTTTGTCCATTGCCTGCAATTATCATCCGGAAGATGTTTCATTTGTAGTGATTGATTATAAAGGCGGGAGTACGGCATATGCTCTTGAAGAACTTCCACATGTTTGTGGGATTATTACAGATGTTGGCAGCGGCATTGACAGATGTATGCAATCTCTGGAGTACGAACTGCGGCGAAGAGAAGACATTTTTGCTTCGGTAGGTGCCAAGGATATCAAGGAGTACATAAAAGGGCATCACAAGGGAGAATTTCAGGAAGCTGTACCAAGGCTTCTGATTGTGTTTGACGAATTTAAAGAGCTGATCAAGGAAAGACCGGTTGTCAAGAAAATGGTTGATTCCATAGCTGCAAAGGGAAGCTCTCTGGGAGTACATCTGATTCTGGCTACCCAGAGTCCTGCAGATGCGGTAGATGAGGGAACCTGGAATAATACCCAGTATCAGATCTGTATGAAAGTGCAAAACGCTGCCGCCAGTAAGGTGATGATTCATGAACCGGATGCGGCCATGATCACACAGGCAGGAAGAGCTTATGTAAGAGTTGGAACCTCCGAAAAGGCAGAAACCTTCGCACTGATTCAATCCGCCTGGTCCGGTGCTCCTTATCGGGAAAATAAAGAACAGGGTGCTTTGGAAGTGCGTTATGTAACCATGGATGGTTCGCGCATCAAAACAGTAGAAGAAAATCATACACGATTTGTTTCGGATAAGAAAGAAATTGAGGCTGTGATAGCTTATATAGCGAAAACAGCCCAAGCGGCAGGTATAGAGAAACAGCCATCACCGTGGAAAACAGAACTTCCGGATCTCTTCAGCTGGAAGAAGCTGCCGGTGGAAGGCAGCTTTGACGGAGAAAAATGGGAGATGACAGAGGCTCCATGGTTATCGGTGCCGGTTGGTATATTTGACAGGCCGGAGCTTCAGATGCAGGGAGTACAGTATATGGACTTCCTGAAGGAAGGCAATTTTGGGGTCTTTGGAAGCTCCCAGACAGGGAAGACATCTCTGCTTCGGACAATTGCAACATCTTTATGCCGCATGTATTCTCCCCGGGATATACATCTTTATATCATTGCAGATATGGCCGGTATGGAGGCTTTCCCGCAGGTAGGAGGCGTTGTGGGATCCGGACAGGAAGAAAAGCTTGGCAAGCTCATAAATATGCTGATCAGTTTTCTGGAGGCGAGAAGAAAAATTTTCAATCAGGAGAGAGTGGATTCTCTGAAAGCTTACCGGGAACTGGTCAGTGAAGAGATGCCGGCTGTCTTTGTTTTGATCGACCGCTTCAGTGGCATTCTGGAGTCAAACCAGGATTATAAAGACGTATTTGTTCGTCTTTTCAGTGAGGGACCATCAAAAGGAATCTATTTTGTTTATACAGGTGTAAATAATACAGGCGTGCCTTATAAGCTGACAGCCAATGTTTCCGGGGCAATTTCTTTCATGCAGGCTGACCGGAGTGAATACAGCACTTTGATAGGACAGGTGAGGGACACAAGATTACCGAATAGAGTGGGTAACGCTCTGATCAAAGTAAATCAGGAACTGATCAATTTCCAGAAGGCAATGTACGAACCGGGAGAAAATGATAAAGAGCGGGAAATGGCGCTGAAAGCAGAAGCAGAAAGCATGACAGAAGCATGGAGAGGAAAGCCGGCCTTGAAGATACCGGTTCTTCCGGAAAGTATTTCGGTGAAAAGCATGGCAGATCTCAGCGGCAGCGAGCAGGGGATAGCCGTTGGACTGGATACAGAGAGCATAGAAGCGGTTTATGTAAAACCGGGAGAAACGACGGCAATGGCTGTTACCGGAAGAGTTGGATGTGGAAAGAGCACAATGCTTCAGAGAATAGGCAGATGGTATTGGAAGTGGATGAAAATACACTTTTATATTGTCTGGATATAGAGAAAAAATCTCTGGCGAAGCTGCAGGAGAAAGGAACTGCTTATGCGCGATTGTCAGAAGTCGAGAAGTACAGAATGTATTCGCTCAGATTTTAAAGGAATTGATGAGTCGTATGCAGAGAAGAAAAGAAGCTGCGACGGAAATCGAGAAAGAACCCTGGATCATCCTGCTTATTGATGACATAAAAGAATGTAACAGCTTACCGGATGATATACAGATGCAGCTGCATCGGATCATGACAAAGACGAAAGGCTATGGTGTGCTGGTTCTATGCGGAATCCGGCAGGGCGACCTTTTCAATTTTTATACGCAGGATCAGCTCGGCGTGGATCTTAAATCTTCCGGATCCGCTCTGGCGCTGTCTGATACGGCAGTGCATTACGAAGGTTTTTATAAAAATAATTTTGTGCAAAGCCAGAGAAATGCAGAGCTGGAGAAAGGGTTTGGAATCTTTTTTGCAGATAATGGCGCCAGGAAAATCAAGTGCATAGACAGTCAGGAGGCAGGGAGATGAATCGAATCATAGTCACAATAAGAATAAATCAGAAAAAAGAATATGATTTGGAACTTCCTGTTCATCAGAAAATCAAAGACCTGATGCAGGATATTTCAGATTCGCTGGAAGGACTGGATCCATTGTCCTGGTTTGACCCGGAAAAGGTCAGCTTTATGGACAAAAGAACAGGTAGAAGATTAAACCCGGAGAATTCTTTACTGGAAGAGTGTGTATGGAATGGAGATATCTTGGAAATACAGGGATACAAATAGAATAATGTATCCAGAATAAAGAAATCAGCGAATGACAGGAGCTTAAAAACCTTACAGGTTTTTTAAGAATAAAAAAGTCAGAAATGACGTATCAAAGAAAGGTGGAAATCAAATGAAAATTATTGTAACTCCAGAGGAAATGAGAAGCAACGCAACAAGTCTCCGCAGTGAAAAAGCTAATTTTGAACAGTGTATCAGCAGCATGCGTACAATCGTAAACAGTATGAGTGGCGTATTCGAAGGTGAGGCTGCAGCAGCTTATGTATCAAATTTTGAAAGCTACAATGGTCAGTTTACGGCTTTTGGAGAACTTCTGGAAAGCTTTGCACAAAAGCTGGATACCGCGGCCAATACTATGGAGGAAACTGACGGAGGACTTGCAGCATCCATGGGTCAGTAAGGAATGAGCGATGGAAAGAATGAAGGAATTCATACTGTCCCCGGAAGAAATCTATTATATCGGAAAAGTAAGCGGCGGAAAATATTTGGATTATGATTATATTGCCGCTATGAAGGATATTGGAAAACGGGGGAAAATAAAACAACAGGAAATTCTGGATAGTCTTGAAAGAAAGGGATATGCCCAGGAGGATTTCCTGGGCAATCTGGAAGTAGAGCCGGCATGTATAGAAATATTACAGCCTCTTTATCAGGGAATGTATGAATCGGAACTGATCTTGCGGGAAGAGGCCGGAGAATCTGTACATTATAAATTTCATCATATGGAGAATCGGATCACATCCGTAGAGTGCCGGTCACAGGAATACCGGATCAGGGTGCAGGACAAAGAGGGGATAGAAAGGATGCTTTCTCCCCTTTTGGAAAACAATGTGCAGGCGGAGAAAAAAGAAGCATATATCGCGACTGACCAGGCAGAAAGAAGTATCATTCTGAAAGGTACTCATATCGGAAAGGATACCTGTCTTTATTTTTACGCAGAAAAAAGGCGGATATTTCTATGAAATGGATCCGAAACAGGCAGAGGAAAAGATACTTCGCCTGGTTGAAAAAAATGTCGTTTGTGAGCAGGTAAAAAAGATTCTGATAGGAGACTGAAAAAATGGCATACAGAGATGAAAATGGAAAAATAACGATTGATGATGTCGCGGCCGGAGAGGATATCAGAAAAATCGAGCGGGCACAGGCTATCCTGCAAAATGCACTGCAGAGCCTGAGAGCAGCACAGACAGAAGGGGCAAATTCGAAAGGCCAGACGGCACAGGCTATTTATGATAAATCTCAGGAACTGATCAACCAGATTCAAAGGCTCGATAATAATCTGGAAGAAACAACAAATTATATTCGCCATGTGCTTGCTGTGTATAAGGCAAAGGATGAAATGCTTAAGGCGATTATGGCATCACAAAATATGGTTTAGAGTGGAGGGATTCAACATGGCTAATATCAGAATCGACACAGATGGATTGCAGAATAATATTTCCTCTATGAGAGCCTATGTGAATGAACTGGATTCTTTGAATGCGCGGACGCAGTCACTTTTGGCACAGATTGCTTCTTCCTGGGAGGGAGAGGCGAGCACGGCGTATATTAATATTATGACAGAGAGAATGCAAAAAGCAGGACAGATGAAAGAACTTTTGCAGGAATTTCTCTCCTATATGGAGGATGCCAGGACAAAATTTGTTTCAAGAGATCAGGAAGGTGCAAGTGCTATCAGGGGATGCTAGGAGATGAGAAGATGATTATAGATGTGAATCCACAGACGATTACGGAAATTGCACAGACGATTGCAAACGCTTATGGAGAAGTGGAGGAGGCTGCAAGAATTCTGACATCCATCACGGAACACAACAACTGGAATTGCAAAGAGAGGGATGCTATCAATGATTACACCCAGTCGAATGCCCGGGAGATTTTGAAATCAGTGAAAAATCCGGAAATTTTGCAAATGTCATGAAAATGGTTGCAGAGAACTTTACGACAGATGAGAAAAATATATCAGAAATGTTTACCAGTGTAGAAGTATGATTGGATCCATACTTTGATCCGGCCGATCGGAGCCGGGAATAGGACAAGTAATCTCCCGGAGTGTAATGCCGATTTGCAAATCAGGTGGACCAGAAGATTTTAAGCTGTCTTCCGTGATTGAGCTGACAAGTATGAAATTGTAGGGAAAGGAGGAGAAGAATGGCGTCCAGAATTATATTAGATCCGGAAACCCTGTTGGCGCAGGCTGGTGAAATGCAGAATCTGACAGCAGAGTATGAAGCGCTGTTTTCGAAGGTTACAGGTACCTTGAATGACACAAACAATCACTGGAGTGAACTGTTAGCACATAATTTCGCAGGAAAAATAAGCAGTGCCCAGCAAAGTTTCGCAAGTATTACAGAACTTCTTTCCAGTGGGGCTGTTGCAGCAAAAAACAGTGCTACAACCATGCAGTCGGTAGACCAGTCTCTTTTTAAGGTGTTTGGAGGAGAAGCAGGCGAGGGAATCAGTTCCGGACAGGTACAAGGTGTGATTGATGTCATAGAGGACTACAGGAAAGCCGAAAAGACATCCAAGAAAGCAAAAGCAAAAAGTAAAAAGAAAAAAGACAGTTTTCTGGACTCATTGAAAGCAGATTTGGTAGGAGTATCGAAAACAGTTATTAAAAAGGGGAAGAAGACTGTTGCAAAAATAAAAAAATCCTATGATGAGAAAGGCTTTGTTTATAAAGCCCTTCAATATGGTAAAGCCGCTGTAAAAGTCGGCGAAGGTGTTGTCAAAATTGCCGGTGCGGTAGCACTGGTAGCAGGTTCCGGTGGTGCAGCACTTCCGGTAGCTACCTGCCTTGCGTTAAGTGCATGTAATGATGTTTATAATGCCATGATGGATGCAACATACACCTATACCGGCGACTTTAACAAAATCGGTAATACAAATTTATTAAAGGAATTTCTTGTAAAACAAGGCAGAGAGACAGGAGAAGCCCTCTTTGGAGATAAGAAACTGGGAGAAAAGATGGGCAACTGGGTCTACACAGGATTGGACATTGTTTCTTTCTTAAATGGTGTAGATCAGCTTGGAAAATCTTTTGGAAAATTTCAAACCGCAATGACCGGTACCGCAGGAACGTCAAAGGTGTGGGGAGAAATTCACATGAAGGATGTGATCGAAAATACACATAAACTTTACAAGAAAGATGGAATCATTAAGACTGTGCTTCGCATAGATCCAACCTCTGTAGGTAATTTTGGATATGATGTCGTCACAGGTGCGATGAAAGCGATTCAGTCAGCAGGCAAACTTGGCAGTACAATAGCAGATCTGGCGTTTGGTTAAGAGGAGAAAGGAAAATAAAATGGCAAAGCAATTATTACCAAATGGAAGTGTCGTAACTTTAAAAAGGTGCGACAAAGAAGCTAATGACAATTGGCATTGAAGTTGAAATGGAAGGGGATGAAAAAACCTACGATTATATCGCGATTCCCTATCCGGAAGGTTATATCGATTCAGAAACCATGTTCCTTTTTATGCAGGAGGATATCGAGAACGTATCTTTCGTAGGTTTTGTAGATGCACAATTGCAGGTTTTTCGAACTGCGTTGGAAGAAACCGATGAAAATGATGAATAGTATCATAATGACAGGCTTCGGGAGAATCTCTGCCGCCTGTGGCTGTCATACAGGCAGGCGAAGAAAAAACAATGAGGATAATTTTTTCTTTGCGGGCCGCTATATGGCAAGCGATAACAATGGACTTGGCAGTATCCTGGAAAAAAGCTTTTCTTTAAAAAAAGATCGGTTCTTTGCTGTCTTTGATGGCATGGGAGGCGGAGAATATGGTGAAATTGCTTCCTATATAGCTGCAAAGGCAACAGAGCAATATTTGAATGCAGAAGAAGCAGCGAATCTTGCAAGCAAAAAAAGACTATCTGGAAAAAATGTGCACCCACGTAAATGACAGGATATTTAAGGAAACCCTTCGTTTGAATGCAGAGATGATGGGATCTACTCTGGCAGGACTGTATTTTACAGGCAGTCAGGTATGGACTGTGAATGTGGGGGACAGCAGATGCTTTCTCTTACGAGACGGGAAACTTCAGCAGATTTCCGAAGATCAGACCGATGAAGCCTATATGAAAGAAAATGGGATTCATGGACGAAAACCATATCTGACACAGTATATGGGAATGGATCCTGAGGAAGTGCGCGTGCTCCCATATGCGGACTGCCTGCAGCTTAAAAAAGGAGATCGTTTTCTCATATGTAGTGATGGTGTGAGTGACATGGTGTCCATAGAGTTTTTGGAAACTATGTTGCTGCAGACGCAAAGTCCGGCAAAGTGTGTAGATACAATCCTCGCAGCGGCTTTAGAAGCAGGTGGTAAGGATAATATTACAGTAATCGTACTGGAAATAAACAGATAGAATCAGAGGAGAGGCAAATGGAAGAGGAGAGATATCCGTCGCTGCCCTGGCAGGGATGGAAGATTGTAAAAAAGCTGGGACGGGGCGGCTACGGCAGTGTATATCAGGCACAGCGAAATTCTGCAGGTGTCATGGAAGATGCCGCCATAAAAGTGATTTCTTTCCCCAAGGATAAAGAAGACATTGAAGCGGATTTTACAGATGGTTACGATATTGTCAGCTGTGACGATTTTGCAACAAAACCGCATGAAGACGGGATCGGATGGGATGTTTTTATCCGGATGGAACTGTTGACCCCGTTAACTACGTTGATCAAGCAGTATGCAGGAAGTATTCCGGAAGAAAAGGTTATAAAAGTCGGAATGGATATCTGTTCGGCGCTTATACTTTGTGAGTCTAAACATATCGTACATAGAGATATTAAGCCTGAAAATATTATGGTATCGGAATTTGGCGATTATAAATTAGGTGATTTCGGAATTGCCAGAACTATGTATCACACAACTCAGGCGACGATTGCCGGCTCAGATCGATATATGGCACCGGAAGTAATTACAAGAAAAGAATATGGGAAAGAGGTTGACATTTACAGTCTCGGCTTGGTTCTTTACTGGATGCTGAATAACCGCAAGCGCCCTTTTATCGATGCGGATTATATACCAGCAATGAAGAAAACGAGCAGGCACAGCTGAGAAGAGTGACAGGTGATCCCTTGCCACCACCCAAATATGGAAGCAGAAAATTACAGAATATTGTTCTGAAAGCATGTGCGTATGAACCAAAAGACAGATTTTCTTCTGCCAGAGAGATGTATCAGGCGCTGGCTGCATTACAGACTGACGGAAGCATGCCGGTGATACCGGAGCCTAAGCCATATGAAGATCCGACACCACCAGGTGGTAAAGGTGAGTTGACGGGAGAATGGGATTCCGTAGGTGAGGATGATCATGGAGGATGGGATTCCGTAAATGAGGTTACTCATGATGCAGGAAAGACTACAACACATAGAACAGAAGGAAAAGCGAATACAGGAGCAAAACCTGCTGTGCTGGAAGGTGCTTATCCGGATGAAAAGGAACTGAAAGCGATACGGAAGTCTCTGAATATCTGTACAGTTGTGATGGGTGTCTGTACTTTCGGCATTGGTCTGCTATGGTGTATCCCTATCAGAAAGAAAATTCTCAACAGAATAGACAGGAGGGAGCCGGTCAGCAACGGCTTAAAGATAGCGGCTACCTGGTCGGTATGATACCGGGACTTTTGCTCCTTGTAAATGAGGATATCTGATGAAAGCGGGTGGAAAGGTTTAAAACGTAAGATAAGCCAAGGGAACTATTCAGCAGGCAGCATCCTGCGAGGTACTGAACATTTACGGGAAAAGAAAGGAAGAGAGAGAATGAGAAATCGAAAAGATATAATTTTTGCACTTGTTGCGGCAGGATGTCTGTGTTTATCCGGGTTAACAGGATGTGGAGAAATTAAGATGTCACCTGACAATATATCATCAAAATCAGATGATGGACTGATGGGATCTGTAAAGGAAGAGACAAATGCAAGTGACGAATCCGAGGCAGATGCTGCCGGTGAGGAGGATAAAGTAAGCAATGATATGATCGGAAGGTATGTATCCCAGGGATATGAGAACCCATCCTTTGGCTTTGCAATTGCCCTCCCGGATACGTATACATTGGAAAAGAGAACGAATCTCGAACTAAACGCGGATACCATCGAAGCCTCTAATGCAGATAGCACCTATGATTGGATAAGATCGCTGATAGCACTGGGCAGCGCGACAGTTTTTGAAGCAGAGGATGAGGATACTTATATTGGAGTGAACATTCAAAATGCTGCAGCTTTAGATGATACAAGTGTGTGGGATGAAGAAAAGACCATAGCGGAGAATTCAGTGGCGACTGAGGAAGATATTAAAGAAGCTGTGGGAGAAGATGCACAGATTACAGAATTTCAAAATAATGTGGAAGAAATCACATTTTTAGGTGAGAAACATTATGCGGCACAATACACATTTAAAAACTATGACGTTCCTTTTTATGGTGTGACTGTGTATTTGGTAAACGAACAGGATCCCCGTTATCTGTTAGCTATCGATATTTTGGGATCAGATCTGAATGCTGTGGATCAGGCGGATCAGTTTTTTAGTGTTTATACGGAGTAAGCTGAAGGGAAAAGGAAAGATATGAAAAAGTTTTGTGTATGGTTCGGCCTTTTGATGTCCACAGCGGTGTTTACGGCGTGTGGAACCGGTATTAAGAATAGTAGTGAGAGCAGTAATAGCAGTGTCAGTATGCAAACCCAAAATATAAATATAGAAATAGAGCATTTGGTAAATCTGGGATCCGATCCGCAGGCTTATATGCTTTACGGAAGTTATCGGAACGAAGAAGAGTATAAAGATGAAGATGGTTCCTATGCGGAGAAGCATGCAGATGATTATGACTATATGATTTTACAGCTTGCAGATTCGGAAGAATACGAAGTACAGATTCTCCCCGTAGAGCTGCAGGCAGATACTGATTTTCTGAATTCGGACCTTGCCGGAAAAACCGACGAAGAATTGAAAGATGAGGTGGGGCTGACAGACCAGCAGATCAGCGCACTGCATGAGTATTGGCAATATAATCATATGCGTGCCAACTTTGTCGAAAGAAAAAAATACAGTGAAGATGGAGAATATTCTTATTCCACAAATAATTTCTTCCAGTTTGCCTATGAAGTAGTTGGTGACAAACTCTATATGGGATTGGAAGCTTTGATTACGGATGAAGAGGATGAAACGAAGCTGGAGTATTATGTGCAGGACCGCGAGGAATGGACGGAATACTCTTATGGCTTCGATGGATTGGATCTGATTTTGTCTAAGGATGGAAAAAGTACAAGACTTAAATCTTTTTCTATGCTTTATGCGGAAAAAAAGAATGAAGGAATTTACGAATGGGGATATGCTGAGAATTCTACAGCAGGATATGATGGAATCGTTCACATAACTATGAGTACGGAAGAAGGTTATGATTCTTCTATTGAGTGGGCAGATGGCAAAAGAGCTGAGAATGTAACAGCACAGATTGAAGGTAATCAGTTTGCCCTTACCTGGGACAGTACCTATCGCTATGATTACGATCTTGGAGAATCCGAGGAAGGCGAAGGGGGAAAACTCACGGGTATTTTTCTTCTCACTGCCCGGCCAAATGGAGGAGCAGATGGCGGTCTGTCCATCTGTGTGGATGGCGAATGGTATCCTTATGTTTATGATTCCACTGCTTATTGGAATGGTGAATTAAGTGATAATCTGGCGACAGATGCAGATGTGAGCAGTATGAGTGAACAGGAGTTGGGAGAACTGAAAGAAAACCAGACAGCGGTCTCAAGCGGACTCATGGGAGCTTTCAAAGAGCAGGGTCTTGATTCTGCGAAGATCGATGAGTCAACGGGAACGGTACAGATGGATAATAATGTGCTGTTTGCTTTGGACAAGTCGAAGCTGACAGATGAGGGAAAGGCTTATCTGGATCAATTCCTTGCAGCCTATGTACCGGTAATATCCGGTGCGATAGAAGAAGGAAAGGTATCCACAATCGTAGTGGAGGGCTATACTGATTCTGCAGGCGACGAGGCTTACAATTTAAAACTTTCTGAGGCAAGAGCACAGACTGTTGCAGATTATATTAAGGCAGGTTATCCGGAACTTGCGAATGTTATCGAAGTTGTCGGTAATGGAGAAAACAATCTTATTCTGGACGGAGAAGGCAAAGAAGACGCTGCAGCATCCAGGCGTGTAGAAGTCAGATATGTTCTGAAGACAGAGTAGAGATAAAATCAAATATAAAAAAGTACAATTAGAAATACGAGCAGACATAAAAGGAGTAAATACAAATGGCAGAAAATCAAAAAGTAGATCTCAGTACACTTCCAAAGGGGCTTACCAAGGAAGAATTTACAGCATTACCTAATTTTAAAAAGATCCGTTCCTTTTTTACCTGGGCAGGTGTGGTATCTATCGTATCAGGTATATTCGTTCTATCGAGTATAGGACACATATCGCAAAGCATACTTCAGAATGGAGGAAGCCTTGATGGTTTGTTCCAGATGGGAGCAGTAAAGCTCAATTTGTTGTTTATGGTTGTCAGTATTGTTCTGGGAATTCTCTTAATTAAAAAGAAAACAACAACAATGGCTTATATTCTGGCTATAATAGAATTGGTATATGTACTTCTGGCAATTACATCAGGCGGATCAGTAGGCATTGGTGCTATATCCTTTTTACTCTCTATAGTTGGTGCGATCCGGATTGATAAAAAATGGAAACTTTATCAGGAAATCTCTGTTGGAAACAATCAGGGAAATCCTATTGGAAACAGCACAGGCGGAAGAACGCAGAATAATGCATATGCGCAATATCATACATCCCAAGCTGCCAATAACGAAACTTACTGGCAGAAGAAGCCGGAAGAGAATCATGGTTTTGTTTCAACCGGCGCATCGAAAAGTTTGAAAGAAGCACTGAATATTTATAAAAAAGAGAAAAGCTGGTCTGCAGAAAATGACATGATAGAGTCTTTGAAGACCAGTAAAGTATGGGTTCCCTATATCAGCGAGAAGAACCAGATGGATATTCTGAAAAATGGAGAAAGATATTATTTTCCTGTGTTTACAAGTGCAGCGGAAATGAAAGAGTATGGGAAGAAATTTTATCAAAGAGAAGTATACATTTCTGATGCGATTAATATGGCAAAAGAATCACGATATGTATTAACTGGTCTGGTTATCAATGCGTTTACTGATTCTGTTATATTGAACTGGGATCAGCTCGGCACAGGAATTCCTAACGCCGATGAGGAAGAAAAAACCACATATAAGAGATAACAATTGTAATGCAAAAATCTACGTTGAATCTTATGGTAGCTTGTGTATAATAAGAATATAGTGACAAGAAATGCTGAAAGCCTGTATTTATGTGGCCTTTCAGCATTTGTTTTATCAAATGGCAGGTTCTTATGATTTTTGAAGAGAAAGAATATTGATATATGAATAAAAAAGTCCTGAACATGAAGTCTCCGACTCCTGATGTTCAGGACTTTTGTCCGAATACACATAAAACAACATAAAAATCTCTATGAATTTGTCAGTTTTTGCTATATGATAAAAGTATCAGAAATTACAGATGAAACAGGAAAGGGAGAAGAAAAATGGTACAAAAGAAAAACACATTAACAAGAACAGGAATCGTAGCGCTTCTTGCGTGTGTATGTTGTATTCTGTGGGGAAGTGCGATTCCGGTGATCAAGACGGGGTATCGTCTGATGGAGGTGGATGCGGCAGATACGGCGAGTCAGATTGTATTTGCCGGGGTTCGGTTTACACTGGCAGGACTGCTGGTTCTGATTTTTGCATCCATCAGGGAGAAAAAAGTGCTGATTCCGGATCGGACGATCCTGAAATACGCGGTTCCGGTGTGTCTGGCACAGACGGTGGGACAGTATTTCTTCTTTTACATCGGTGTTGCCCACACTTCCGGAGTAAAAGGAGGCATTATCACCGGACTTGGCAACTTTATTGCGATACTGATGGCCTGCCTGATCGTTCGAAACGAACGGATGACCGGGAGAAAAATGGCGGGCTGCGTGCTTGGATTTGCCGGTGTGGTTGTGATTAACCTGATGGGAAAGTCCCTGGATATGGGATTCACGCTTACCGGTGAAGGGTTTATCCTGATCTCGCAGGTCGCTTATGGATCTCCACGATCCTGATTAATATCTATTCGAAAAAAGTATCCCCGGTGGTGCTCAGCGGAACACAGTTTACCATGGGAGGGGTCGTTCTGATACTGATCGGCATCGGAATGGGCGGACACTTTGGAAATATTACCGCGGTGGGTGTCGTGATCATCTTCTATCTGGCAATGGTTTCGGCAGTTGCTTACACGCTGTGGTCAGTATTACTTGCCTGGAACGATGTCTCAAAAGTGGCGATTTTCGGATTTGTCAATCCATTATGCAGTGTGATCCTGTCAGCATTGATCCTTGGTGAGGTGAAACAGGCATTTAATACCGGTAGCTTAGTGGCACTGCTTCTGGTGTGTGCCGGGATTTATATTGTTAACTGCAAAGCAAAACAAAAGAATTAAAAATATTTTGGAAAAATCAGAAAAATATAAAACCAAATAGCCGATTCATGCATCTATAAAATGTAAAGTATACAGAATTGATACGTATAAAGCAAAACAGATTAGCAGACTGCTAAATAAAACAATTCTATTCATATAAAAAAACTCCGAAAAAAGGAAAGACATAATAATATGGAAGACAATCAGATTACAGACAACGATAAAGAAGATGATAAACAAGACCGCATAGAACTGGTTCAGAGAGCTGTGGAAGGCGATAAAGAAGCATTTACAAACTTATATACGCTTACATATTCAGAAGTATATCATATCGTAAAAGTATTTATACATAATGAAGATACCGCACAGGATATTGTACAGGAAACCTACTATAAAAGCCTGCGAAAGATCAAACAGCTGAAAGAACCGGATAAGTTTCCGGTGTGGATCAAAAAGATAGCGGTTAATACGGCAAAAGCACATTTGCGGAAAGTGGACTGGGTTTTATTTTCGGAGGCAGATGGTGAAGGGGGAAAAAGCATCGCCGAACTGCAGGACGAAAGACTGGAACATATACCGGAGATTGTAGTGGATCAGGCAGAGACGAAAGAACTGATAGACCAGATTCTGGGAGAACTGGATGAAAAGCAGAGAATGGTTGTGGGAATGTTTTACTATGAGCAGATGTCGGTCAACGAGATCGCAGAAGCTTTAAACTGCAGCGTAAATACTGTAAAGAGCCGTCTGAATTATGCGAGAAAAAAGATTGGAAAAGAGATCGCCGAACTGGAGAAAAAGGGAGTTATCCTGCGGACAGCTGCACCGGTTCCGATTCTCATGTATCTGTTTCAGAAACTTCGGGGAGTTCAGGAACAGATACCGAAGGCGAAGTTCCTGGTGAAAGCGGGGATAGAAAAAGCGATTGTCACAGGAATTGCAGCAGCAGCGATCTGTATGGGAATCGGAATAGGTGCTGCGAAAATTCCGGACAGGCACCAGCAGGTGCAGGAGATACAGGAACTGCTGGTGGATACAGATGATCAAAAAAACGAAGAGACGGAAGCCAGTGCGAAGGAAGATACAAAGGATACCGGAAATACAGAGGATGTGGTGACGCCGATACCTGAGAATACGCCACGACCTACCGTAACTTTGGAACCTACAACGACACCGGAACCGGCGAAAAACCAGCCTGTTTCACCGGCAGCAGAGACAGAGTCAACGGCAGAAAACAGTGGCCAGCCGACAGCTGCGACCGGTTTACAGGAAACGGCAGGAAACACGGAAAATACTGACAGCACAGAAAATACAGAAAGTACGGGAAATCAGCAGGAGACATCCATATCAGAAACAGATCAGCATACCCATCAGTGGGTAGCACAGACAGAGAAGATTCATCATGAGGCATCCGGGCATTATGAGACCAAGACGGTGCAGGAGGCATACGAGGAGCCTGTTTACGAATATCATGTTTTTTGTAATACCTGCGGAGCAGATGTAACGACAAATGCACAGGAACACGAAGCGATACACAATGCCGGATTCAGCAGCAGGAAGATCCAGACCGGAAGTATTCACCATGATGCGGTGACGCAGCAGGTGTGGGTGGATGAACCGGCATACGATGAAGTGGTGACGAGAGGGTATGTCTGCTCGGTATGTGGTGCAGCCAAATAGTGAGGAAGGAGTACATATGAAAAAGAAAAGACGAAAAAAAATAATATGCATGGCGGTATTGGCACTTATGATCGTGCTGCTGCCTGTCATATCACAGGCGGGAACGTGGAAAAAGAACAGTACCGGCTGGTGGTGGCAGGAAGATAATGGAAGCTGGCCGGCGAATCAGTGGAAATACATTCACGGAACCTGGTATGCATTTGACGGGAATGGCTATATGCGCACCGGATGGTACTGGGATGGACGTTCCTGGTATTATCTGACCGGAAGCGGAGCGATGGCAGAAGGATGGAAACAGATCGGAGGAACGTGGTATTACCTGCAGCCGGGAAGTGGAGCGATGGCGGAAGGCTGGGCATCTGTCGGAGGAACCTGGTATTATCTACAGCCGGGAAGCGGAGCGATGCATACCGGTTGGGTAAAAGATGGAACTACCTGGTATTACATGAACAGCAGTGGGGCAATGTTGACCGGCTGGCAGCTGATCAACGGTTCCTGGTACTATCTGTATGAAAATGGAAAGATGGCAGAAAATACCTGGATTGGATCCTGTTATGTCAACCCATCCGGTGCATGGATACCGGATGCTGTTCAGAGCCAGTGGATTCGTTCCGATGACCGCTGGTGGTATCGACACAGTGATGGAAGTTATACGGTAAATGGTTGGGAGACCATTAATCAGAAAAAATATCATTTTGACAAAAACGGCTGGATGCAGACCGGCTGGCAGAAAATCAACGAAAGCTGGTACTATCTGGGACCGGTAGGCGACGGGGCAATGAGAAAAAATCAGTGGGTGGATGACAGTTATCTCGGTTCCGATGGAAAGATGATGACTGCCTGCTGGGTGGATGATTATTATGTAGGAATATCCGGAAAAATAACAAAAAATCAGTGGGTGCAGGACTATTATGCAGGAGCGGACGGAAAAAACTGAAAAATCAGTGGATCGATGATTCTTATGTCGGCGGGGATGGGAAAAAGTAACCAGCCAGTGGATCGGAGAGTCCTATGTCGACGAGGATGGAGTGCTTGTTCGAAATCAGTGGGTCGGAGATTCCTTTGTCGGAAAAAACGGAACGAAACTGAAAAACACCTGGATTGGTGACCGTTATCTGGATTCGGATGGAAACTGGGACAGAACGAAACCGGTACGGGTTCCGCTGGAAACGATTCGTTTGCAGACAACAGGTCAGCCATTGAAGCCGGGAGAAGAAGAGGAGATAGACTGGCAGTATTATCCGGAAAATACGACAGATGATCTGATTGCAAAGTGGACATCTTCGGATGAATCGATTGCGACAGTCAAGGATGGGAAAGTTACGGCGCATAAAGCGGGAGTAGTAAAAATCACATTGAAAGTTTCCGACGTTTCACGGTCGGTGGAAATGCTTGTGTTACCGGAAGATGCTTCATCATATCGGTAGAAATCAAGTATCCCACATCGGATGCTGATTATCTCAAATATGGGGAAGCAGCAGAAGTATCTGTCCATATGCAGCCGGGAAATTATGATATTACCAATCTTATCAGAATGTCTGTCGATGATGAAAATATCCTTATGCTCAATTCTCCGGTAGGTACTCTGTGGGCAACGGATATAGGAGAGACCACGCTTCATATAACGATACGGGATATCGAGTTGAGTCGGCAGATAAAGGTAGTATCGGCAGATAAAGACCTAGAAGAGCTTTATTTTGATCAGACAACGTTATATATGGAAAAGAACGAGACAACACACCTTCGGTTAACATCAAAACCTGTGGAGTATGCAAATTATCAGTATGCTAACGGTTATGGAATAAGATGGGGAAGCAGCGATGAAAGTGTGGTGACAGCGGATCGTTTTGGCATTGTCGCACAAAAACCGGGGAAGAGCAACCGTATATGCAGAGATTCTTGGTAAACGGCAGAATGTGAAGTGATCGTAACCGGTGAGGAAGATGTCGTGGAATACTCTTATGACACAGAATATGCCAAATATCTTTTTGATGAAGTTAACAAAATGAGAACAGCAAATGGGGTAGAACCATTTGTGTGGAATGAAGAAGATGCGGTCTATGCTTCTAAGGTCAAAGTGGGAATGCATGTGCAACCTGATTTTGACATTTACGGAATTACAGGTGTAGATGAAAATAAGGAAACACAGGATGTTCAGCTGGTGTACGGAGATGATAAGGACTTACGAAAGAAGTAGCCTTGGATGCTCTGATACAAAATTCATCCTGTATGATACAACTGATGAAAAAGACCGATCAGCCACTGACAGCAGGCTGTGCGGTTCTGGTGTTGAAGGTGGATGGAAAAATAGAAAAACGCGGACTTATATTTACCATCGGACCCTCAGAAAGTGAACTAGCAAACTATTCTCAGCAGGAAAGAGAAGAATATTGGGCAAACTGGATGGGGATTTCCGTTGATGATATGAAAAAATATCTGCATTAAACGTTTATAAACCAAGAGGATTTATAATAAATACTTCGAAGGAGGAAGAATATGAAGAACAAAACAATCAAAAAAGCCTTGGCGATCGGGATGTCTGTGCTGATGCTCGCGTCAACATTTACGCCGGTCAGCGTACAGGCAGCCGGCGGTTGGAAACAGAACAAAACCGGCTGGTGGTGGGAGGAGGATAACGGAAGTTATCGACCAAAAGCTGGAAAAATATCGGCGGAACCTGGTACTATTTTGACGGAAACGGTTATATGGTAACCGGATGGTTAAAACTTTCCAGTGGCTGGTATTATCTGACGGAAAGCGGAGCAATGGCCACCGGCTGGGTGCAGGTAGGAAACATCTGGTACTACATGAATGAAAGCGGAGTTATGCAGGTAGATACCTGGATAGGGAATAATTATGTAGATGGAAGCGGAGCCTGGATCCCCGGAAAAGCAAAAACGCAGACCGGCTGGGTGAAAAGCGGGAACGCTGGTGGTACAGCCATTCCGATGGAAGCTATACAACCAATGACTGGGAAGTGATCAACGGAAGCTGGTATTACTTCGATGGATCCGGTTGGATGGTGACGGGCTGGTTAAAACGTCCGAGTGGCTGGTATTATCTGACGGGAAGCGGAGCAATGGCCACCGGCTGGGTGCAGGTAGGAAGCACCTGGTATTACATGAATGAAAGTGGAGTCATGCAGGCAGATACCTGGATCGGTGACAATTATGTAGGCGGAAGCGGAGCCTGGATTCCCGGAAAAGTGAAAACACAGGCCGGCTGGGTGAAGAGCGGAAACCGCTGGTGGTACAGACATGCGGATGGCGGTTATACGATGAACGGCTGGGAAATGATCAACGGAACCTGGTACTACTTCGACGGATCCGGCTGGATGGTAACCGGCTGGAAACAGGTGAACGGAAGCTGGTATTACATGGATGCATCCGGGGCAATGGTAAAAAATGCCTGGGCAGGTGATTATTATCTGGGAGCTGACGGAGCCATGGCAACGAATACCTGGATCGGACAGTATTATGTAGATGGTAGCGGAAAATGGATACCGAATAAACAAAAAGAACCTGAAAAACAGGAGATCGCTCTGCAATCCATCAGCCTGAATCAGACTTCTCTGGAAATGTGGGCAGGAGAGAGCGAAACACTGGAAGTTACTTATAACCCATCCAACACTACCGTAGATAAGAAAGCAACCTGGAGTAGTTCAGACGAAAGTGTTGCAACCGTGGAAAACGGAAAAGTAAAAGCAGTTGGTAAGGGTGAAGCAACGATCACTGCAGAGGTTGATGGAAAGAAAGCAAGTTGCACGATTACGGCAAAAGAATATTATACATTAAATGTTGCAGTAACTGATTTTTTACCGGTTGGGAGAAGTGAGTTTGTTCAGGTATATGCTCCAGATGGTTCCTGGTATGCGGAGCCGAGGAAGTAAAAATGTATTCTCTGAATGAAGATATAGCGGAGTTTAATGGGAATTATGTGAAAGGTATTTCGGATGGAATTGCAACAATTGTAGTAGAAGGTGACGGAAGGATTGGAACTGCAACTGTTGTAGTCAAAACAGCGCAAAAACTTCAGAATCCTTATTTTGAACAGAGTGTTTACAATATGAAAATGGGAGATAAACGCCAGCTTGAAGTAAGTACATTACCGGAAAATGCCTGGATTTCCGCATATGGTTGGAAATCCAGCAATCCGAAGGTGGCAGAAGTGGACTGGGATGGTGTTGTAAGAGCCATGAGTGAAGGCGAAACGACCATTACATGTAGTGTACAGGAAGGATCTTTAGAAGCAGGTTTCAGCCCAGATAACAAAAATCCATATATCACAGTCAGCTGCACGATCAAGGTAGAAGGAGTCGGTGATAACACAGAACTGGATAAAATTGAATGGAAATATACAGATTCAAGTAATAAATATGAGTTTGTAAAGTTGGTGATATTATAACTCCCAATATACAGGTATATCCTGTGACCTATCCATTTGACCTGAACGATGTGGAACTCTCTATTGTATGGAGTGGACATAGTAGTCCTGCTGGAACTGTATCGGAGGATGGAATTGTAAAAATTCTGGAAGGAAATAAGATAAAAATATGCAAACCAGGAGAGGCTCGGGTAAAGGCAGTCCTGAATGGAAAAGAGACACAAATTATTTTTAGCTGTTCAGCTAATGGGTGATATAAATTAAGAAAATATCCCTGATGGTCTGGGAAATTTCAGACTGTCAGGGGTATTTTTATATTGTATTGCAGTAGCTATTCAGTAGCCACTGTGAAGGTACTGAACAGTTACGTATTGCATAACAATCATTGCTCCAGTAGACCAATCTTGACTGGCAGTATTTGGAAAAATCAATTTTTGCATTTTA
>ENA-OQCN01000319-OQCN01000319.1-human-gut-metagenome-genome-assembly--contig:-NODE-319-length-25620-cov-3.299729_pt1 | contig 25620 bp, 32 predicted proteins | sample MGYA00242497_ERZ504576 | MGnify/ENA primary metagenome ERZ504576 (study PRJEB26092, sample SAMD00036296) | human gut metagenome | host: Homo sapiens | study: EMG produced TPA metagenomics assembly of... | reverse complement strand
ATAAAAGCCGGTCCTGGTATGTTTTTTCAGGAGAAGAAGTTGGAAAAAGTCTTCAGGATTATCTGGATGAACTTGAGAATGAAGATAACTGGAACGATGAAGATGACTGGGAAGAGCCGGAAGGATATACCGAAAAAGAACTTGCAGAGGCAATCAATGACAAAGAATCAGAAGTAAAAAAACTGGATATACAGCTTCGCAAGTTAAAACTGGAGCTGGAAACGTTACAGGACAGCATCAATGATGGTGTGGTTTATGCAAAACTTGATGGTGTTGTGAAATCTGTGGGAGATCCGGATCAGAAACAGGATGATGGGAATGCCTTTCTTGTGGTAACCGGGGATGACGGACTGTACGTGAGCGGTACGATCAGCGAACTTTTGTTAGATGAAGTCAAACCGGGAACGGTTGTTACCGCAAATTCATGGGAATCAGGAATGACATTTGAGGCAACCGTAACGAGCGTATCGGATTATCCTGTGAGTGGCAATTCCTGGGGAGAAGGAAATCCGAATGTTTCTTATTATCAGTATACTGCATATATGGAAGACAGTTCTGCACTGAAAAATGGAGAATATGTGGATCTTGCAATTCAGACAAATCAGTCAGAAACAGGCGGAATTTACCTTGATAAGGCATATGTGAGACAGGAAGATGGAAAATCATATGTTATGATGGCAGACGAAAATAACCAGCTGAAAAAACAGTATGTGGTAACCGGGAAAACAGTATATGGATCTGCAATTGAGATCAAGTCAGGACTGACAGAGGATGACAAGATTGCTTTCCCTTATGGAAAGACAGCAGTTGAGGGAGCAGCAGTGACAGAGGATGAAGACATTGAATATTAATCAGGAGGAACAGGATGTTTGAGAATATAAGATTATCTTTTCAGGGAATCTGGTCCCACAAGATGCGTTCCTTTCTGACCATGCTTGGAATTATCATTGGTATCGCAGCAATCATTGCGATCGTATCGACGATCAAAGGAACAAACGAACAGATCAAAGAAAACCTGATCGGTTCTGGAGAGAATACAGTGGAAGTGTCTCTTTATCAGGGCGAGTGGGAATACGAGATGGATTACAACGGAGTACCGCAGGGAGTGCCGCTTGTAACAGACGATGTCATGAGTGACATTAAAGATCTTGACCATGTAGTAAATGCTTCTGCTTATTTAAGCAGACAGGATTACAGCGGAGTGTATCATTTAAATACTGCTTTTTCTGGTGGATATGTGCGCGGAATCGATAACAGTTATTTTGATACCTGCAATTACATTATGAAAGAGGGACGTGCTTTTACGGATGAGGATTTCAAAAAGTATAAGAAAGTAGCTATATTGGATACGGATTCCGCAAATGCCCTGTTCCAGGGAGAAGATCCGGTCGGAAATACGATCGAGATCCAGAAAGAGCCTTATACGGTAATTGGAATCGTGACAAAGGCGAAGGTGTTCGAGCCGGTCATCAATTCCATTGATGATTATTATACCTATGCACAGGATACGGCAGGTTCTATTTATATTCCAAATACGACCTGGCCGATCATCTATCAGTATGATGAACCGCAGAATGTTGTGATCCGTGTGGACAGTACCGATAATATGACATCCGCAGGAAAAGCATGTGCAGATGTGCTCAATAATTATCTGTCACCCAAAGATGATACGATCCAGTACAAAGCAAAAGACCTGTTAGAGCAGGCACAGCAGATTCAGGAACTCAGCAGTTCCACTAATACGATGCTGATCTGGATTGCGGGAATTTCCCTGATCGTCGGTGGTATCGGTGTCATGAATATCATGCTGGTATCCGTCACGGAGCGTACACAGGAAATTGGATTAAAAAAGGCGATCGGTGCAAGAAAGTCAAAAATCCTGAATCAGTTTTTGACGGAGGCAGCGGTGCTTACGAGTTTAGGCGGTGTGCTTGGTGTGATCGTAGGTATTATATTAGCGGAGATCATTTCCTATGTGACAACGATGCCGGTTGCGATCAGTATTCCGGCAGCGATCGGTTCTGTACTGTTTTCCATGGTCATCGGTATCGTATTCGGAGTTTTCCCGTCCTATAAGGCGGCAAACTTAAATCCGATCGACGCATTGCGCCACGAATAAGCACTTTGACAGCGGTGCAGATCTGAAATGGAGATTAACGTGAAAAAAATCGTGATGTTTGAAGGGGGCGTGGAGACGCTCGCATATTTCTCAAAACAGATGGCAGAACAGTTTGTAAAAATGGGATATGCAGTGTTCTTCTACAACCTGAAAGATGAAAAGGGAAGTGCCAAAAGGCTGAGAAAATTTATAAAACCCGGTGAGACCGTGATGATCACGTTCAATTTTCAGGGACTCGAAAAGGAAGATGGCGTTTACAGTGAAAAAAGCGGTTATGTGTGGGATGAGTATAAGATCCCGTGTTACAATATAGCGGCGGATCATCCTTACTATTACGATAACCGCCTGCATGATCTGCCTAAAGGATATCATCACATCAGCATTGACCGGAAACAGGAGGCATATTTCTTAAAATATTATCCCGAATATCAAAGTTTTGGATTTCTTCCGTTAGCGGGAACCGGGCTTGACGGGGCACTTGAGGTACCTTATGAAAAACGGGATATCGATGTGATCATGACCGGAAATTATACACCGCCTTCGTTTTTTGAACAGCATATCAACTGGATCAATGATGAGTATGCGGCGTTTTACCGCGGGATCATTGAGGAATTATTAGAAAAGACGGACCAGACAGTTGAGGAGGCAGCACTGCGCCACTGTGAGCGGGAGATGGGAGAAGTTGCACCGGATGATTTCCGGCTTGTGATGCACAAGATGATCTTCATTGATCTGTATGTCCGCAACTACTGGCGCGGAATGGTCATAAAGACACTGGCAGAGGCGGGAATCACCGTGGATGTCATTGGAAAAGGCTGGGAGGAACTTGAATGTTCTGCCATGCAGAATGTGAGGATCCATCCGCAGACTGATTCCCTGACTTGCTTAGAGCAGCTTTCGCACGCAAAGATCTCGGTCAATGTTATGCCGTGGTTTAAGGACGGTGCGCATGACCGTGTGTTTAATTCCATTTTAAACGGGGCAGTCTGTGTCTCGGATACCAGCCGGTACCTCAGTGAAGAGTTAAAAGAGGGTGAGGGTGTTTCCTATTATGATCTGAAGCATTTAGAGCAGCTCCCGGTAAAAGTCAAAGACTTGCTGGCAGATGAAAAGCAGATGAGAGACATTGCCATGCGGGGAGTGGAAAAGACAGCAGAAAAGCATACCTGGGCACAGCGTGCAATAGAGCTGGAAGAAAAAATCAGGGTATATTAGACTTGCATTACGGAAATAATGAGTGTATAATAACGTCAGAAATTGGCAGTGATGGAAGCTGCGGCAGCAGGAATGTTTCAGAGAGCCGGTGGATGGTGAGAACCGGTACAGGAAAATGCCTTTCCACTTCCGGAGTCAGTGATGAAAGTCACGGGGTCGTATCCCATAGCATACGAATCGAGAGGTCATTGCAAAAGGATTTCCACAAAAAGCTTTGGATAAGAATGCTGCAGTGACAAGATGGGTGGCAACGCGGAAGAGTGATTTATAGCCTTTCGTCCCATGTGCAGGATGGCACACAGGCGGAAGGCTTTTTGTGTTATCAGGAAAAATGTCAGACAGAGATTTGCTGTCCGGCAAAATCAGAAATTTACAAAAAGAAGCGGCAGGTTCCGCAGAAAGAGGAGAACGATGATCGATTTAAAATTTTTAAGAGAGAATCCGGAAGTTGTAAAACAGAACATTAAAAATAAGTTTCAGGATCACAAACTTCCGTTAGTAGATGAGGTAATTGAACTTGATGCAAAGGCAAGAGCTGTACAGCAGGAAGCAGACGATTTGCGTGCAAGCAGAAATAAACTGTCAAAACAGATCGGACAGCTGATGGGACAGGGCAAAAAAGATGAGGCAGAGGCAGTAAAAGCACAGGTAAATGCCAATGCAGCACGTCTTGCAGAGTTAGAGGAGCAGGAAAAAGAACTGCAGGAGAAAGTAACCAGGATCATGATGACGATCCCGAACATCATCGATCCGTCCGTACCGATCGGAAAAGATGACAGCTGCAATGTAGAGATCGAAAAATTTGGCGATCCGGTCGTACCGGATTTCGAAATCCCATATCACACAGACATCATGGAGCGTTTCAATGGTATCGATCTTGATGCGGCAGGAAAAGTTGCAGGAAACGGTTTCTATTATCTGATGGGCGATATCGCGCGCCTTCATTCTGCAGTGATTTCCTATGCGCGTGATTTCATGATCGACCGTGGATTTACTTATGTCATTCCGCCGTTTATGATTCGAAGCAACGTTGTTACGGGCGTTATGAGCTTTGACGAGATGGATGCGATGATGTACAAGATCGAGGGCGAGGATCTCTATCTGATCGGTACTTCCGAACATTCCATGATCGGTAAATTCATCGACACGATTAACGACGAAGAAAAACTTCCATACACACTGACTTCCTACTCTCCATGTTTCCGTAAAGAGAAAGGTGCACACGGTATCGAGGAGCGTGGTGTATACCGTATCCACCAGTTCGAGAAACAGGAGATGATCGTGGTCTGCAAACCGGAAGAATCTAAGACGTGGTATGATAAATTATGGCAGAACACGGTAGACTTATTCCGCAGTCTGGATATCCCGGTTCGTACTTTAGAGTGCTGCTCCGGTGACCTTGCTGACTTAAAGGTAAAATCCTGTGATGTTGAGGCATGGTCTCCAAGACAGAAGAAATACTTTGAGGTCGGAAGCTGCTCGAACTTAGGAGATGCACAGGCAAGACGTTTAAAGATCCGTGTGAAAGGTTCCGATGGAAACAAATATTTTGCACATACCTTAAACAACACGGTTGTTGCACCGCCTAGAATGCTGATCGCATTTTTAGAGAACAACTTAAATGAGACGGAAGCGTCAATGTACCGAAGGCATTACAGCCGTACATGGGCGGAAAAGAGAAACTGGTTCCTTTGAAATAAGAAGAAACAGCTGTGGGGACGAGATCCTGAAACAGTGAAAAATATAAGTTATAACAAAAGAAGTGTATGTTCGGTGATTCCCGACATACACTTCTTTGTTTATGACAATAGAATGATTAGCATTTCTCCGGTTCCGGATAATCTACACCGAAAGTTTCAACGGTAACAGTTTTCATGCGCTGTGGCTCTAATGGTCTGTCACTGTAATCAGTTGCTGTCTCTGCAATCTTATTTACGATATCCATTCCCTCAGTGATCTTGCCGAAAGCCGCATAAGCTCCATCTAAATGTGGAGAAGTTTTGTGCATGATGAAGAACTGGCTGCCGGCGGAATCCGGATGCATAGCTCTTGCCATGGATAAAACGCCCTCTGTGTGTTTCAGGTCATTTTTGAAACCGTTCTGGGAAAACTCACCTTTGATGTCATAGCCAGGCCCACCCATGCCGGTTCCGTCCGGGCATCCGCCCTGGATCATGAATCCTTTGATCACGCGGTGGAAGATCAGTCCGTCATAATAACCGCTTTTAATTAAACTGATGAAGTTGTTGACAGTATTCGGGGCGATTTCCGGATACAGTTCCGCTTTCATGATATCGCCATTTTCCATTTCAATCGTAACGATTGGATTTGCCATAATTGCGTACCTCTTTTCAAAATAATAGTGCCTGCAGATGCTTGTAACATCATTACAGGATACCGCTTTATTGTAGCCGAAAAAAAACGAGTAGTAAAGTAAATAATTTAAGAAAATCTTTGCTTGAATTAAGACTTCTTACGGGGTAACATAATATAGAGAAGTTTCGTACGAAATGGGATAAGATATTTTACGATATAAAACAGTTCAGAATTGGGAGGATTGGATATTTGGGTCGTCAGAAAAGAAAGGAGTACGCATTTTATGCAGTGTTAGCCGGAACATTTCTGCTGATCGCAGGAGCGTATGGTTCCGGTGAAAAGTCTGTGCAGCAAAATGCGAAAGAGATGGGAGCGGTGGCAGAGAAGGCAGTCGCCGAACCGGAGTATGTGCCGGCAGTCAGACTGTATGCCGGGATTTTACAAAATTAGACGGGGAAGAGTATGCGTGATCGAAAAAAATAAGGACATTCTGGTGGCTGCCGCAAACCGGAGATATTTTGATGAGTCGGATGTTTATTCATTTTTACAGGGACCAAAGTCCTGGGGAGAGGGACGGGCATGGTCCGGTGAATGGAGCAATCAGTATGTGCGCGGCAATTATTTTGGCAATTTCGGGTGCGGATTGTGCTGTATGGCAAATATATACAGTACATTTTCAGGTCATACCTGTTCGCCGTGGGACATGTTTTTGTATGCAAGAGAGGTCTCCGGTTACACACCGACGAAAAAGATCGGTGCGATCGGCTGGGGCGATATGAAAACTGTCATGCGCAAATGTGGATTTGATGCGGAGCTATACACAAAGCCGCAGGATTACGAAACTTTTCGGGATCAGGTCAGATCTGCAAAGAGTGTAGTTGTTTTGGTCAGCAGCCATGATGACAATACTTACTGGAAAAAGACGGGTGGTCATTATGTAAATATCAGTCTTTATAAGGAAGATACCGATGAAGTGTTTCTTGCAGACCCGGCGGATCCTGATGGAAACCGGAATTATATACCGCTGCGCTATGTATATGATGCTTTAAAAACAGTCAGTAAATATCAGTATTTGCTGGTAAATGGATATTCCGAGGAACAGAACCAGTGGAAACAGGATGGAATTGATGAGGCGTGGGTTGCACCGTGAGAATGACATCTGTTATAATGGCGGTAAGTTTGTGAAAAGTGAATTTTGGTTACAGATTTTGTTAGAATGGAGAAGATATGAATCAGGAAGAAAGAAGGCAGAAAAGACAGGATGAGTTCAAACATGCAGCAGTGGTGGTTACCGTATTTGTACTGGTCTTGGCAGTAATGATCATTGGGGCGCAGCTGCCCTGCATAAGTTTTTGCCAAAGGGCACAAAGGAAGTAAAGACACCGGACACACAGAGCACGGAAATTTCAGATGATACACAGACATCACAGAATGGAAGTGACGTGGCAGAACCTGCCGTGGACCCGTTAGATGAGCAGGCAGCGCAGCTTGTATCAGGGATGTCCTTAGAGGATAAGGTGGCGCAGATGTTTGTCATAACACCGGAAGCGCTGACGGGATATACCAGTGTGACGGCGGCCGGAGATACGACCAAAACAGCATATGAAAGCAGACCGGTCGGAGGTCTGATCTATATGGCAGACAATCTTCTCAGTACAGAACAGACGACAGAAATGCTTACCAATATGCAGAACATTGCAATGGAGCGGACGGGACTGCCGGCATTCTTAAGTGTGGACGAGGAAGGCGGAACGGTTGCAAGAGTAGCGGCAAATGAAGCATTTGGCGTGACAAATGTTGGAAACATGAGTGATATCGGTGCGGCTGGTGATGCGCAGAAAGCATACGATGCCGGTGTTACGATCGGAACCTATTTAAAACAGCTTGGCTTTAATGTGGACTATGCGCCGGTAGCAGATGTTCTCACCAATCCGGGTAATACAGCGATCGGAACCAGATCGTTTGGTTCGGATGCGTCTGTGGTGGCAGATATGGTCACAAAAGAACTTGAGGGACTAAGCAGTCAGGGCGTTTTCGGCGCAGTAAAACATTTTCCAGGTCAGGGAGGTGTCTCCGGGGATTCCCATGACGGAGCGGTGACGTTGGACAAGTCCTTAGAAGAATTGATGCAGACGGAACTTGTTCCATTCCAGAAAGCGGTGGAAAACGGTGTATCGTTTGTGATGGTCGGACACATTTCCGTTCCACAGGTAGTCGGGGATAACACACCGGCATCCCTGTCACAGATGATGGTGAGTAATGTGCTGCGGGAGCAGCTCGGCTATCAGGGGATCGTGATCACGGATGCCATGAATATGGGTGCAATTACCGGAACTTACACGGCAGACCAGGCAGCAGTCATGGCAGTCAATGCAGGCGTGGATATGATCTTAATGCCGCAGGATTATGAGACAGCATATAATGGACTGCTTCAGGCGGTACAGGATGGAACGATTTCGGAGGAACGCATCGACGAATCTGTGGAGCGTATTGTAAAAGTGAAGCTGCAGATGCAGTAATAGGAGAAGGACAATAAAAAAGGGGATGTAAGTATGGACAGACTGATCATATATATTTTGCTGTATGTATTGATTTGCGTACTTTGGAGACATGTTGTTCCGAAAGGGTATGAGAAGATCAACCGCATGGTATTATTGATTTCAAGTGTTATCGCGGTGATTGGATGTGTAACGCCGTTATGGTTCGGGTATGCGTTTTTAACTGCGTGTGCAGTGCTTGTGGCGGAGTTTCTTGCGGTAACGGTGATGAACAGAAGAAAATAAGAAATAGGGGAAAATGCAGGGATAGAGAAAAGATATTCCTGCATTTTTTTTTGCTGTAAGCATAGAAAAATGTATATACAAAAAGAATGGAGATATTCATGAATATTATGATCGATCATACCTTCATGCAGCCGATCTATGAACAGATCACGGAGCAGATCAAATACCAGATACTGCACGACACGCTGCAAGGCGGGGAGGCACTGCCGTCGGTGCGTACACTGGTAAAAGAATTAAAGATCAGTGCACTTACGAATGGTTTGAACGTGTCACACAGATCGGAATGGCTCCATTTATCATAACAGGAATTTTATTCACAATCATGGTGTTTTTGCATAAGTATCCGTATTTTGGATAAAAAACAATTTTAAAGTAGCTGCAGTTCCATGTTTCTGCCGATTTCCGACTTTACAAACAACGAAAAAAATAGGATAATAGTAATAAAATTTACATATGAGATACGAATGGGGAATACGACATGGAAATAAAGCGCGTAGGAGAAAATAAAATCAGATGTGCCTTGACCGAGGACGAGATCCGGGAGATGGGATTTGATATTGATGAGATCATTGGCAATGGAGAAGCAACACAGAAGTTTATGCGTGTTGTTTTAAAAATCGTGGAGGAACAGGAGAATATCAGCCTTGAAAATATTTCTCCGATGGTAAAAGCAGAGCTGCTTTCCGATCACAGCATGGCAATCACATTTGGCGGAGATTCCGATCTGAGTTTTCAGCAGCTGATGGATGCGATTTCGGATCTGGTTGGGCAGATGACACCGGAGAAAATGCAGGAGTTTAGAAACCTGAGCAAAGAAGAACGTCAGGGAGTGTTAGACGCATTCTTAGACCAGAAGAAGGACACACAGGAACAGAGAGTAGCAGAAGAGAAACAGGAAAAAGAAAATAAAAAGAAGCCATCAAAACAACAGAAAGAGCTGAAAAAACGGCAGATGATCTGCGCACTCAGGTTCTTTGATTTGGATGAGGCATCACGCATGGGAAGAGCTTGTTTTGAGGAGATTTTTCCAAAGAGCAGCCTTTACCGGTTAGAGGGTGCATACTATCTGATCATGGACTTTTCGAAGTTCTCGAGGGACGAAATGAGGGCGTTTGCATTCGGTGCAGTCGAGTACGATGCGGGCAGAATTTCAGAGATAGGACAAATTTCCTATATCCGTGAACACGGAGATTGTATTGTTAAAAAAGAGGCGCTGCAAACGCTGATGGCGTTGTAACAAATGAATAAAAGATAGTTTGTAAATAGGCAAAATAGGAAAATCCATCTTTAAAATTTGGTGAAATTGCCGAACAAGTTGAGGTCCTAAATTTTACCAGATATGCTATTATGTCATAGGTGCGTGCACGGCATCTGGTTATACTTATGACAAAAGATCTATCATATTCAGGTAGGTCAGAGATGACAGTATAGAATAAGAGCAGGAGATGGAGAGGCGTTATGAGCAGAGAGCAGCTTTTGGAACTCGAAGACATGAAAAGGGGACTTTTAGTACAGGCATATCGCATGAAACAGGAGTGCCCGCATATGTCGCCAGTGGGATTAGAGCATGAAATGTATGTGGCTATTATGGCAGAGGTAAGAGATATTACAGCCAGAATACAAAGGTCTGCAGAAGCATAGCGGAACAAAAAAGTAAATATTGTATGAATGATACAAAAGAAGGATCAGTCAATGGAATGAGGTACGTTGGCTGATCCTTCTTTTGTGTCGAAAAAAAGAGTCTGTTTTACATATTGACTGAAAAAATAGCGGAAATAATGCCTTGCTATCAGATTAAGAAATGAATATAATTAATATATCAGTAATTTTTGGGGAACGTAATAGGCAGCAGAAAGGATACGGGGGTTATTCATGAATGAGATCATTACGAAACTTGATGAGATCGAAAAGAAGGCAGAGTCAATTCTGACGGAGGCAGCTGCAGAAAAAGAAAAGATGTTAAAACAGTTAGAATTTGATAAACGTGAGATGGATGGACGATATACTTCCATGAGACAAAAACAGGAAGAAGAGATAAAACAGCAGCTTTTATCCGAAGCTGAGACTAAAATTACACGGCAGAGAGAACATTATGAAGCGGCAAAAAGACGGTTAGAAGAGGATTTTGCGCAGAAGAAGGATTCTCTTGCGGAGAAGATTTTTGAGAGCATTATAAGTCCCTGATGTGTGCGTGGCGGGTGGCAGAGAAGAAAAAGCAGCGTGACGGAATGGGGGAAGAAGATGGCAGGAGGACTGTTAGAGTACAGTGGTCTTGTGACAAAGACAAAAGCGATGCGTGCAAGACTGCTTGGTGCGGATGATTATACGGCAATTTCTGAATATGAGTCTGTGACAGACTTTATTGCTTTTTTGCGGGAGCAGCCTGCTTATGCGCCGGTATTTGAACGGCACGGGGAAGTGGCACACCGCGGTCAGGTGGAGGCGGTGATCCGGGATTCGCTGTATATGGATTACTGTAAGCTGTACCGGTTTTCCGGTGTACAGCCAAGAAGAGCATTGCAGTTTGTGTTTTCACGCTATGAGATCAATGTGATAAAAAACTGTCTGCAGTCTGCGATGGAGGGAAACGGGCAGGAGATCACCGTAAGCGGAGGATTTTTTGAACGGCATGCAGATTTTGACTTAAAAGCGGTGATGGCGGCAAACAGTGTGCAGGAGCTGATACAGGCGGTGACAGGAACGGAATATGAAAGCCTGTTAAAGGAATTAGAATCTGCAGCAGAAAAGAATTATGCAGATTATGCATTTGCACTTGATATTTATTATTATAAAAAAGTATGGAAAGAAATCACAAAGGTTTCCGATAAGGAGACAAGGCAGATCTTAGAACAGATTTTCGGGACAGAGATCGACTGGCAGAATCTGATGTGGATGTACCGTGCAAAGCGGTTTTATTCGATGGGAGAAGCGGATGTGAAAAAACACCAGATCCCGGTAAGCTACCGATTGAGATCTGCTGAGACGAAACGGCTTTTAGAGACGGAAACTGCAGAGCAATTTGTGGAATTTGTCCGGCAGACCGCATATTTTCGTGGAAAACAGGCGGTGCTAGAGCCGGAGGATGAACTGACGTGGGAGAGAGTCATGATAAGGACATATGAGAAAATATGCAAAAAGCATCCAATGTCCGTGGCACCGGTTCTGCGTTATCTGTATGAAAAAGAGCACGAGATCGATCTTTTAACGACGGCACTTGAAGGAATCCGTTACCGTATACCGCCGTATGAGATCCGTGATCTGATCTTTGCGATGTAAGTATAAGAATCATTGCGGTAGACACTGTGATGATGGGATGGAGGGGTGCAAGTGGTAGAGAAAATGAAGCTGCTTCATATCACCGGGCCGAAATATGATATCGACCGTGTGATGGAGCAGTACCTGAGCAGATATGAGATACATTTTGAAAATGCCGCATCCGGATTTGGTATATCCGGTCATGTGAGACCGTTTGCAGAGACAAATATCTACAAGGATGCATGCACAAAGGCACAGGCGTTGTGGGAACACTTAAAGGACGAGCCCGGTGGGGCAGCAGACTATGCCATGCCGGTAAAAATGGAGCCAGCGGAAGCGGAAAAAGTGGTGGAAGCGGCATACCGGCTGACAGATGAGATCGTGAAACGGCAGGAGGAAATGCGGAAGGAACGCATGGAGAATCAGAGCCTGATGGATCAGATCGCACCGTTTCGGCGGCTTGATTACGAATTTAAAAAAATTCTGGAATTTCAGTTTATCGCATTCCGTTTTGGAAGAATCGCAAGAGAGCATTATCAGAAACTCGAACGCTATATCCATGATACCGATCATGTATTATTTTATGAATGTGACAGTGACGAGGCATATGTGTGGGGCGGCTATTTTGTGCAAGAGTCTACGCAAAAGAAGTAGATGCGGTGTGTCTGTCGTTTCATTTTGAGCGCATCTATATACCGGATTCTTTTGATGGAACACCGGAGAGTGCTTATCAGGAGGCATTGCAGAAAAAACAGGCATATGACGAGGAAGAGCAGAAAGTTAAAAAAGCAGCTTCATGATACCTTGGAAAACATGCCGGAAAGATCGCGGGTGCATGTGCCGCATTAGAGCATTACTGCAACAATTTTGATGTGCGTAAGTTTGCAGTCTGCACGACACCCGGAAGAAAGCCGGGAGAGCAGACCGAATACTACATTTTATATGGATGGATGAGCGCAGATGATGCCAGAAAATTAGAAAAAGAGACGGCGGAAGATTCAAAGATCCATGTGATGGAGGAGGATGTGGAGGAGCATATGTCCGTCAGTCCGCCGACAAAATTAAAGAATCCTGCGCTGTTTAAGCCGTTTGAGATGTTTGTGGAAATGTACGGACTTCCGGCATACCAGGAGATGGATCCAACCATATTTATTGCGCTTACCTACACGCTGATGTTCGGGATCATGTTCGGGGATGTCGGGCAGGGACTGTGCCTTTTGATCGGAGGATTTGTTTTTTACCGGATCAGGCACATGAACCTTGGAGCAATTCTATCGTTAGCAGGCATCTGGTCTACGGTATTCGGTTTTATGTATGGCAGCGTGTTTGGATTCGAGGATATCTTAAAGCCCGTGTGGATGCGTCCGATGGATAACATTATGACGACACTGATGTTAGCGATCGGATTTGGAATGTTTCTGATCCTGGCTGCGATGGTCTTAAATATCATCAATGCCGTGCGTGCGAAAGATGTGGGACGGATTCTTTTTAGTCCGAGCGGAGTCGCGGGTATTTTGTGTTACGGATGTGCGGTTTTATGCATTGTACTTTATGCATTTGAAAAACCGGTTCCGGCTACCGGCATTCTTGCTGTTTTTGTCGGAGTGCCGCTCATTGCAATCCTTTTGAAAGAACCGCTTACAAATCTGCTTGAACGAAAGAAAAAGCTGTTTCCGGAAGGCGAGAGCAAGGCGATGTTTTTTGTGGAATCTCTCGTGGAATTGTTTGATGTGGTATTAAGTTATGCGACGAACAGTATATCCTTTGTCCGTGTCGGAGCGTTTGCACTCAGCCATGCGGGCATGATGGGAGTGGTGCTGACGCTCGCCGGATATGAGAGTGGTTCGCCGAACTGGATCGTTGTGGTACTTGGAAATATCGTCGTGACAGGTCTTGAGGGACTCGTCGTAGGGATCCAGGTATTAAGACTTGAATATTATGAGATGTTCAGCCGTTTTTATCAGGGAACCGGAAAGCCGTTTGTGGCATTTTCCGGAAACAGGAAATAGGAGGAGAAAAAGATATGGCAGCAAAAATAACACTGGTGGCAATTTTAATTTTCAGTATGGTGATCCCTTTTCTGGGATATGTGCTCGGAAACAGGAAAGAGAAAAGTTTTAAGGCATCTCTTGCGGTAAATTTGGTTCTGTTTTTCGGAACAGTTGTGGTGGCAGATATGCTGCTTTTCAGCGGGCATATCTATGCAGCATCCGATACCGCGGCATCCGCAGCAGAGGGATGGAGATACATGGCGGCAGCACTGTCAACCGGACTTTCCTGTATCGGTGCCGGTGTAGCAGTTGCGAGTGCGGCATCCGCAGCAATCGGAGCACTGAGCGAGGATTCAAGTATTATGGGTAAGGCGCTGATCTTCGTTGCGCTGGCAGAATCTATCGCATTGTATGGACTTTTGATCTCATTTTCCATTCTGGGATAAAAGAGACGGGAAGGATGGCGGATTTCCATGAGGATGTATTTGATCAGCGACAATATAGACACATACACGGGGATGCGGCTTTCCGGTGTTGATGGTGTGGTCGTGCATGAGAGAGAAGAACTTGAAGAAGCGCTTTCCTTTGTGACGGGACAGCCGGATATCGGGATCGTACTGCTGACAGAAAAACTCGGCAGGGATTTTCCGGAACTGGTAAATGATTTAAAACTGAGCCGGAGGACGCCGCTGTTTGTGGAGATCCCGGACAGGCATGGAAGCGGCAGAAGCAAGAATTTTATTACGGATTATGTCAGTCAGGCAATCGGGCTGAAACTGTAAACGGGGGATGGATGCATGGAGATCAATGAAAAACTGGAAGTTTTTTTTGGAGCTGCGATCGGTGCTGCAAACAGCCAGAGCGAGTCGATGCTCGATGAGCAGAAAAATATTTATCAGTCGGCAATGGAAGAACATGAGCAGTCCTGCCGTGATGCACTTAAAAGCTCAAGACGCATTTTCTTAGAAAAACAGAAAAAAGAAGTAAACCGCAGGAATGCAGAGCAGACAATGGCGTGGAAAAAGGATTATCAGGCGCTCAAAGAGCAGAAGACGGAAGAATTGTTTGAGATGGTGAAGGAAAAGCTTTTATCGTACCGCCGGACGGATGCGTATGAAGCATTTCTGCTTGCACAGATAGGTAAGGCAAAAGAATTTGCACAGGGAGAGGATCTGACCGTATTTATCAGTCCCTCAGATCAGGAGAGACAGGCCGTCCTTGAAGAGAAGAGCGGATGCAGGGTAGAGATCGCTGAGGATGAGTTTTCCGGCGGCATGCGGGCAGTCATTCCGGCAAAGAACGTTCTGATCGACGAATCATTTGCAGAGAGAATGAAACATGCGGGAGAGATATGCTGGATATGATGTAAAACTGTTATGTGCCGGGAGACAGCACAAAAACAGAGAGCAGTTTGAGAGGATCAGATATGGGTATAACAGGAAAGATATACGGGATCAACGGACCGGTTATCACGATACAGGGAAATCTTGGTTATAAAATGAATGAGATGGTATATGTCGGAGAGCACCGTTTAGTCGGGGAAGTAATCCGGCTGTCGAAGGAAAAGACGACCATCCAGGTATATGAGGAGACATCCGGATTAAAGCCGGGTGAGGAAGTGGCCGGTGCGGGCTGCGCCATCAGTGTAAAATTAGCTCCCGGAATTTTAAATAACATCTTTGATGGTATTGAACGTCCACTGCAAAAAATCGCAGAAAAAAGCGGAGCGTTTATCCCAACGGGAGCGCAGGCAGATGCACTGGATCGGGAGAAATTATGGGAGACGCATATCACCGTACAGGAAGGTGACGAGGTGGCAGGGGGTTCTATCATAGCGGAGGTGCCGGAGACAAAGTCGATCGTACACCGTGTGATGCTTCCGCCCGGAGTATCCGGAACAGTGACGGCGGTAAAACCGGATGGAGATTATACGATCTGTGATGAGATCGTAACGATACGCACTACAGACGGCGGTACAAAGGCACTTACCATGACACAGGAGTGGCCGATCCGCAAACCGCGTCCGGTTAAAGACCGGTATCCGGCAGACCGGCCGCTTGTGACCGGACAGCGTATCTTAGATACACTTTTCCCGATCGCAAAGGGCGGCACGGCGGCATTGCCGGGAGGATTTGGTACCGGAAAAACGATGACGCAGCACCAGCTTGCAAAATGGTGTGATGCGGACATTATCATTTATATCGGCTGTGGGGAACGTGGAAATGAGATGACCAATGTTTTGGAGGAATTTGGAGAATTAAATGATCCAAAGACCGGCAATCTTCTGATGGACCGCACCACGCTGATCGCAAATACTTCGAACATGCCGGTGGCGGCGCGTGAGGCGAGCATTTATACCGGCATCACGTTAGCGGAATACTACCGCGACATGGGTTATCATGTAGCAATCATGGCAGATTCCACGTCGCGTTGGGCAGAGGCATTAAGAGAGCTCTCCGGAAGGCTTGAGGAGATGCCGGCGGAGGAAGGTTTCCCTGCATATCTGGCGTCGAGGCTTTCGGCATTTTATGAGCGCGCCGGGTATGTGCAGAATTTAAACGGTTCGGATGGCAGTGTGACGATCATCGGGGCGGTGTCCCCGCAGGGAGGCGATTTTTCGGAGCCTGTCACACAGAATACCAAGCGTTTTGTGCGCTGTTTCCTCGCACTGGACAAATCACTTGCCTATGCAAGACATTATCCTGCGATCAACTGGCTGACCAGTTATTCAGAGTATATTCCTGATCTGACGGCATGGTATGAGACGAATGTTGGCCCGACATTCGTGCAGTGTCGGAATGAGATCTTGAATCTTCTGACGATGGAAAATCGTCTGAATGAGATCGTAAAGCTGATTGGAAGTGATGTGCTTCCGGACGATCAGAAACTGGTGCTTGAGATTGCGCGTGTGATCCGGCTTGGATTTTTGCAGCAGAATGCATTCCACAAAGAGGACACCTATGTGCCGATGGAAAAACAGCTTCGCATGATGGAGATCATCCTTCATCTTTACGACCGCTGCAAGGCACTGATCGACCGGAACATGCCGATGGCGCTTCTTCGGGAAAGTGATATATTTGAGAAGATCATTTCCATTAAATATGATGTGGCAAATGACAAACTAGAGCAGCTAAACCTGTATGATGATAAGATCGAAGAATTTTATCAGCATCTGATGGCGGAAAATGCGTAAGGGGCGGTTGAACACAAAAATGTAGATTCGTGTGAAGAATAAGCTGCTCAGAAATGAGGATTGATATGGCGATTGAGTATCTTGGACTGAGTGAGATCAATGGACCACTGGTTGCAGTAGAAGGTGTAAGAGGCGCTTTCTATGATGAGATCGTGGAGTTGGTCGTGGAAGGAAAACAGAAAAAATTAGGGCGCATCGTGGAGATCAATAATGACTATGCGGTCGTTCAGGTGTTTGAGAGCACGGAGGAGATGTCCCTTTTAAATACGCATGCAAGGTTAACAGGCAGACCGCTGTGTGTGGGGCTGTCGGAGGAAATCTTAGGAAGAACATTCAACGGTCTGGGGCAGCCGATCGACGGGCTCGGCGCGGTGCACGCCGAGGTTGTGCGTGACGTCAACGGACAGCCGATGAATCCGTGCAGCAGGGAATATCCGAGAAACTATATCAGAACCGGTATCTCTGCGATCGATGGACTGACGACTTTGATCCGTGGACAGAAACTGCCGATCTTTTCAGGCAACGGTCTGCCGCATGATGAGCTTGCCGCCCAGATTGTGGAACAGGCCAGTCTTGGGGATGGTGAAAACGAGGACGAACCGTTTGCAGTCGTGTTTGCCGCGATGGGAGTCAAATATGATGTGGCGGAGTATTTTAAGCGCCGTTTTGCAGAATGTGGTGCAAGTGACCATGTTGCGATGTTTTTAAATCTCTCCAATGATCCGGTTGCAGAGCGTCTGATCACGCCGAAGGTGGCGCTGACAGCCGCCGAGTATCTCGCGTTTGAGAAAAATATGCATATCCTTGTAATACTGACCGATATGACTTCGTTTGCAGAGGCGATGCGTGAAGTTTCGGCGCAGAAGGGAGAGATCCCAAGCAGGAAAGGCTATCCGGGATATCTGTACAGTGAGTTTGCAGCACTTTATGAGAGAGCCGGGATCGTAAACGGTGCATCCGGTTCCGTCACACAGATTCCGATCCTGACAATGCCGAATGACGATATCACACATCCGATCCCGGATCTTACCGGATATATCACCGAGGGGCAGATCGTACTGGAACGTTCCCTTCACCAGAAAAATATTTATCCTCCGATCAATGTACTGCCGTCACTGTCGCGTCTGATGAAGGACGGTATCGGTGAAAAATATACCAGGGAAGACCATCAGGATCTTGCAAACCAGCTCTTTTCCTCCTATGCCCGTGTCGGCGAGGCGAGAGATCTTGCGAGTGTCATCGGCGAGGACGAGCTTTCTGATACCGATAAACAGTATCTGAAATTTGGTACAGCTTTTGAAAAAGAATTTATCGGGCAGGGAAAAGACGAAAACCGTTCGATGGCGGAAACGCTGGATATCGGCTGGCGGCTGCTGCATATCCTGCCGCGTGGAGAATTAGACCGTATTGATACAAAAATTCTTGAAAAGTACTGGGATTAGGAGGGGATGACGCATGGATCCGAATACGTTTCCGACGAAAGGAAACCTCATATTGGCAAAAAATGCGCTCGCATTGTCAAAACAGGGATTTGACCTGATGGATAAAAAAAGAAATATCCTGATCCGGGAACTGATGGAGTTGATCTCAGAGGCTTCGGATATCCAGAACCAGATCGATGAGACATTTTCCAATGCCTACCAGGCACTGCAGAAAGCCAACATCCAGATGGGAATCCATCAGGTAGAACAGATTGCAAAAGCGGTTCCGGTGGAGAACTCCATCCGTATCAAGCGGCGCAGTGTCATGGGAACAGAAATCCCAAAGGTAGAGTATGAGAAAAAGAAGCAGGCACCGGCATATTCTTTTTATCACACAAGAATGTCATTAGATGAGGCGTGCCAGCAGTTTGAAAAAGTAAAAGAATTAACGATCCGTCTTGCGGAGATTGAAAATTCTGCCTATCGTCTTGCATATAATATCAAAAAGACACAAAAACGTGCGAATGCACTTTCTAATATTACGATTCCGAAATATGAAAAGCTGTCGCGTGAGATTCAGGACTATTTGGAGGAAAAAGAAAGAGAAGAATTTACGAGACAGAAAGTTGTAAAGAAAAACCGGATGAAGAATGCAGGTTCCGGGATGATGTCATAAGAATAATGAATGAAAATAAGAAAGCCGAAAGCGGAATAAAGTGTCGCTTTCGGCTTTTATTCATGACAATAGAATGTTCGCGGAGCGTGCATTCTAGCATAACATTTTATGACAAAATGTTAGGTAGCAGATTATTTTTTGTAGGTGTCAGAAAACAGATCACGGTACCATTTCAGGGCAGCAATATAGGCATCATACACAGTCTGTGTGTCAAGGTTTTCCAGGATCATAAGCCGGGAAACTTCGGACCAGTTACCTGCCTCATATTGTTTGATGAAATATAAAGGTTCCGCAAAAATACCACTCTGACGGATGAGAGCATCTTCGATGTCGCGTGAAACTTTGACAAGCGAGAGTGCTTCCTCCATTGGTTTATCGAGGATGATATCAAGCACGGAAAACAGTCCGGTTAAGAATAGTTCGGAAGCTTTGCCGCCAAGCTCAAAGGCAGGGGCAAGATTTTCTGCAAACTTTGCACGCAACAGGGATAAACGCGTAAGCTCGTTTGGCTTGTCGGAACACAACTGATTGACAACGGCGGTGTTGATCCAGCGTTTCAGTTCTTTCTGTCCAAGCATGGCAGCTGCGTGCCGGATGGAAGTGATCTCCGAGTTGACAGCCATATGATTGACCATGCGAAGCAGTGAGATGACAAGAGCGGTGTCATGACCGATGATATCTGCCGCTTTGGTGAGGTCAAAGTCCTCTGTATTAACCAGATTCATAAGTTCAATGTAATTGATCTTTAACGGAGCTACGTCATGGTTTCCCTTTGTGACAGGGAGTCTGTAAAAACTTCCCTCATATAAAGTGCAGCTCTTATCCTGACAGATTGCATCAAATGTCTCTGTTTTGGTTATATTTGAAGCACAGAGCCTGATGTTTGGATAAACTTTATTGAAATAAATACGTGCTTTGCTGATGTCAATCTCTTCACAGTCTAACATGACATAATCCATCAGTACGAGCAGATCATGGTAAGCTTCGTAACTTGATACAGGAAGCTTGCGGATGGCAAATCGATACCCCATCTTTTTCAGTGCTTTTACACGGTCAATATACATTGGTGTGCATGGAATATTTCCTTTTAACAGCAGTACGAAAAATTCGTGTGGCAGACCGCACTGAGCAGGAATATCGGAAAAAATCGATATTTCATTTACCGGAACAAAGATTTCTTTTGCCGGGGAAAGTGTTTCAAGTCCCATATTTAAGATCAGTTCAAATCCTTCAATCTGGGCGGCGCATCATTGCTTCCGCTTCCCAAAAGATTCGGGTGAAGCAGAAAATTTGCTTTCTGTGTATACAGAGAATATGCGCTGACTTTTATGTTTTCATCAAATAGAGGTATTAATGTAACCAGCATAGGCGTTCTCCTTATAGCATGGAATCTTTTGTGAAGAAACCATGTGAAACGTTAACATTTATCTACTTTTACTATACTATAAATCTGTGAAAAAAGACACATTTTTTTTTTGAAATTAATAAACAGAAAACTTATTTTATGAAAAATAATTGAAAATACTTGATATTTCAGAATGAATGTGGAAAACTAATGACAGAAGAATGGGAGGGATTTGCATGTTAAAACAATGGGAAAAAACAGAGCGTCCGTCAGATGCAAAACTGGAGGAACGGCTGCAGGAAGCACGGAGAAAACTGCAGGAGCAGCAGCTCAAGGTAAAAGAACATGGACTGCCGGTGCTTGTGCTTGTGGAAGGATGGGGAACCGCAGGTAAAGGCTCACTGATCGGTCAGATCATTAAAAACATTGATCCGAGATTCTTTAAAGTAGCGTCCATGGCGGCACCGACGGAGGAAGAAAAGAGAAAACCGTTTTTGTACCGCCACTTTGTAAAAATACCGGAGAGCGGCAAGTTCAGCTTTTTAGACTCCGGCTGGATGGATGAGATCATGGGTGAAAGACTGCATGAAAAGCTTGGAGACGAGGCATATGCGCACCGCATTGAGAGTGTCAAGCGGTTTGAACGCCAGCTACAGATAACGGTTATCTCGTCGTGAAATTATTTTTGCAGGTGTCTAAAAAGGAACAGGAAAAACGGATCGAACATCTTTCTAAGGAGAAGGATACCAGATGGCGTGTCAGCAGGAATGACCGCTGGCAGAATGAGCATTATGAGAAATGCCTGAATGCATTTGATTCCTATTTAAAGGAAACAAATCTGCCGTCAGCACCGTGGTATATCATTGATGCAGAATCAAAAAAATGGACGGAGTTACAGGTACTTGAGATTCTGACGGAAGGAATTGATGTGGCGCTTGCCAATAATGCGATGGCGGTGCCAATTTTACAGAATGTATTTCCATGGAAAAATGCCCCTGTTGTCGGAGATCCCACTGGATAAGACAATTGGAGAGGACGAGTATAAAAAAGAACTGAAACGTCTCCAGAACCGCTTAGGAGAGCTTCATAACCGTCTGTACCGCAAAAAGTTCCGGTCATCATTGCATATGAGGGATGGGATGCAGCAGGAAAGGGCGGCAATATCAAGCGGATCACCGGAGCACTCGATCCGAGAGGCTATGAAGTACATCCGATCGCAAGCCCGGAGCCACACGAGAAGGCGAGACATTATCTCTGGCGTTTCTGGACGAGGCTGCCAAAGACAGGACATATCGCGATCTTTGACCGCACCTGGTATGGCAGAGTCATGGTGGAGCGTCTTGAGGGGTTCTGCAGCGAAAATGACTGGAAACGTGCCTATAACGAAATTAATGAATTTGAAAAGGAACTGCACGACTGGGGCGCTGTTATCATCAAGTTCTGGGTGCAGATCGACAAGGATACACAGTTAGAGCGTTTTAATGAGAGACAGAACACTCCGCAGAAGCAGTGGAAGATCACAGATGAGGACTGGCGTAACCGTGAAAAATGGGATCAGTATGAAGATGCAGTCAATGAGATGATCCAGAAAACCAGTACGACATATGCGCCCTGGCATATCTTAGAGTCAGTGGATAAACGGTATGCAAGGATCAAAGCATTAAAGATCGTGATCGAGGAGTTAGAAAAAGTGCTGGAGTGATGTATGTGGAAAGGTGCAGATGTTTTTGAAGTCTGTCAGGCAAAATGAAATACGTTGGCGAAACAAGTACAGGATATGCTTGTTTCGCCCGTTTTTTTGTAAAGCAGTTGACATAATATTGTCAAATGGGCGAATTAAAAGAACTTTTTTTTGAAAAACAGCCACATATATCGAAATTCGTGGGTGTTTTGTATGATACAGGATCGTTTTCACCCAATATCATACAAATTCATAAAGTGAGACAGTATTTTTGGATGAAAAGATTGAAGTAACATATCATTTCGCCCATTTCACATTTATGGTGTAACGGAAATATCCAATTTTTATCCATAAAGCAACTGGAAGTCATGCGATCCACCAGGTGCCGTCTGCCGCCTGATACAAATCGCCAACTTCTTCAGAAAGCGTATTTCCACTGAAATCTTTTACAATAACTTTATAGTAAAGATCATAATTGTCTGTGGCACAGTCATTTTTGCCATTCCAGCCTTCTTCCACCCAGGATTCAAAATATATTTTTTCATCTTCTATAAAAAGGGCGCTTTCATGACCGGTTATCGGAAAAGAAATTTTCTCGGGATAATAACATACAAAGGTGTCCTCCTGACTGATGATGTGTACCGGATTTCCAATGATGCAAAGTTTATACAGGCTCACTTCTTCTGTACTAAGTTCTGTCTCTTTTTCTAAAAGTTTTCCGGGAATATAGCGGTACAGAGAGATTTTCTTTCGTCATAATCGCCCTGCAGAAAATAGTAAAAACCCTCTGCATAGACAGGATTGCTGTAAATGACATTTCTTTTTTTTGCAAACGGTTTGAAAACTTTACCGGACTCAAAATCAAAAAACAGAATGACTGAACCCTGATATCCTCCGGATTTTGACTATTCGATCAGGTCATAAAAGTCATTGGTATCCGAATGGGCATAAGCGAACCGGTCCTGACCGATGATTTTTTCAATATATTTTCCAGATACTTCCTGAAGACGTTTTATCATACTGCCTCCTCCTTGAAAATTTCCTGAAAAAATTTATTGTTATTGTTCAGAGGTAAACTTGTAACAAAAGAACCGATGGTATAGACTAATCGTAGTCAAAACCATCGGTTTTCTTATGCAAATATTTCTGCAATCTCGCGGAACAGATTGGTCTGCTCTTTTCTGCGCATCAAAACCAGCATGCTCATGCATTTACAGAGATGGTCGATGCTTGACGGACTCCGGAATGACACAGCCTGCGCCTGTTTTCTTTTATATTTTCTCAGCAGCCGTTCGGCTTCGTTATTCGTGGCAGGTACATTCTTATTATGGAGGAAAAGAAGATGATCTTTCTTATACTTTTTCATCCTTTTGTACAGGTTGTATCCATCACGGTAGTATTTCCCAGGCGGCTCATAGTCGTATTCATCCCCAGCTATGGACAGGATTGTTTTATAACGTTCTTCAAATTCGGAGACGGTCTGCGGATCTGGCTCTTCTGATTCAGATAAACCATTCCGGTAATGGATCATTTCCTGTATCAGGGAATGCATCTGCCTGTTCCAGGTACGGTCCTTTTCGTTGTCCATGCTGTCTTTCAGATAACGCAGTACATGTGCAAGGCATTCCTGGTGGCCGGTTCCATACTTATAAAAGGTTACATCATGATCGTGGACCAGTGTTCCCCTGATAGTATTCAACGACCGTGCCCTTTATTCCATCGTGTCCCTTTTTGCCCCTGGCAAAATAGAGCACACCGCCATCCGGAACCGCACATACAAATACATACGAACTTCCCCGTTTACACGGGCATTGGTACAGTCTGTATGCATGACAGGGGAAAGCAGCATGTCGCAGAAAATCTCTTTACGCTGGGATTCTGTTTTTTGGGCAAATGACCGGCAGAGATTATTGATCATGCCTTTTGACTTCTTTGGGAGTATGCCGGCACCTATGCAGAGAAGTAAGCTGTATGGGGTGGAGCTTGACAGCATTTCGGGAAGAATTGCAAAGCAGCTTTATCAGAATGCCAATATCAGTATCACAGGATTTGAGAATACCACATATCCGGATAACTTCTTTGATGTAGTTGTCGGAAATGTGCCATTTGGTGATTATAAGGTTTTTGATCCGAAGTACAACAAGTATAACTTCCGTATCCACGATTATTTTCTGGCAAAAGCACTTGATCAGGTAAGACCGGGAGGCATGGTTGCGGTGATTACCACAAAGGGAACACTTGATAAGGCAAATCCTACTATCCGAAAGTATCTGGCTGAAAGAGCAGAGCTTGTGGGAGCGATAAGACTTCCGAATACTGCATTTAAAGATAATGCAGGAACCGAAGTGACAGCAGATATCCTGTTTTTGCAGAAAAGGGAGAGAAAGATTGATATTGAGCCGGACTGGGTACACCTTGGTGTAACTGAGAATGGCATTGCAGTCAACTCTTATTTTGCAGAGCATCCGGAAATGATGCTTGGATCTATGGAATATGACACAAGGATTTACGGACAGGACAGCAGATACACAGTCTGCGTGAATGATGATGAGAACTTCAATATTTATGAAGCATTAAACAAAGCTATCGGTAATATCAAAGCCAGATGACAGATTTTGAGAGAGTGGCAGATGAGGCGGAGCAGACGGAGGAAGTTATCCCGGCTGATCCGGATGTGAGAAACTACACTTACACATTTTTTGAAGGAAAGCTCTATTACAGGGAAAATTCCGAGATGGTAAGAAAAGAAGTATCACAGACTGCGAGGAGCGAATCCGAAGCCTTGATGAAATCAGACAGATAACAAGAGAGCTGATTGATATCCAGATGGATGGCTGCAGCGAGGAGGAGCTTTCTGATAAACAGAGACTTCTTAATGTAAAATATGATGCTTTTGTAAAGCAGTATGGAGCCATTACTTCAAAAGCAAACAGAATAGCTTTCAGGGATGACAGCGATTACCCGCTTCTTTGCAGTCTTGAGGAAGTAAATGAAGACGGGGAGGTGAAAAAAGCGGATATGTTTTATAAGCAGACGATTAAGGCAAAGACTGTCATAGACAGAGTGGAGACGGCTGTTGAAGCATTAAATGTATCCGTCAATGAATTTGGATATGTGAATCTTGCCTATATGCTCTCTATCTATGAGCCGGATATTACTAATGCAAAGGAAGAGCTTGCAGAAAAGTCCGGGCAGACAGTGATGAGATAACATTTAGTGATGATGCTTTGGCAGAGCTTAGAAGGGCAGTTCTTGTGGAAGAACTGGATGGACTGATTTTCCTTAATCCCGAACGTTACAACGAGAACAATCCTGATATCGGCTGGGAGACAGCAGACGAGTATCTTTCCGGCAATGTGAGAGACAAGCTCCGTGTAGCAAAGGCTATGGCAGCTGATACAGACAATCCGCAGGCAGAAAGATTTGCAGGCAATGTGGCAGCACTGGAAAAGGTGCAGCCGGAGTGGATTGAAGCTTCAGATATTGATGTAAAGATTGGTACGACATGGATTGAGCCGCTTGATTATGAGCAGTTTATCTATGAGCTTCTCAATACACCAAGAAGAGCAAGGGCAGTCAGAAGCCAGTTTTACAATACAGGCATTCAGGTACACTTAAATAAGAT